>Ga0163148_10003573_pt1 | contig 17009 bp, 14 predicted proteins | sample OliLakLV19MP7P2_FD_148606 | JGI IMG/M metagenome (GOLD analysis project Ga0163148, IMG submission 148606) | Freshwater microbial mat bacterial communities from Lake Vanda, McMurdo Dry Valleys, Antarctica- Oligotrophic Lake LV.19.MP7.P2 | ecosystem: Environmental > Aquatic > Freshwater > Lake >...
ACCCTACTGGAGGGCATCGGGATGGAATTCGGGCATTAGGAATTACTCCCTATCATCGAAAGTCTTTTCAATTACTTCCCGCTCAACTTGAATTATTTTAGGCTATGAAATTTTCAATTTTGAAGAAGAAAGCTGATACCTATAATTACGAGGTTCCCCGAGTATGTAAAGTATGCAGCAACATGTTTAAGGGCCGGTATTGTAATATTTGCGGGGAAAAAGTAACGGAATCCTACGAACGATCTTTTCTTAATTTTCTCGACACGCTATTAAATGCCTTTACTTTTTTAGATGGTAAGTTTCTTAGGAGTTTAAAGTTATTGATCGTTAGGCCAGGGCAACTATCCAGAAACATCGCGGATGGACAACGAGTACCTTACATGAAAATGGTGTCCTTATTTTTTGTAGCTAATTTTTTTTACTTTCTGTTTCCGGTTTTTGATTCCTACAACTCCTCACTCTACACACAACTTAATTCGTTAGGCGATCATAGTTTAATAGCCAAAGAAATCGTAAGGAAACAAGTAGAAACAAGAAAAATAACAATGGAAGATTTTCAAAGAGATTATCAGAATCAATCAACCAATCTTTCAAAATTATTAATCGTCATTCTAGTGCTTGCATTTACACTTCTGTTGTGTGTGATAAACTATTCAAAACGTAATTTCTTTTTTGATCATCTGCTTTTCTCATTAGAGTTTTACAGTTTTCAACTATTGCTAAACGCAGTTATCATAGCAAATTTATTCAAGGCGCTAACCAGTTTGGGTAATGTATGGGGCATGGATTGGAAATTTTTATTATCCGACTCCTTTTTCACTGTAATCGTATTTTTATCGTTAAGTTATTATTTAGTACGTGGCCAGTTAACATTCTATAAACAAAAATGGTATTGGGTGATACCAAAAACCATTGTCCTTTTATTGCTTTTGCAGCAGACAGTACATTTGTATCGCAGAATGCTTTTTTATGTTACGATGTGGTTGATATAACCTTTTGAGTGAACCTCATGTGCCTCATATTTCTTTCAATCAATAGTCACCCCAGCTATAAGCTCATTGTAGCAGCAAATCGCGATGAGTTTTATAACCGTCAAACAGCGCCCGCACACTTTTGGAAAGATCATTCTGAAATTATTGGTGGGCGTGATTTAGAAGCGTCCGGCACGTGGATGGCGATGAATAGAAACGGTAAGATTGCCATGATCACTAATTATAGAGATCCAGCAAACATTAATCCGAAGGCACCATCTCGTGGAAAATTGGTTTCTGATTTTTTATTAGGTGATTTATCAGCCAACGATTATCTGGACGACATCTCCCGTAAGGGTAAATTATACAATGGATTTAACTTAATAGTTGGCAATGCAAATGATCTTTGGTATTACTCTAATTATGGACAAAGAGTCGAGAGAATCAATTCAGGAACACATGGATTGAGTAATCATTTGTTAGATACTACTTGGCCAAAGGTTCTAAGTGGCAAAGCAAAGTTTGAAGAACAACTCAAATCAAACGAAATTAAACCAGCAAGTTTGCTTGAGTTTTTATATGATGAGCAACAAGCTCCGGTTGATCAACTTCCCAATACAGGTATAGGCCTGGATCGTGAGAAAGCACTATCCTCCATGTTTATTAAGACTAATGGATATGGCAGTCGTTGTTCTACGGTTGTTCTTATTGATAAAGAAAATCGTGTTTCATATTCAGAACGAGTCTACGATGTAGAAACCTTCGAATACAAAACACAATCCTTTGAATTTACAATTACTGAATAACCAAACGTTTAGTATCTCCTGCTGAACTTCTCAACGTATAAACTCCTGGCGCTAATGAAGAGATGTCAATTTGATTTACTCCCGATACTTTCAAGACAGTAACACCAAGATTATTTAAGATAATGTAATCGCCCTTACGACTTAAAGTAAGAGGTGTGCCAATGCCCACAGGGTTTGGATACATGGAAAGTTCACCAGACAAAGAGACATTTATCGCAATAACTTTTGAATACGTAGATGTCTTATCAAAATCTGTTTGCTTCAATCTATAATAGGAAATATTTGCCTTTGGAGCAGTATCGATAAACTCATATTCAGTTGCAGTTTGCTTTGTGCCTGCGCCATCAATCTCTACAAGACTTTCAAACTCAACGCCATCCACTGATCGTTGAACAGTGAAGTAATCATTATTCAATTCGGAGGCAGTAATCCAGTTTAGCTTTACATTTTCGTTTACTACCTGAGCTGTAAAACTGATTAACTCAACAGGCAAAGGATTATCAAGAGTGGTTGAACCCAATGTTATTGGGCTAAAGCTGGTGATAGGAGCTGAGGTAATTAAAGTACCTGCAGTTGCATTACCGGTTGTTCCGCCATTGCCCTGATTGACCCAGTTTGTTCCATTCCATCTCATAACGCGAAGATTTGGAAGATTCGTTATATATGGTCCCATACAATCAGGTGAATTCCAACTTAGGGTTACGTTTACGTTAGATGCTCCTACAGTGCGATCTAATACCCAGTATTCACAAGAACTTACCGTTAATATACCTGCCGGGTAAGTTGTTGGCCCACCAAATGCTTGACCAGCTTTAAAATACTCTGCCGTAAATGCATGAGTATTTGTAGTCGGTGCTGAGATCGATATTGGTCTAAAGAAACCGCCATCACCGGTAGGGAAAGAGAAGGCAGCATTTCCAACTTTTACAACAGGTCCGTCTATGTGACTTGCATTGGCTCCGCCTGTAGACGTTGAACCATTTACAAAAGTTAAGATGTTGGTTGTTGTTGTATTGAGTACACCACTTGTGAATGTAGCGTTTGTGGTAACACTTGCATCAGTAGTTAAGGTCACTGCATTGCTCGCTTTGTTCATAAGCAACCTTCTAAACACAGGAGAAGCTGTACCGCTTTTGTTTACATTTTGCGCGTTGCCTCCTGCAAATGTGATGGTTCCATTATTTGCTCCGAACGTTATTGGCGAAGCTCCATCCACCGTTACATTGCTTCGGAATGTGCTTGCAATGTTGAAAGCGGGTTGTATGGTTCCACTTGCTTGATTAAAAGTAGCATTACCCACAAAATCATCGGCAGTTGCGTTTGCTAAACGGAAAATACCTGTACCTGAATTAGTAAAGGTCGTATTGCCAACAAAACTATTTCCACCAACACTGCTATCTGCCGAGGCTCCTGTTTTAATCAATGAATTGATAGCGCCATTCAAAACTGAGCCATCTAAAAACAAAGCGGGAGAACTGACAATCAAACTTCCATTCCAGGTAGTGCTTGGTCCACTTCTAAAAGTTGATGAACCTGTTAAAACCAGATTTTGTGCTGTGCCACCGGTTTGTGTAAAGCGTTGCAGTCTTAATTCACCAACAGTAAATCCTGTTCCGCCAACCGAAATCGTTCTTCCATTGGCGAGTGTAGCGGTTGCCGTCCCGATTTCACAAAAAATGATGCCAGTGCCGCTGGTGCTATTTACTTGAATGTTTCCATTATAACTACTTGTGCCTTGATAACTCATACGCACGTTCGATGAGCCTGAATTGATTAAGGTTAAATCACCATTATAATTGCTGCCACTATTTAATTCGAGAAGCAAATAATTTGAGCCGGAATTTATTAATGAGGTGGCTGCATTAAATGTCATGTTGCCATTGGTGCGTAAAAATCCGGTGCCGCTGTTGCGGATGGTTGTGGCTGCGTTAAATGTACTGCTGCCTGTTCCGCTATTATCTGAGGCACCTGTCTTTTCTATGAGGGCAGTGCTATTGTACGATCCACTATTAATAACTACCTGAGGGGCACGAAAATCAACGGCACCATTAAATATAATGGAAGGGCCTAAGATAATACCTGCTGTACCTGTTAAGATGAGGTTTTGTGACGTGCCACCATTTTGTGTAAACCTGCGTAGACGCAATTTCCCTATGCTAAATCCTAATCCGCCAACCGAAATTGTTCTACCCGATGCTAATGTTGCTGTTCCGCCACCGCTTTCGCTGAAGTAAATTCCGCCACCAAAAGTTGAGTTGACAATAATGTTTCCGTTGAATACTGTGCCAGGAGTATTATCTGCCATTCTTATTGTAGATGAGCCAGTGTTGGTGAGCGTTAAGTCTCCATTAAATGTATCGAGGCCAGTTAAGGCAAAGCGAAACCATCCAGCTCCTGAATTAGCAATGGTTGTCGATCCATTAAATGTATTGCCGCCACTGCTATCATTATTGTTGGCGCCTGTTTTTTCAAGATAGGTTGTTCCATTGTATATAGCTCCATCCAAAGCAAACTGTGGCGAACGAAAATCTACATTTCCATTGAACGTGGATGATGGTCCTATTCTTAGTAATGACGTTCCGGTCAAAACTAATGTCTGGGCAGCAGTGCCAACTTGTGTGAATCGTGCAAATCTAAGTTCACCACTGCTAAAACCTAATCCACCCGTTAGCAAGGAGGCGCCATTGCCAAGTGTAGCGGCTCCGGCAGCGGTGGTTGCAAAATATATTCCTCTACTACCAAGGGTAGAGTTGAATGTGGTGTTGCCATTAAATTGTGAACCAGGAACGTTATAAGCTAGATAAATTATGTTTGAGCCAGTATTAGTTACAGTTAAAGCTGAATTGAATATATCAGGAGCCACGTTGGCAGTCATAAGATAACCACTTCCGGAATCCACAAGAGATGTTGTTCCATTAAAAATATTTCCACCTTTTCCTGGATTGTCAGTGGCACCATTCTTTTCTATATAGGCGGTACCGTTATAGGTTGTGCCGTTTAACAAAATCTGGGGCGCACGGAAATCAACATTTCCATCGAAACTGGATGCTGGCCCTAAAGTAAGGATTGCAATGCCGCTCAGATTTAGTAATTGTGGTGTAGCACCTAATTGCGTAAACCGGATTAGTCGAATGTCCCCGCTAATTACTCCTGATGTACCGACTGCAATTGTTCTACCTGCTGCTAAGGTTGATGTTCCTGCTGCGCTATTCCCAAAATAAATACCACCACCAAAGGTTGAGTTCACTTCAATGTTTCCATTAAACTGGTTGCCAGCAGCATTGTCTGACATCCGAATTGTTGATGATCCTGAGTTTGTCAATACCAAATTTGCATTGAAAATATCTGCTGTTGCCAATGACGTTCTCAGATAAGCACTTCCTGAGTTAACAATAGTAGTTGCCTGATTAAAAACATTTCCACCATCACCATCATTGTTGGTGGCGCCATTCTTTTCCAGGTAGGCAGTTCCATTATACGTGGCACCATTTAATAGCAAACGGGGCGCAACAAAGTTTACATTACCATCAAACGCACTGGCTGGACCAATCCATAACTGTGCAGAACCTGTGAGCGTTAGATTTTGAGCAATTGCGCCAACTTGTGTAAATCTGCGTAAACGAAGTTCGCCAACAGAAAATCCGCTGCCTCCAGTTGTAATTGTCCCAGTGGTGAATGTAGATGCACCAGATGCATTATTTGAAAACAAAATTCCATTTCCACTTCCGGTATTATTAACGGTAATATTGTTGTTGAACTGATTGCCGGCCACATTGTGAGCAAGAAAAATCCAATTGCTTCCAGCGTTACTTACGGTAAGGGCACCATTAAAGATGTCTGGTGCCGAGTTCGCAGTCATTAAGTATCCACTCCCAGAGTCAACTAATGTTGTGGTTCCATTAAAAATATTTCCACCATTGCCAATATCATCGAAAGCACCATTTTTTTCAAGATAGGCTGTTCCATTATAAGTTGCTCCATTCAGAAGTAATCTCGGAGCTACAAAATTCACATCCCCATCGAAACTTGAATTAGGACCAACACGAAGAATAGAACCATTCGTTAGGTTTAGATTTTCTGGAATTATTCCAACCTGAGTAAATCGATATAAATTTAAAGAGCCACTCGAAAATACTCCGGACGAAATTGATCCATTTAATATCGAACCTGACGCGCCACCATTATTAAACGTAATTCCATTTGCTCCACCATTGTTCAGAACCGTGATATTTCCGTTATAGGTAGAAGTTCCATTTTCACCCATCGTAATTGTTGTTGCCGCGGTGTTGGTTAAATTAATGGCTGTTGTTCCAAATGCTCCGGTTGATCCATTTCCATTAAGGAAGCGGTAATTACTTTGAATGGCACCCGCGCAATTAATTGTCAAAGTTCCAGCTATAGCAAGCCCTACGTTAGTTCCTTCTCCAACAAAAAATGACCACGCATCAACACCACCTGTTTTATTAGAGTTGAGCGTTACGCTTGATGCAAAGGTGGTTGTTTGTCCCCCATGATTATGGGCAAAATAAATTCGATAGCTACCCGTATTGTTAAATGTAGTTGGACTCAAAAATTGATCCCTATTAGTGTTGCCTAAAAGCAGGTATCCTGAACCACTATTAGTAATGGTTGTAACTCCTGTGAAAATATTTCCTCCCGTGCTCGCATCATCCACAGCACCGTTTTTTTCAATTGTTGCCGTTCCGTTCACGGTGATACCATCTAAAAAAACACGTGGTGATAAGAAATTAGTGGTGCCGCCAAAAGTTGTTGCAGGCCCAACTCGTAAAATAGTACTTGCCCCGGTGAGCGTTAAGTTGGTTGGTTCGCTTCCTAACTGAGTTAGCCTGCGAATGCGTAATTCGCCAGCACTGAACCCGAAGCCACCAATAGAAATATTTCGAAGGGCTGCCTGAGTTGAGTTACCCGTTGCATTATTGGAAAAATAAATACCGTTACCAGATGTTGCGTTTACGGCAATGTTGCCGTTGAATTGATTACCTGCAACATTGTGCGCTAGGTAGATTATGTTAGACCCTGTGTTGGTAATATTTAACTCTCCATTGAAAATATCCGGATTGGTGTTTGCCATTAGAAGATGGCCGGAACCTGAATTTGTGATAAATGTTGTCAGTTGAAAAATATTTCCACCCGCACTATTATCATTGCCTGCACCGGTTTTAGTAAACTGTGCATTATTTAGGAAGGTGGTCCCATTCAAAAAAATGCGGGGTGCCATACCATCAACTAATCCATCGAATGATGATGCCGGGCCTAGCGTGAGCGAGGTTGTGCCTGAAAATGTGTTAAGATTTGAGGTTAACCCACCAATTTGAGTAAATCTTGGAAGGGTAAGAGATCCGGATGAGAAGCCAGACACACCAATAGAAATGGATCCTCCGTTAAGTGTAGTAGTTGCGGATGCTAATTCACAGAATACAATGCCTGTTCCTAAAGTACTGTTGACGATAATGTTTCCGTTAAAAATATTGGCACCCTGATAGGCCACTCTGACATTGGAAGCCCCGAAATTTGAAAATGTAACGTCTCCATTGTATGTGCTACCCGTTGTTAATTCTAAAAGCACATCAAATGCGCTGTTGTTCATAATGTTAGTGGGTCCGCCAAAGGTGTTTCCGCCATTGGTTCTTAATTGCCCGCTTCCACTATTATTTATGGTAGTGTTGGAAGCAAATGTATTTCCGCCAGTCCCGGTGTTATTACCGGCTCCGGTTTTTTCAATGGTTGTAAAATCGTTAAACGTACCTCCGTTTAAAAAAATCTGGGGTGCAAAGAAAGACACGGCACCATCAAAAACGGAGGCGGATCCAACGATCAGTGAGGCTGTTCCGGTAGCAGTGAGAAATTGTGGCGTGGAACCCGATTGAGTAAAACGTATTAAACTTAAGGTACCGCTGTCAAATCCTCCCGCCCCAATCGAAATTATTTGGGTATCAGCAAGAGTTGAACTGGCTGATGCGGTCGTATTGAAGTAGATACCACTGCTTCCGCTATTGCTTACAATAATATCTCCATTATAGGTAGAAGTACCCACTGTGCCGAGCTGGACAGATGTTCCAGCATTTGTATTTGTATTGTTAACGGTTAGTGTTCCACCGTACGTTGCTGCTGTTCCTGTTCCTTGCAGAATTCTATGATTGCTTTGTAAAGCGCCACTGCAATTGATGGTAAGATTGCCTCCAAACGCTACGCGTGAATTTGTGCTTTCTGCAATAAGAAACGACCAGGGATCAGCCCCACCTGATTTGAGTGTGTTTAGTGTTACATCATTTGTGAATGTGGTGGTTTGTCCATTGTGATTGTGCGCAAAATAAATTCGGAAGCTGCCATAGTTATTGAAGGTAGTTACACCATTAAATTGATCGCGGGAACCATTTCCAAGAAGTAGCTGTCCACCCCCGAAGTTAGTTAGTGTAGTGGTGCCATTGAAGATATTGTTACCCGCACTATTATCATTGTTATTATCCGTTTTCGTAATGCTTACGGTTCCATTGAACGTAGAGCCGTTAAGTAAAATCCGGCCGGTAGAGCCATTTACATCAGCACTTACATTGGTGCCATTAAAGGTTGTTGTTAGGGTGGTATTCAATGTGAGAGCGCCTGTTCCTCCACCATTATTTATTGTTCCCGTTGTAAAAGTATTTGTTCCTGTGGTTGTAAGGTTGAAGCCATTGATGTTAATTATCCCTGTAAAACCATTAACAGTTATTCCCGCCACGGTAGGAGTAACATCAAGCGTGCAGTTTCCAAGGCCCAAAGCATTAAACGTTACAACATCACTTGCACCTGGCACAGATGCTCCGCCTGCTCCGCCCGAGGTTGTCGACCAGTTAGCGGTGTTATTCCAATTTGAAGGTGCTGGGGAGACCCAAAACCTTTGGGCGATGGAATTTTGGCTTATTAAAACCAAAAGTAACAGCCAGAAGTAAGTTAGTAATAGTCTTTTCATATCTTTTGCAAAAAAACGCTCAAAATTAACCTTTTATACAGCGTTGAAGGCTATTGTAACATGTACTTTTTTGATAATAAATTCATTTTATTTGATTATAAATGAAGCGGAGAAAGATTCCTTACATACTCAACGCTATTCAATGGTCTTTTCCTAAACTGGAATTGCTTTCGGCTAAATTAGCAGTGTCGTTTTTTGAGAAGATTTTTTTTACGCCATTCAGGTATCGCACTCCGGAAAAGGAGTTGGAAACTGAATCCTTAGCCCGGTCATTTAAAATAAATTCAGATGGAAAATCCATTCAGGCTTACGAATGGGGTGATGAAGGCACACCCTATGTTTTGGTTATTCATGGCTGGGCAGGCAGGGCAACTCAGTTCCGCAAGTTTATTCCGGTTTTTAACAACAATGGCTACAGAATAATTGGCTTTGACGGGCCTGCACATGGTCGATCAGAAGGCAAGAAGACAAACTTATTTGAGTTCGAGGCTGTGTTAATCAAGCTCATTGAATTGAAAGGAGCGCCTGTTGGCATTATCGCGCATTCATTTGGCGGGGGTGCGGCCTTAATGGCAATTATGAATGGATTGCCAGTGAAGAAATTAATCAACATCGCCAGCCCAACCATGAGCGATGAAATAATTAAGACTTACTTAAAAGCTATACATGGATCGAGGGAAACAGGTAAACGCTTTAAAGAACTAGTATTAAAGAAATACGGAAAGCCTTTTGAAGAATTTACGGCAATGCATTTCATCAAACACATCACTGATTTGGAACTCCTTATTGTTCATGATGTTGACGATGAAAACGTTTCGATCATTCAAGCCGAGGAGCTAGTAAAACAATATCCGAAAGCAAAACTTCTAACCACTCACGGTTTGGGTCACAATCGTATTCTCAAGGAAGATGCAGTAATCCAAGCAGGCCTTGATTTTATCCGGAAATAAACACGTTGATGTAACTAAATGGACGCAAAAACGTCTGAATTAAAGAATTTGTAGAACTTTGAATCGTTTGTAGGATAAAACGAACAATTAGTCAGTATTTTGAACTTAATTTTGATTACTAAGTAAAAAAAGGGAACGAATAAACTATTAGAATCAATTCTACATCCCTAAATAAATTAACTCACACTATGCCAAATATCATTAAGACAACTAACATTAAGAAGGTTTATAAAATGGGTAATAACATTGTTAATGCCCTTCAGGACGTCTCTATTTCACTTGAAAAGGGCGAATACGTTGCTTTTATGGGTCCATCGGGCTCAGGAAAGTCTACCTTAATGAATATTGTTGGTTGCCTGGATACGCCTTCCGCAGGAGAATATGCTCTCAATAATCAGTTGGTTAGTGATATGACCGAAAACGAATTGGCCGAGGTGCGAAACAAGGAGATTGGATTTGTATTTCAGACCTTTAACCTTTTGCCAAGAGCAACGGCATTGGAAAATGTGGCATTGCCATTAATTTATGCTGGCTATAGCAAAAGTGAACGCGATGAAATGGCTTTGGCTGCTTTAGAAAGTGTTAGCTTGGGAGACCGGTATCATCACAAACCAAATGAATTGTCGGGTGGTCAGCGTCAGCGGGTTGCAATTGCCCGGGCTCTTGTAAATAACCCATCCATCATTCTTGCCGATGAACCCACTGGTAACTTAGATTCAAAAACATCTTATGGTATTATGAAACTCTTTCAAGAGTTGCACGATAATGGAAACACTATTATCATGGTTACTCATGAAGATGAGATTGCTCATTATGCACACCGCATAATTCGCTTGAAAGATGGTTTGGTTGAGTGGGATCAAAAAAACGAAAATATAAGTCGCGGTGAGACTGTAGAAGCTCATTAAGTTACCTTTTTTCCAGATTTGCATCTTAAATTTGGAGCATGAAGATTTATACTAAAACTGGTGATGATGGCACCACTTCTCTTTTTGGAGGAAAGCGCGTCTCGAAATCAGATTTGCGCATTGACACTTATGGCACTGTTGATGAATTAAATTCATGGATTGGTGTTTTGCGAGATCAAGATGTAAACAATTCCCGAAAAGAAATACTTATTGAAATTCAAGATCGTCTTTTTACTGTCGGATCAATTCTTGCCACCGAACCAGGAAACACAAAAGTTAAAATTCCGTCTCTGTTAGAAAGCGACATCAGCTTTTTGGAGAAGCTAATGGATGAAATGGAATTAAAGCTTGAGCCGATGCGCTCATTTGTTTTGCCGGGTGGCCATCAATCAATTTCTTTTGGCCATGTTGCCAGAACAGTTTGCCGCAGAGCGGAACGTTTAACCATTGCTCTAAGTAAAATTGATCCTATTGATGGAATGGTTATAAAATATCTAAATCGGCTTTCGGATTATCTGTTTGTTCTTTGCAGAATGATGTCTCAAGAATTAAAGACAGAAGAAACTCCTTGGAAGCCAAGAATGTAGATTTATTTATCATTAGAAGCTAACATTCGTTAGTCACTTTTTAATTTATATACTAACTTTGCGATCTCATTCTAAAACTAACATTGGCATGGTTGATACGATCAAGATTTCTACTACTCGCGTTGCTAAATCAAGGCTTGAAAAAACAGATCTTTCAAAACTTCCTTTCGGTATGGTTTATACCGATCACATGTTTATGGCCGATTATAAACATGGTGAATGGAAAAATTTTAGAATTGTTCCTTACGGACAAATGCTAATTAGTCCGGCAACCCCAGCACTTCATTATGGTCAATCAATATTTGAAGGGATGAAAGCGTATCCATCTAAAACCAGTAATGAAGCACTCGTATTTAGGCCGCTTGACAATTGGAAACGGATGAACATTTCGGCTGAGCGTTTATGCATGCCAAGTATTCCTGAGGAACTATTTATGGAAAGTATTGCAGCGCTTATTGATTTAGATAGAGCCTGGGTACCGAAAGCGGAAGGAAGCTCATTGTACATCAGACCATTTATGTTTTCGGCAGATGAGTTTATTGGCATCCGGCCTTCTAATGATTTTACTTTTATGGTGATCTTAAGCCCAACAGGTCCTTATTATTCTGCGCCCGTGAAAGTAAAAATTGAAACTCATTACACCAGAGCGGTAGCGGGCGGAACGGGTTATGCGAAAGCTGGTGGAAATTATGGCGGGGCAATTTACCCGGCTAAGTTAGCGCAAGATGAAGGCTACCATCAGCTAATCTGGACGGATGGTAAAACCCATGAATACATTGAAGAGAGTGGAACCATGAACGTGATGTTTGTTATTGATGATGTTTTGATAACACCGCCCTTGAGCGATTCTATTTTAGCAGGCATTACACGCAACAGCGTTTTGGAATTAGCAAAATCTTGGGGCATGGTTGTGGAGGAGAGAAAAATTTCCGTAAAAGAATTAATTTCAGCGCTCGAGAAAGGAAAAGTGCAAGACGCCTTTGGAGCTGGTACGGCTGCAACCATAGCCCACATTGAATTAATTGGCTTTGAAGGAAAGAATTACATGCTTCCGCCAAGTAAGGAGCGGCAATTTGCCAATCGTGTATTTAATGAGCTTGAAAATATTAAAAATGGAACGGCAACAGATTCGTTTGATTGGATCCATAGAATTTAAGTCATATAAATTCATTTAGCTATCTTTGACTACATGAAACCTGTAACTTTTGAATTACCAGATAGTATAGCAAATGTTTTTGAGTCGTTGAAAAACAGGCAGAAAAGTAATGCGACTTTACTTGCAGCTTTTATTGCACAAACTTCGCCTAAGTCCTTAGAATCAATTTTTGAAGAAGTTGATAGAAAGGTTTTACTGAGCGGCCTCACATCTAAAGAAATTGATCAGCTACTTGATGATATTTCATAGTTGAAAAAAATTGTTATTGGTACAGGGGTTGTTATTAGTGCCTTATTAAAAAGTGAGGGTACATCGCGAAAAGCATTAGTAAAAGCAGTACAGGAATTTATACTATTACTTACTTTAGATACATTGACTGAACTAGAAAGGACTTTATCTAAACCTAAATTTAGCGGGTTATTTTCTTTTTCAGATAAGATCGCAATACTTGAATTATTAATACGTCAAGGCGAATTTGTTGAGGTAAAAACGTCAATTGTTGCTTGCCGAGATTCATCTGATGATAAGTTTCTGAATCTTGCGGTCAGTGGGGAAGCGCAAACAATACTTACACGTGACCCTGATTTACTTGTACTTCATCCATTTTCTGAGATAGCTATATTAAACCCAAGAGATTTCCTCAATCAATTTTAGTTATGTGAATTTGAACCGCCTCATTAAATTTAATTTACTACTTATTTCCCTTACAGTTTTTTCTGTAGGAATAGTAACCGCACAAAATCAGTTAATCATGATGAAGCGGGGCACTATTGTGGCGCGCTTTAATGAGGGTGATCATATAAAATGTAAACTTAAAAACAACAAGATTGCCGAAGGTCTTGCTATTCGGTTTAATGATTACTCAATCATTACGCTAAACGATACCATTCTTTTCTCAACAATCGATAAGATTAATGTTAAGGGCAGGCGAAAGGCAAGTGCACTGAATAAATTGGGCAGTGTGTTGATGATTGCCGGAGTGGGTTATTTTGTAATTGATGAAGTTAATACCCTTCTCATTGTAAAAGGACAAAGCGGAATTGATAGCGGTGTAGTTATTACTTCATTAAGTCTTACGGCAGTGGGCGCGGCACTTAGATTTATAAGAAGTCCTTATCAGAAGTTACGCGGTCTCTCTTTACGAACAATCGACCCCAGCTCGCGCTACTACAGATACGAGTAGAAACTCTTAAAGTAGCTTCGTATTTATTCTGTCAAGCTGTTAACTTTGCGCCACAATTTTTTTAGTTATGACCATTGAACAATTAAAGGACCTAAAAGCCCGTGTTGCCGCCCTCAGGCGGTATCTTTGACTACGATCGCAAAATTGTAGAGATTGAAGACGAAGAACGAATTACCCACCAGGCTGATTTTTGGAATAAGCCTAAAGAAGCTGAAGTAATCTTAAAAAATATCCGCATCAAGAAAATCTGGACCGATGCATTTGGTCAGATAAGTAAACTGGTTGACGACCTGGATGTTTTAAATGAATTTCACGAAGCAGGCGATGTAACTGAAGAAGAACTCGATAAAGAGTTTGATAAAACAGCTAAGTCAGTGGAGGAGTTGGAATTTAAAAAAATGCTTAGCAAAGAAGAAGATCATCTAAGTGCAGTATTAGAAATCAATCCGGGTGCTGGCGGAACAGAAAGTAACGATTGGGCCGATATGCTTAACCGCATGTACATTATGTGGGGCGAGAAGAGTGGTTACAAAGTTTCTCAGATAGATTATCAATCTGGGGAAGTTGCGGGAATTAAATCAGCCACGTTAGAAATAGAAGGATCATTCGCCTACGGCAAATTAAAGTCCGAGATTGGTGTTCATCGGCTGGTGCGTATTTCACCCTTTGATTCCAATCAGCGAAGACATACATCCTTTGCGTCTATCTTTGTTTACCCTAAAGTTGACGACACAATTCAAATTGAAGTGAATCCTGCGGATGTTGAAATTCAAACTTCACGCTCTGGCGGAGCGGGTGGTCAGAATGTAAACAAGGTTGAAACCAAAGTGCAACTAACGCACAAACCGTCAGGTATTGTAATCGTATGTCAAGTTGAGCGATCGCAACATGCCAACCGCGAGCGGGCTATGCAAATGTTGAAGTCAAAACTGTATCAGCGCGAAATGGAGAAGCGTAACCTGGCACGCGATAAAGTAGAAGCAGGAAAAATGAAAATAGATTTTGGTTCTCAAATTCGAAACTATGTGCTACATCCGTATAAACTGGTTAAAGATGCACGAACTGCTGTGGAGCGGCATGATGCTCAAAATGTTTTAGATGGTGATCTCGATGATTTTATAAAGGCGTACTTATTGGAAGATCAAGAGCCTGCTGCAAAGCAATAAATGATAATCGGTAGTTGGTGGTCAGTGTTCGGTAATCAGTGTTCGGTAAGTAGTACACTATATTCGGTAACTTGTTAGGTATGGAATACGTGGAAAGTTTTAGAGGTCTGGAAGTTTATAAGCTTACGCGACAGTTATCGAAAGAAATTTATACGCTAACGAAAAAGTTTCTGAAAGAGGATGGCGAACAACAGGAAACTCAGCATTGGATTGAAACAGCGCTTGACTGTTCTTACCTATCTCAAGAATTAGCCGATAACCTTCTTAACCATTGCAGCTCGATTGGTAAAATGTTAAATTCTATGATCAGTAAGTCCGCTGCCTTTTGTAAGCCATCGACTAAGAAATAGGGACATAACTGATTACTGATAACCGATTACCTTTTACCGATCACAACTTACCAATTACCAATTTGACTAAAATCTACAACACATCCTTCTGGCTTTTATGTCTAAGTGCCCTATTATTTTTTGCGAGTTTTAATATGATCATTCCGGAACTCCCGGAATACCTCACGCAACTTGGTGGTGCTGATTATAAAGGGTTGATAATTTCATTGTTCACAATTACGGCAATGATCTCGCGGCCATTTAGCGGAAAGCTGGCCGACAAAATTGGCCGAGTGCCTGTTATGATTTTTGGTGCTGTTGTCTGTTTTGTTTGCAGCCTACTTTATCCCGTTGTTATTTCTCTTACTGGCTTTTTCTTGTTACGACTTGTTCATGGTTTTTCTACTGGCTTCACACCTACTGGCACAACTGCGTATTTGGCTGATATAGTTCCCGCTCATAAAAGAGGCGAGGCAATGGGATTATTAGGAACAGCAACTGCAGTGGGTATGGCAGGTGGACCAGCTCTTGGAGGTTTGGTTGCCAATCAATTTGGTTTGGATGCCATGTTTTATTGCTCTTCATTCCTTGCCTTAGTTTCAATCGGAATTCTTTTAACTATGCGCGAGACACTTAAAACAAAAACAAAATTTTCATTTGCTTATTTAAAAGTAAAACGAGAAGATTTATTTGAACCGCTTGTGTTGGCTCCTTGTTTGGTTATGGTGCTCTATGCGTTTTCATATGGTGCTATATTTACCCTTATTCCAGACTTCGGGCAGTTTGTCGGTATTAAGAATAAGGGGCTTCTATTCACTTATTTAACAATCGCTTCATTAGTAATTAGGTTAATGGCAGGTAAAGCTTCTGACCGATATGGAAGGGTGCCTGTTTTGAAGATAAGTACTTTTGGAGTTTTGTTATCCATGATAGTTATCGGAACAGCTACAACTTCATTTCAACTTATTGTAGGTGTTACTCTATATGGCTTTGCCCAAGGCTCTACATCGCCTACATTGCTGGCCTGGGCTACCGACTTAAGTAATCATGAATTTAAAGGGCGCGGTATTGCATCTCTTTATATTTTTATGGAATTGGGTATTGGCTTGGGGGCATTTCTATCAGGTTTATTGTATGCAAATAATCCGGAAAGATTTTTTATTACATTTTTTATAAGTGCGCTGTTGGGAGCGATTGCCTTTGTATACTTGTTAACAAGACCTCGACCTACTAAAATATGAAAAAATACACCCTCTACTTTTTTGTCCTGGTAAGTATTGCTGAACTTATTTCAGTTACCTATCAAATTACTGAGTTAAGCCTTATTGCCAAGCCATTAATCATGATTGCATTGATGGGGTATTATTTGTCAAGCACTTCAAGCCTGAGCACAATGTTTATTACAGCAATGACATTCTGTTGGCTGGGCGATGTGTTACTTATGTTTGATTACAAGAGCGAATTGTTTTTTATGGCTGGCCTTGGTTCATTTTTGGTTGGTCACATTTTATATATTCTCTGCTACCAACGGCTTCGGTTTAACAGCGCTACAAACCCTTTGTTAGGGCCACAGAAAATCAGGTTTTCATTGCCGATTGTATTAGCAGGAACAGGTTTGGTGGTTGTGTTGTATCCAACTTTAGCGGACTTAAGGTTACCTGTTATTATTTATGCACTGGTGATTACAGTTATGGTTCTGCAAGCCTTGTTTCGTTTTGGTTATACAACCACTAAAAGTTTTGCACTTGTATTTTGTGGAGCCATCTGTTTTATGATTTCAGATTCTTTACTGGCGATTAATAAATTTCTGCAACCTATTCCTTTGGCTTCATTGAGTATCATGACTACATACATTCTTGCCCAGTATTTAATTGTGGCGGGAGTGCTGGCTCATAATACTGAACAATAGGTGTAAGTGATTACTTTTCTGGCACAACATTCTCGAATAGATTCATATAAAAATTCTAAAATCCTGAGCTACAC
>Ga0163148_10003586_pt1 | contig 16977 bp, 10 predicted proteins | sample OliLakLV19MP7P2_FD_148606 | JGI IMG/M metagenome (GOLD analysis project Ga0163148, IMG submission 148606) | Freshwater microbial mat bacterial communities from Lake Vanda, McMurdo Dry Valleys, Antarctica- Oligotrophic Lake LV.19.MP7.P2 | ecosystem: Environmental > Aquatic > Freshwater > Lake >...
TTCGAGATCGCAGGCCTCGCTCGTTTGTCCGCTGATGATCGACGTGATCGCGTCGCTGGCGCCGAAGGCGCAGGAGTAGGCGCCGCTCGTAGTGTGGAGGTCGACCGCTGAGATGGACGGCGTGGTCGAATGAGTGAACGTCGAGCCAAACGCGTACGGATGGATGTCAATGAGCTGACGGAGCGGAAATGCCATCTTCCAACGCATACGGCGGTTCTGGCCAGAGTCCGACGCGCGTCGGAAGATTCTGACGCAGAATCCGCCTGCGAAGTGTTGGGTCTGAGTCTATCGGACCCGGGCGAACGCATGAGGCACGTGCGCAGGCCCCATACAGAGGCCGTGCAGCCCGGCTCCGGCTTCGGGACGCGCGTCGATGGTGCGGAGGGTGTGCGCGCTCGCCGTCGGCGGAGAAATCGCAGGCCACGGCCCTGACTTGTCAAAGTTCAGCGCAAGGATCTTCCTTGACACGCCGTAATGGACAGACACGCCGTAATGGACAGACACGCCGTAATGGACAGACACGCCGTAATGGACACAACATTTTGCAGCACGATCAGGAGTGCCGGCCATCGGAACGTGCGTGTCCAAAATCAATCCCCAAAATCGATGCAAATCGACCTGTGTCTTCAAAATCGAGATCTTTCGCGCTCGCATTGGCGCACGGGCTTGGTCACACTGAGTCGGCGAATCACGAGGTCATGACTCGCTCCTGGGACACGTTCATGCGAAACCTCTCTCTCTCTCTGCGGCTCGGCTCGCTGATGGTGGCGGGTGCGGCGACGTCGGTTGCACCGGGCCAAGCGTGCTCCACCGGGTGTCCGACCACCGGAGCGGAGATCTACGTGGACGCAGCCATCGGATCGAGCGGGAACGGCGAGTGCTGGTCCACCGCGAAGAAGACGCTGCGCGAGGCGCTGACCAGGGTCTCGGACGAGCAGATCGAAAACGCACTGATCTACCACTGATCTACATGGCCAAGGGGACCTACAGGCCCGACGAGGGACCGGGCGTGACCGGCGGCGATCGCGACGCCTCGTTCCTCATACCGCCCTCCTCGGTGACGATCAGGGGCGGCTACCGCGGAGGCAGCGGGAGCGATGCGTGTGACCTTGTCGCGGAGGAGACGATCCTCTCCGGAGAGATCGGCAATGCGACCATCAACGACAACTCGCGGCACATCGTTCAGGCGATGAGCGACGTCGCGCTGCTCGAGAAGGCGTTCCGACTCGAGCGGGTGACGGTCGAGAACGGTTTCTGCGACGAGAGCGGATCCCACGCCGCGTGCGGAGGGCTGTCGCCTCCGATCGGAGGCGCCGGTCTGCGGGTACGGAACCGGACCTTCCACGTGCGCGAGTGCGTCTTCCGCGACCACCACTCCGCCGGCGGGTCGGCGATCCAGGCGCTCTGCGCGCTCGACGACTCGACGATCTCGCTCTCGACGTTCCACTCGAACCGTGCGTCCCACCCTTGGTCCGGCAGTCCGCCGGCGCTGCCGTGCGAAGGAACGCCGCCTTCCGCGATCGGGGGCTCCGGCAACGGCGGCGCCGTCTGGTTCTTCAACAGCACAGTGCGTGTCGACGCGTGCCTCTTTCGGTGCAACTTCGCCGCGCATGTAGGCGGCGGCCTTCAGATGCAGGGCGGCGGCAGCCCCGTGATCTCGAACTGCGCATTCCTCGGCAACTTCGCCCGCGACTGGGGCGGCGGCATCCGCAGCGGCTTCGACACCTACACGACGATCGTGAACTGCACGGTGGCGGGGAATCTCTGTGCGAATCAGGGCGGCGGCATCGCGATCAAGCGCGCGGACTCCGGAGTGAACGAGGGCGAGGTGCATCTCGTCAACTGCATCATCTGGAACAACGGTCTCGTAGGCATGGACAGCCCAGACGATCCCCACGATGGGCTCCAAGTATGGGTTGAGGGTGCGGATCCAGGCCAAGTAACCCTTCGAAGCTGTGACATAGGCAGCATGCTGGATCCGCCTCCGTTCACTTGGCTGAACGATGTCGCGTGGTCTGGCGAGGCGCCCGAACAGGCGGACGTAGTCGAGGCAGATCCGATGTTCGTCCTTTCGCCCGCAAGCTTCTCAGGCTGGGGCGCCCCAGCCGGCGTTGACATCCGACTTGTCCACGACGCTAGCGAGAAGTCGCCCTGCGTCGATGCGGGCGTGCACGCCGGCTTCAGTCCGGGAATCCCCGACGACCGGTGCAACCTCGACGGAGACAGCGATTTCGGCCCGAGTGGCGAACGCATGTCGAGGGACCTTGGGGGTGTTCATCGCTTCGGGCGAGCCTCGCTTGATCTCGGAGCGCACGAGTCGCACTTCTGTGCAGCGGATCTGAACGGCGACGACACTGTCGGCAACCACGATCTGGCCATGCTGCTCGGCAGTTGGAGCCCGCCCGGCGGAACATGCCCGGATCCCTGCTTCGCCGATCTCGTCAACGACAACGTCGTGGACAGCAGCGACTTGGTGCTCCTGCTGGGCGCTTGGGGAAGCTGCGGCGCGTACGGGTTTGCGGACGCGCCTCAAGACGCCGCGAGCGGCGTCACACCAGCCGAGGCAGCCGAGAGCCTTGGCTTTGGTTCGATCGCCGAACTCATCGAGTGGCTTGGATCTCTCGGCACCGAGGCGATGTTTGCGTGGATGGAGTCCGTATTCGGCGATGGGACGTAGTTCGTTCGTCTGAGCGACAGCGTCGAGTCGGCGACGAAAGCGAGGAGAGTCGAGTGGACATCAATCGATCTTCACACCAAGAACACCTTCGGCATCGCAACCAGTGGTACAGCGTGACTGCGATTCTTGCGGTCGGGGTGACGGCGAGTGTTTCGCGCCCGGGCTTCGCATCGCGAACAAACGTGCCTCCGGGAAGCGTCGTCAGCGCTCAGGGGATCTACCTTCCGGGCATCGCAGTTCCTGAGCGGATTGCGCAACTTGCCGCAGGACCGGAGACAAGCGGAGTGCTCGGCGATCGCGGCGAGGCAATAGCGTGGGGCTGGAACAACAATGGCCAAGCGATGCCCCCAACCATGGCGCTCTCTCACATCGACTTTGGACTGGAATTCGGAGTGGGACTTGGGTCAGACGGCATACCCGTCTGCTGGGGTGACAACAGCCACGGCCAGTGCGAGCCGCCAACGGTCGCCCTTCAGGATGTCCGCGCTGGTTACTACCATCTCGTGGGGCTGAATATGAGCGGTCAACTCGTGACGTGGGGGAACGCTGCATTTGGACTCAATTCGCCGCCAAGCGGAACTTTTACGGCCGTTGCTGCGGGGGCCGATTTCAGCGTCGCGATCCGTACCGACGGCAGTATCGCCTGTTGGGGCAAGAACAGTCATGGTCAATGCAACAGTCCTGATGGGACCGGCTTCGTCGCTGTTGCAGCCGGTGACTTGCACTCGCTAGCGCTCAGACAGGACGGTTCGATCGTCGCGTGGGGATCGAACTTCTTCGGCGAGTCAAACCCGCCACGAGGCGCCCATGTTGCAATCGGCGCCGGCTACCTCTTTGGTGCAGCCATTCGGGCCGACGGCACTCTCACGTGTTGGGGATTGGCCAGCTCCGGTCAGTGCGACCCACCGAAGGGGGCGTTTGTCGCTCTTGAGGTCGGTTCCACACACGGGATCGCCCAACGTACGAGCGGTGGAATCGCGTGTTGGGGTCCCACGTCCAGCGCGTGCATCATCCCCAACGGCCCCTACGTCGAGATCGCGGCAGGCTGGGGCTACGGCCTCGCCCGCCGCGCCGACGGCGACGTCGTCGCCTGGGGCAAGAACGACTTCGGCCAGTGCGACGTGCCGAGCGGGCCCTTCGTCGCGATCGGCGCCGGCTATTGGCACGCGCTGGGCATCCGTCCCGACGGATCTGTCCAATGCTGGGGCGACAACACCTTCGGCCAGTGCGACGCGCGAACCGGCGCGTTCGCCAAGGTCGCCGGCGGCGACCGCTATTCGCTCGCGATCCGCGCCGACGGCTCGCTCGCCTGCTGGGGAGACAACACCGACAGCCAGTGCGACGTGCCGCCCGGCAGGGACTTCGTCGCCATCGACGCCGGCGAGAACCACGCCGTCGGCCTGCGCTCGGACGGCAGCATCGAGTGCTGGGGCAACCCGCTGCCGGCCGCGGTGTGCGAGGGGCTCGACGGCACCTACATCGACGTCGCCGCCGGAGGGAACCACACTGTGGCGCTGACCACGGAGGGCGAGATCGTCTGCGGCGGAGGGACGATCAAGTTCGAGTGCGACGTGCCGAGCGGAACGTTCGTCGATGTCTCCGCGAGCCAGTATTCCGGCGCCGCGCTCTCGACCGGCGGCGAGCTCGTCTGCTGGGGAAAGAGCGAGACCTGCGACGACGGCGTGTCGGACCCCACCTTCTGGAAGATCGACGGCGAGGGGTTCGTCGTCTTCGCCCTGACCAGGACGCCCGACTGCGACGGCGACGGGACGATCGACGCGGAGGAGATCGCCCAAGGTCTCGACACCGACCTCGACGGCGATCTCGTGCCGGACTCCTGCGAGTACGCCAGCGGCGACCTGACGCTCGACGGCACGGTCGACGCGGCGGACCTCGCGGTGCTGTTGGGATCGTGGGGCCGCTGCGGAGACTGCCCGGCGGATCTCGACCACAGTGGCGAGGTCGACGCCGCGGATCTTGCACTCCTCCTGGGGAAGTGGTCGGTGTGAGGGACGTTCCAGTTGATGGAAATGTGCCGGGCAAAAATCGAAATGTGCTGGCAAGAGCGTTTCAAAGGCGTCGTCACCTGACGTTGCGTGCGAGCGTCCGCGCATGGCTACCACTGCGCAGCCGATAGGGCGCACTTTCGGTGCTCGATCAGATTCGGTCGCGTCAAACCCGGGGCGTTGCCCCGGGCTCCGGTTGGGATGCACCGTTGGCGCATGGAGCGGCCCGGTCGTCCGCAGATTCCAGTCTCATTTTCCGGTGGATTTCGGCGAGGAGCCCAAAGGCCCTTGCGCGAACGACGGCTGACTCTCCGCATCCGGCTCAGAAAATGAGACTGAAAGTCTGCGCAATCTGCGGACGCGTGACTCCCGATAAGCCAGTTCAATTCTCCGGCATTACATCACTCGCGACCGGACCGTGATCACCGCCACAACGCGAACGCCCGCGATCAAACTCGCGGGCGTTCACCGTTCACACGCGCGCATCGCGCGCGAGACTATCGCGTGATCCGCCTCCGTCCGTGCCCGCCGCCGAGCACGGACGCCAGCCCGAGCAGCATCAGACCGGCCGGACCAGGGATCGTGCTGAAATAAACGTTGTCGATGAAGACATCGTTCAAGTCTCCGATGTTGTCGACATTGATGTCAAACGCTTCGCCGGGGAGCGTGTGCGACGCGAGGTCGGTCAGGTCGATGGTGGTCTTCACAGCGAGCGTGCCCGGCGGGTCGCACCAGAATCAGGCAAAGGCATGTCGCCCGCCGGTGGAAGCCTCCGAAAACCCGACGATGCCGCCCTGATCATTCAGCCGGCGGGCCTCCGCCGCTATGTCAAGCACGGTGGCCCGCACAATGGGTCGGAGCGGGATGAGTTCGTGGGTCACTGACTGCCCAGACTCCAAGTCCACCTCCGTGCGCCTCCCTAGGGCTGAGTTCGGATTGCATCCGTTCGCACGGCTACGCGCATGTGGGAACTCGTGTTGCTCATGTATACGGCAGTTGCGGACGGCTCAAATCTCAATCTGCGCGGAATCATGAATTGAGCTTGCTTGGAGCGGGCGCCCGAACTTTGCGGTTCCGTTCGGGGCGCGGCCTCACGCGCGGCTCGCGGACGAATGAGTTGAACGACCCACGTGCGACAGATCCGAACCAGGTCCAGCTCTGGAGAGTCGGACTGGAAGTCAGCGCAATCTGCGGACGATCCGGTCCGGCACGTCACTGCGCGACAGGCTGCGCCGTCGTCGATCGCTCCCCCACCCGTTCGAAAGTCAGCCGCTGACCGAGCTCGATGTTCTCGCGCCGCTCGACCGTGCCGTCCGGCCACCTCAGCTCCAACGACACCTTCGATGTTCCGATTGGAAAGCCGACGTGCATCTCCGGCGCGAGCGTCGACTGGAACGGCCCGCCGCCCGAGTTCCAGCGCCGCTGCACACGCTCGGATCCGTCGGCATCCGTGGAGCGAACCGTGAGCGCCGCACCGACCGCGTGCCGGTCGCCATGTCCCCGCCGCGCGTCGCGCGGCTCGACCACCAGCCAGTTCTTCGCAGTGGCGCTGCTCCGATCGTTGCGCAGCACGCGCAGCGGTCCGTTCAGCTCCGCGATCACCACATCGACATCGCCGTCGCGGTCCAGGTCGGCGAAGACGGCCGTCCGGTCGCGATGCGGCTCGAGCTTCCAGGCCCCCGCCTCCGTGAGCGCTTCGAATCGCCTGCCCTTGCGTACCATCAGCAGCGGTCGCTGTTCGTAATCGGAGTCAAAGCTCTGCTTCGTCGCCTGCGGATAGACGTGGCCGTTGACCACGAGCACGTCCTCGTCGCCGTCGTGATCGAAATCGACGAACGCCGTCGCCCAGCCGAGATACGGACGGCTCACCGCGCCGAAGCCGAACTGGCTCGTGCGGTCGTCGAAGAACGTGCCGTCGAGATTGAGATGGAGAGTGTTGGTGTCGCTCGAAAAATTCGTCGTGAAGATGTCAGGGCGACCGTTGCCGTCGACATCGGCGACAGCAATGCCCATCGTCGCCTGCTCGAGCCCTTCCATGTTCGTCGCCACACCGCTCTTCATGCCCTCGTCGGTGAAGAACGGCACGCGCTGACCGTTGGCCTCGTTCGCGTCGCCCTGCACGAAGAGAAAGTTCGCATGGCTGTCGTTGCCGACGAAGATGTCGAGCTTGCCGTCGCCGCTGAAGTCGAGGATCGCGAGATTTAGTCCGTAGCTCGGCTTGGCCGCGCCGATGCCGCTCGCGTCCGTGACATCCGTGAACACGCCGGTGCCGTCATTCAGAAAGAGCCGGTCGCGCTGCGCGGGGAGGCCCTTAGGACCGGACATCACTTCAAGCCCGCGGAACTTCGTCGTGGGCAGAAGGTTCGTCGCATCAAACGCGAGGTAGTTGACGACATAGAGATCGAGATCCCCGTCGCCGTCCAGATCCGCGAACGCGCACCCTGTGCCCCACTCCTGCGCGCGCTCCGGCGCGGCGATGCCGCTTGGGGCGCTGACATCTTCGAACGTTCCGTCGCCGCGATTGCGCAGCATGACGTCGGGACCGAAGCATGAAACGAATATGTCGTCCAACCCGTCGGCATTCACATCGCCGACAGCGACGCCGAAACTCCAGCGGGTCAGCGCGATGCCGCTGCTCGCGGTCACATCGACGAACCGGATGCCGTCGACCGTCGAGTCATTGCGGAAGAGCTTCGCACCTGGACCTCGCTCCGAATCCGCGAGCGTCGCGCCGTTGGGCATGAAAATATCGAGATCGCCGTCGCGGTCAAAATCGATCAGCGCGAGCCCCCCGCCTTTGACCTCGACGATCTGCGAACTCGGCAGCGTGCCGGAGGTCATGGTCGCCACGAGTCCGCTCGCTGCCGTGACATCCGTGAAGCCGATCCCGACGTCTTTGCCGCCGGCGTGATTCATCGCGAGCAGCGCGAGCGCGAGGGGAACGATCATCGGGATGGCGCCTCGGGTGTGGTCGGATCGGGCTGAGTCGGCGGCTGCGTCGGCGGTTGAGCAGGCGGTTGAGCAGGCGGTTGGGCAGGCGGCTGAGCGGGCGGTTGCGTCGGCTCCTGCGGCGCCACACCGTCAACGGGTTCCAGCGGCAGTCCGACACGCTCGCGTGCGCGCCGCTCTTCGTTGCGGGCGCTCTCGGCTTCCTTCGTCTTGCCGAGACGATCGCGCGCGCGTGCGAGTTTGGCCCACACTTCATAATGATCAGCAAAGCTCGCGAGGGCGGACATGAATTGTTCTTCGGCCTTCGCGAGATCGCCGCGGCGCAGCGAAACATCGCCTAGCCGGGCCCACGCCTTGCCGACGTCGCGCCGATGCGAGCGCGTGGTGAGTTCCATCGGAATCAGAATGTCGAGCGAAGACTGAAACAGCTTCTCCGCGTCGTCGAGTCGGTCCTCATCAAATGCGATGAGGCCGAGCCCAAAGATCGTGTCCGGCGACTTCGGCACTGCCGCAACGTGCGCCTCGAATTCCTTCTTCGCCCGCCCGACATCACCGAGGTGGTAGCTCGCCCAGCCAAGAAAGTGCGGCGCGTGGATGCGCTCCGGGAAGTCCTGCCCGGACTGCACCGCGTTTTCAATGCGCGGCCGCGCTTCCTCGTAGCGCTTGAGCCGCGTGAGCGTCAGCCCGTAGAAGAACTCCGCGCGGCCAAGCTTCGGATGCTCTTTGAGAATCTCGTTCAGCACGTTCTTGGCGAACTCATAGTCGCCGCCGGCCAGCAGCCTCTGCACGACGGTGATGCGCGGATCGTCGGGATAGCTCGACTCGATCGGCACCACCGTCTGCCCCGGCTTCGGAGCAGCGGCAGGATCTGTCGGCGATGCGGGAGTCGTCTGCTCGGGAACGACGCCGCCCCAGCTCGGAGTCACGGGTCCGGCGAGCGCCGCGGGGCATGCGGAACTCACAAGGGCCAGCGCCGCGATGAACGCATACCGAGGCTGCGGACAGGGTCGAGACGCGGAACGCGCGATGGTGGGGAGAAGCACGGCGCGAGTATAAGACGATGGAGCGATCGGTCCCCCCGCGCCTCGCAAAGGCCTCCTTCGAATTCGATCGAGCCCCCCAAGTCCACAACACCACGGCAGATAGCCAAGCGACGCCAGCTTCAGCCGCGCTGTCCGTCCGACCTTCGCCGCACCACCCCCCGAATCACGTTTGTGAGAACTTGGAGATCTCGGCTGGACAAGGTCCGCATATGCACTATCTTCTATGCACTTTGACGGGAGAATTCAGGAATACCTCGTTAGGGGGCTTCCCTCAGGTCGGACCGCTGATAACTTCAGTGCTCGGTGCGGGGGGGTACTTCGTACGGATTGGCGCGCGTGCATCGAGCTGCGATGCGCCGCGCGACTGGTGTCGGACGAAGCGTGCGTGACTGGTCTTTTCGATGCGGCTTCAAGCGTGGCAGAGCCTCATCGAACCGTGTGAAAAACTCGTTCGGTGTTCAGATCCGGTGTTCAGAGCAGCCTGCTCCACATCTCTCGCGGGGGGAGAGTTGGACCGGGCGTCCATCGTTGTTGATCGTGAAGTCGTCGCTGCCATGTCCAAGCAGTCGACCCATCCGCCAGTAGGAGGCCTTTGTGCGTCAGAGTTCTGTCTCGTCGTGTCGACCCCCAATGCGTTCCCCGCGCTCCCTCACAATTCTCGGCAGCTTCATCGCCGTTTCCATGGCCGCATCGCTTGCGTCCGCAGGCGGCATCACCCCGCAACCGAAGGCTGGCGCTCCCCTCCCCGGCCTCACGGCCGCCGAGCTCGCGCTCTTTGAAGCGGGCAAGGTGCTGTACTCGACGCCGCTCACCGTCGAACAAGGCCTCGGGCCGATTTTCAACAAGTCCGGCTGCTTCTCGTGCCACTCGAATCCGCTCGGCGGAACGGGCGCGATCTCGGTGACGCGCTTCGGCAACACGGACAAGGGCGTGTTTGATCCGCTTGAGCAGCTCGGGGGCTCTCTGCACCAAGTGGCAACGAACAGCAACACGGCGTGTGCCGAGCTCATTCCCGATGAAGAAATTTGCAATACCATAGCTATTCGTATGACCAACGGATCGCTCGCCTATGGCTTGGTCGAAGCGATTCCGGACAAGCAGATCCTCGCGAACGCCGATCCGAATGACCTTGATGGCGATGGCGTTTCCGGCCGTGCACACATGGTCGAGCCGTTCGAGTTTCCGGGCGAGCTGCACGTGGGCCGATTCGGATGGAAGGCGCAAGTCGCAACAGTCCTGACCTTCTCTGCGGATGCCGCTCAGAATGAAATGGGCCTGTCGAACCGGTTCCTCGACTTTGACAACGCGCCCAACGGCAACATGGAATTGCTCGCGATGTGCGACACCGTTTCTGATCCGGAAGACATTCAGGACTCGGAAGGTTTCGACTTCGTCGATCGCGTCACGCACTTCCAGCGGTACCTCGGTGTTCCGCCGCAGACGCCGAAGTCGGGCATGACCGGCGAAGTGATCTTCAACACGATCGGCTGCGCCAAGTGCCACGTCCCGTCGTTTACCACATCAAACGATCGCAGTCTCGAAACCGCGATCCGCAACACGACGATTCGGCCGTACTCCGACTTCCTGCTTCACAACATGGGCCAGCTGGCGGACGGCATCGTTCAGGGCGACGCCTCCGGCGAAGAGATCCGCACCCCGGCCCTCTGGGATCTCCGTGTGCGCGATCCGATGCTGCACAACGGACTCGCGGCTGGCGGAACGTTTGAAGACCGTGTCCAGCTCGCCATTCAGCTGCACGGTCCGTTCGGCGAAGGCGCAAGCACGCTGGTCGCCTTCAACGCACTGGACTCCGTCCAGAAGTCGCAGCTCTACACCTTCCTCGACTCCCTCGGCCGTCTTGAATTCGATCACGACCCCAACGGCCACATCCAGTACGTCGACTTCCTCGAGTTCAAGGCCTGCTTTGGCCAGACGGGGATCACGCCAGACATGCCGTGTGCCGTCTCAGATATCGATCAGAACGGCACGATCGACCTGACCGACTTCGCAGCCTTCGAATTGGTGTACGAGGGTGCCAACGGCGACTGCGACAACGACGGCGAGTCCGACCTGTTCGAACTCCTCATGGGGACCTTGACAGACGAGGACCTCGACGGCATCCCCGACCGTTGCGCCACCTGCGTCGGTGACTTCAATCTCAGCGGCTCCGTCGATGGCGCCGATCTGGCCGTCCTGTTGGGTGCCTGGGGCACCGACACGTTCGATCTGAACGACGACAACATTGTGAATGCTGCGGATCTCGCGATCCTGCTCGGTGCATGGGGTGTCTGCGACCCCGGCTAAGTCGTGCTCGTCGCGACGGCGAGTAATTGTCAGAAGGTTGCGGCGGCCGCGTGTGCAGCCGCCGCAACCATCTGATGTCTGATATGTTTGTGTTTGATCTGTCGATGTGGGCTTTCCGCCCACGAACCTGACAATTCCGGGCGCGTGTGCCCACATCAGCTACAGGAGATTTCGATGCGCATGACGAGAACCGTTTTCGTTCTCACCGCCGCGTTGGCCGCTACGGCGTCCTCGGCGTGGGGACAGTGGCAAACTTCGTTCGTTGATGAGACGGCTTCCCGTCTCATGATGAGCCCCGCGTTTCAGAATGACAATCTTGAGAAGGCGTACGCCGTCGGCGACTTTGATCAGGACGGCGATTCGGACATTGCGATCTTCCGCAAGTTCCCCGGTTCGATCCAGGGCGGCTTCCCGAACCTGCTGCTCATGAACGAAGGCGGCGTGCTGACTGAGCGCACGCAAGAGTACGGCACCGCGAGCGATGTCGTCGGCGACCTCGGCATGAAGGCACCGACCAACGACCGTGACGTCAAGGCCATCGATGTCAACGGCGACGGCTGGCTCGACCTCGTCACGTTCACGACGATGAGCGACCAGGTCAATGCTGTCATTGGCCAGCCCCGCGTTTACATCAATCTCGGCGACGACGCCGGCGGCGCATGGCAGGGCTTCCGGTTTGAAGACGCCCGCATTCCGGTGATGTTCTCGAAGTCGGGCAATGCCGCGAACCCGCGCGCATGCGAAGGCACGCTCGCCGATCTCACCGGTGACGGCTACCCCGACATCTTCTTCGTCGACTACGACACCCCCGAGACGAGCGGAACGGTGTGCATCGACCTGAACGGTGACGGCGACACGAGCGATGCAGGCGAGTGCCAGCTGAGCCCTGGCGAAACCGCGTCCAAGGATTACGACAACAAGTTCCTGGTGAACTGGGGCGATGATCCGAGCGGTCCGGGACCGGGCTACTTTTTCGACACCACCAACACCCGCTTCACGACGGCGCAGCTCGCATCGGCGTTCGGCAACGCCGTGGTGGCGGCCGACATGAACGGCGACGGTGCGACGGACATCGTGCGCATCAACACGCTGACCGGCGGACAGAACGTCGCGACGCTGTATGCGAAGCCCGCCGATCTCGGCAACTCATTCAGCGGCCCTGACCAGGCAACGGCCGGCAACCCGTACGCGCTCGGCGTTGGTGACCTGAACGGCGACGGCAAGCCGGATCTTGTTGTCGTCGATGACGGCAAGGACAAGTTCCTGATCAACACTGGCAACGGCGCCGACGGGTTTGCGAACTTCACCTCGTTCACGATCGCCGACTCGCTGAGCGAGTTCGGCAACGCGTGCCGCATCGCCGATCTCGACAACGACGGCAGGCTCGACGTCATGATTGCCGACGTCGACGCCGACCTTCCGCCGTTCTGCCCCAACAGCAACCGTCGCGGCCACATCTATCGCAACACCGGTCTGGCCGGTGCCGGCATGCTCGACGAGATCGGGCAGCTCATTCCGAACGCGAAGCTTGGCTCGACCTATGACTTCGCCCCGATCGACATTGACGGCGACGGCTGGCTGGACCTCGTCATCCTGCGTTGCGCAGGCATCGATGTCTGGCGCAACAATCCGCCGCTGGGCATCACCTTCGCGTACTCCGGCGGCACGCCGTCGGCGCTCGAAGTCGGCGTTCCCACCGAGTTCACGGTCGACACGTCGATCCTCGGTGGCGGAACATTCGTCGCCGGATCGCTCGACCTGAACTACCGGGTCGATGGCGGCCCGTGGGTGTCCAGCGATCTCAGCGGCGGCCCGTCGACATTCATTGCGACACTGCCGGCGCTCGACTGCGGTCAGACCGTTGACTTCTACGTCAGCGGCCAGATCTCCAACTCGCCTGTGACCTACACCGATCCGCCGACCGCGCCGTCGGCGTTCTTCTCAGCGACTCCGACGACCGGCGAAGAGCTGGCGTACACGACGATCTTTGAGAATGGCGTGGAAGGCTGGACGGTCACCAACACCGCCGTCACCGGTGGTGCATGGGTGCTCGCGATGCCCGTCGGCACGACGAACCTCGGCGTGCCCGCGCAGTCGAACGGCGACGCTCCTGGCCTCGGCAAGTTCGCGTGGGTCACCGGCAACGGCGTCCCAGGCGGCGCGGCCTCCGCGTCCGACCTCGACGGCGGACCGACGATCCTGACCTCACCATCGATCCCGGTGAACGCAGGACTGCCCGTGTCGATCGAGTACACCGCGTGGGTGTATTGCGATGACTTCCCGGCTACGCCGACCCAGGCTGATCAGCTGCACGTTCAAGTGTCGTTCAACGGCGGAGCGGACTGGACTACGGTCCGTTCGATCAGCACGACGAACAGCACGTGGATGACGTTCAGCGATTCGGTGCTGGCGACGTCGGGTGACATGAACGTTCGGTACCTCGCAAGCGACAATCCCAACAACTCGGCATTTGAGAACGGAGTCGCAGGGCAAACTGTGCGGGTAAGCGTTTGCCAAGGCAAGACGCCGTGCGCCGCCGACTTCGACGGCAGCAATGCGGTCGACGGCGCCGATCTCGCCACGCTCCTCGGTGCGTTCGGATCACTCGGCGGTCCGCAAGATCTGACAAACGACGGCAGCGTGGATGCCGCCGATCTCGCCGTCCTGCTCGGCAGCTGGGGCAATTGCCCCTGATTCTTTGATCGCCTGATTCTCTGTTCGCTGATCGCGCCGATCGAGCAGCGTTGACGCGACGCAATCTCACGACCCCTTTGCCCTTTGATGGGCAAAGGGGTCTTTTGCTTTCCCCATGAAGCACTTCCGCCGGTACGATTTTCGCGGGGGTCTGCGGCAGGCTGCAGCGAGCGCCTGATCAGAGGAAGTCGCACTGTGAGTGACATCGACGTGGACGGGATGACCGGCGGTGCCGATGCGGCCGACGATCATGGTCAAACGCGCATCGAAACGGCGCCTGCGGAGACTCCGCGTGACTCCCCGCCCCGCGAGATGCCTCGCGAGCGATCGCCGAGTTCGTCAATCGCCGACGGGCTCCTCGAAGCGCCCGATCGGCTCATCGGGCTCTTTCGGGATTTGGCGCGGGGCGAAATCGGCATTGGATCCGCGTTTGACGGATTCACGCTCGATCGCAAGATCGGCGAGGGCGGCATGGGCGTGGTCTACGAGGCCACGCAAGACAGTCCTCGCCGCCGCGTCGCAATCAAACTCATCCCCGCGCGAGGCCGGTCCCGAAGCTCACATCAGCGGCTCCGGTTCGAGACGCAGTTGCTCGCCTGTCTCGATCACCCGAACATCACGAAAGTCTTTGCCGCAGGCTGTACGGTCGACGCGAACGAACAAGAGATCCCCTACTTCGCGATGGATCTCGTTCCCGAGGCCCGCCCACTCACGACGTATGCCCGCGAGCGGCGGCTTCCGCTGCGGGCGCGGGTGGAACTGTTCGCGCTTGCCTGTCATGCCGTCGGTTACGGACATACGCGCGGCGTGATTCATCGCGACATCAAGCCGGCGAACGTGCTCGTCGGTGACGACGGGATCCCCAAGGTGATCGACTTCGGCATCGCCCGCGCGATCAGCGCGGAGTTCGCGGAGTTCGCACCGACATCGTCGTGCACGACATGGCTCGGGACCGTCGAGTACATGGCACCGGAGCAGTTCCCGAATCCCGAGGATGCCTCCGACACCCGCTCGGACGTCTACAGCCTCGGCGTCACGCTGCACGAGTTGCTCACGGGTAAGCGCCCCGCTTCGATGCGACAGCAGCACACCGAGCGCAGCCAGGCGCTCGAACTCCGCAAGCTCGCCGGAATCGACCTCGCGCGGGTGATCACAAAGGCGATGTCGCCAGTGCCTCACGACCGCTATTCCTCGGCGACGGAATTCGCCGAGGATCTGGATCGCTGGCTGCAGGGAGAGCCGGTCGCCGCTCGAACTGCGTCGATCGGTTACCTGTTGCGTCACGCGCTCCGCCGCCATCGCTGGCAGGCGTTCGTCGCACTCGCGCTGGTGTCATTGACACTGCTCGCTGTGGCGCTGCATCGCTCGACCAAGGAGACAGCGGCGGCGAGCGACGACGCGCGGTTCCAGCTGTACACCAGGCAGCTCGCCACGGCAGCGTTCGCCGTCAATCTTGCGGGGCGCGACCAGCTTCCTGCGCTCCTACGCGACCTGGCCGTCGACCCGCCAGCGTGGGAAGCACGATTGCTCGCCGCGTTCCGGAGCGGGGTGCCGTGCGACATCACGTGGGACGCACCCGTGACCGCGCTGAGCTTCGCACCGCAAGAGCGCGGCCTCCTGATCGGTGACGCGTCTGGTCGAGTCAGCCTCGTCGATCCCTTCCGACCGGATCGGCGGACGGAAATCACGAGGATCGGAGGGAAAGTAGTCCATTTCGATGTAGGCCACGACTCCTCGCGCATCTTGGCATTCAGCAGCCAAGGCCATACGACGCTCATCGATCTGGCGTCACTGCGGCCCGTACGATCCTGGGACGTCGCTGCAGCCGCAATTTCGCGCGATGGGCACCGGCTTTTCCTGCTGCCGCCGGGCATGCTCAAAGTCATTGACGTGGATACGAACGTCACGATGGATTCATTCGCTCTCGACGAGGACCGTGAGTATCACCGCTGTTTCCTTTCCCAGAGCGAAGATCGCATCCTCGCACTCGGAGTCCGAGGCCTCGCGGTGAATGTGCAGATCGAGACAACTGGATCGACGCGCGAGCTGCACGGGTTCGGCAAGATTCTTGATGCTGCATGGATCGGCCCCAACAATTATGCGTTTGTCTCGGTCAACAACGGTCCATTGCGATGCGATGACGGGGCAACAAATCGCTTTGACTCCCAGTTGGCGTATGGAACGGGAGAATTGATCGACAGTTCGGACGACGGGCGCGTCCTGGTCCTGGGCGACCCTCTGGGCCGCGTCATGACGAAAAGCTTTGGACCCGATACCTTCGAGCGCGATCGACAAACTCATCTCGGTCCGGTCACGGCGATCTGCGTATCAGCGACCGGGGAGTGGGTCGCCAGCGCCGGTGTGAACGGCCATGTTCGCGTAGCAGGCTGCGGACTATCCAACCGAGTGACGCCGGAATCCCGCCGCGCGCAGTACTCCTACTACCGCGGGCCGACTGTCCGATGACGGACAGGTCGCGGTACTCGTCAGCGAGCATGGAGCGGCCCTGCTCTGCGCGACAGACAACCTTGACGTGCTCAGGACGTGGCGAGTTCCCGCGATGCGGCCATCATCGATCGCCATGACCAGCGATGCGCGGATCGTGGCGGTCGGATGCCTGAGTGGTGCAACGTGGATCGTCGCGGAGCCCAATGCCGAAGCATCGCTGATCCGCGGTGACACGACCCCCATCGTTGGTTCGATCTTCGTCGACGAACAGGATCTCGTGACGCTGAGCGCGAGCGGATTGCTTCGACGGGTCGACCATCGGAGCGGAACCGAACGCTGGTCCGTTCAACTTGAACCATGCGGGATGGCATATCAGCGCGGATCGGAGCGCATCGTGTGTCACGACGGATCACGGATTCATGTTTCGCTCGCGGGTGCCAACGACATCGCCGTGACCGTGCAACTCGACGACGGACGCGTGCACGATCGAGTGCGCCGCCTCCCGAGTGTGCCGGATTCGATCGTGGGGTCGCGGTCGAACATCGTTGCGTGCACGTACCTTCCAGCGCGGGACGAGTGGCTCGTCGCGAACGATGCATCCAGCCTTGTCCGCCTGCAACGCGATCTCCGCGGTGACTGGTCCGTCAGCGGGGAACTGCACGGCATCCCGATCTCCTTCATGTTTCCCACGCCCGACAGCAATCGCGCGGCCTGCATTTCGCGCACTGGCTTAGGGCGCGCTCAGAAATAACATGGTCAAGATTTCCGGCGCGGGGTGATCACGTAGTTCCATTCGCCGTGGAATGGATCCGGCGTGATCCGCAGACGCGCGAGCGTCTCGTCGTCGACCTTCATC
>Ga0163148_10003596_pt1 | contig 16960 bp, 13 predicted proteins | sample OliLakLV19MP7P2_FD_148606 | JGI IMG/M metagenome (GOLD analysis project Ga0163148, IMG submission 148606) | Freshwater microbial mat bacterial communities from Lake Vanda, McMurdo Dry Valleys, Antarctica- Oligotrophic Lake LV.19.MP7.P2 | ecosystem: Environmental > Aquatic > Freshwater > Lake >...
GCCGAGTGCCGAGTGTCGAGTGCCGAGTGCCGAGTGCCACGTGCCACGTGCCACGTGCCGAGTGCGGAGTGCGGAGTGCGGAGTGCGGAGTGCCGCGTGCGAGCGCGAGTGCGAGGCGGAATGCCCTGCACAAGACCCAGCTCGTCCTCACGAACGTTCTCGATCCACGTCCGATCGACGCAACCAGCCATCGAACGAACGTTGCTCGTCGGACGAACCGACGCCGACCTCACCGGACACTCTCACGGAATGTGCGCGGAATCATCGCGCGGTCTCGCGGGTGCTCGAGCCGAGCCCTCCGGCCTCGACTCCTCGCACTCGAGCACGTCGGTCGGCCGCGACGTGTGGTGCACAGCGCTTCGAATAACCGTGGAATCGAATCCCGCGTTGGGGACAGTCGTCGATCGATGCTTGTTTCCTCGTGATTTTCGACGACCCGACCGTTCACCGCGCGTCCTATCGGAAGGAGGGATTCGATGGAGCACACGCACACGCTCATGCAGTCTCGATCGCGAGCTCCCGGCGGAAGTGCGGGTCGGCGAGTTGCAGGCGGTCGCCCCGCGCGACGAGGTCGGGCTTCAGGGCACCATCAGCCCCTCGCGGATGGCGAGCAGCGCCATCTCGGCGGCGGAGTGGCAGTCGAGTTTCCGCTGCAGGTTCTCGCGGTGCTTCTTGGTGGTCCCGAGCGTGATCGCGAGGGTGCGCGCGATCTCCTTGTTGCACTTCCCGAGCGCGAGGAGCTGGAAGACTTCTCGCTCGCGCGGCGTCAGGGACTCGAGCTTGCCCTGCAGCATCTGGGCCCCGGTGGCGGCCGCCAGCCCGCTCGCGCGATTGCGCTGCAGCACGGTCCCGGCGACGCGCGGCGACAGGTACATCTTGCCCTGGTGCACCGACTGCAGCGCCAGGACGAGTTCCACGGGATCGGAATCCTTGGAGAGGTATCCGTCGGCCCCCGCGCGCAGCGCTTGCTCCACGAACGTTTCGCCCTCGTGGTGCGTCAACATCACGACCTTGACCCGCGGATGCCCCTTGCGGATCAGCGGGAGCGCGTCGATACCCGAGAGCCCCGGCATCGAGATGTCGAGCAGGACGACGTCCGGCTTGAGTTCGGCGATCACGGCGATCGCCTCGCGCGGATCCCCCATGTCGCCCAGGACGGTGAAGCGCGGGTCGCGGCCGAGCAGGCTCCTGAAGCCGGCACGGATCATGGTCTGGTCGTCCACCAGGAAGACACGGATCGGGGCTGCTGTTTCCATCGTTGCGTTCACGCCAACTTCTGTTCAGGGGGCAGTCGGATCTCGAAGCGCGCGCCGCTCGCCCGCCCGCGCTCGGCGGCGATCGTGCCGCCGTGCTCTTCGACGATCTTGCGGCAGATCGCCAGGCCGAGACCGTTGCCGTTGCGCTTCGTGGTGACGAAGGGCCGGAACAGGGCCTCGATCAGGGAGTCGGGGATGCCCGGGCCGTCGTCCTCGACTGCGATCACCGCGCCGCCGTCTTGACCGCGAACGGCGGACATGGTGACGGTCACGCCGCGTCCCTTCGCCTCCAGCGCGTTGGTCACGATGTTGGCGAGGACGTCGTGCAGGAGTTGGCGATCGCACAGGATGTCCACGTCGTCGCGCGGCACCTCGATGCGGATCACGGCGTCCGCGCGCGCGATGGCGTCGTGCAAGTGCTTCTCCACCGCGGGGAGCAGCTCGGACGCGCCGCAATGGCACACCCGCAGGTCCAGCGGTTTCGTGAACGACAGCGTGCGACGCATCATCTGCTCGATGCGCTGCATGCGCGTCACGAGCTCCTCGAGGATGACGCGGTGGTCCTCGCCGAGTTCCGACGCGACCGCACGCAGCGCGACGTTCACCGCCGTGATCGGGTTCTTGATCTCGTGGGCGAGGAGCGCCGCCGACTCGCCGATCGCGGCGAACGCACGCAACATCGCCACCTCGGCGCGCTGGGCGCGCTTGAGCTCGCTGATGTCGCGCCCCTCGGGGATGAGGAGCACGACCCGGCCGTTCTCGTCCTTCACGGGCTTCAAGGAGAAGTCGATGTCGCGCAGCGAGCCGTCGTGCGCGACGCTGCGCGCCTCGAACCGCACGAACTCGCCGCGCGCCGCGTCCGTGATGGCTGCCTGCATGCGCGCCCGCATCTCGGGCGAGCTGGACCACCAGAGCGTATCGGCGAACGGCACGCCGACGACGTCCTCGCGGCGAACGCCGATTGCCTCCAGCGCGGGTCGGTTCACCTCGAGGACCACCCCGTCCGGCGCGAGCAGACCGGTCAACTGGAACGCCCCGTCGAAGATCGCGTGAAAGCGCCGCTCGCTCTCGACGAGGGCCTGGGTGGCGCGCTTCAGGTCGGTGACGTCGCGGAAGATACCGGTGAAGATCGCGTCCTGACCGTCGCAGGGATCCGCGCGCGACACCGACAGGGCGCACACGAGGATTTGGCCGTCCTTGCGTACGACCTCGAACTCGCGCGTGCGGCCGATGATGCCGGCCTCGTTCGTGCGCCGGTACTTCGCCAGGTATCCGTCGTGGGCCGAGCGGTGCGGCTCGGTCATGAGGACCCGGATGTTCTGCCCGACCAGTTCCGCGGGCGTGTACCCGAACACGCGCTCGACCGAATCGCTGGCCGACGAGATCGTCCCGAAGGCGTCGATCGAGACCATCGGGTCGAGCACGGATGCCAGGACCGCGCTCGTGCGCGCGTCACTGCGCTGGATCGCTGTTTCGATGCGCCGTTGCTCGGTCACCTCGCGCCCGCAGCCGGAGTAGCCGACCATCCGCCCCTGCTCGTCGCACAACGAGTGGAGGGCCCACTGCACGCTTCGGATCCGGCCTTCGCCGCCCGTGTGGCGAACCTCGATGCGCTCGGACTCCAAAGTTGTACGCGCCGCGATGCGGCCGAGGGCCGCGGCGACGAGCGGCCGATCCTCGGCGAGCACTCCCTCGAGGAGGGTGCGCGACGGGCCGGCGGTCCCCTCGTGGGAGGTGGAGAGCCAGTTCGCCGCCGGATTCGACCAGACGATGCGCCCGTCGTGATCCAGTACGAGTCCGATGTCCTCGGTCACATCGCGGAAGCGGCGCAGGACCTGGTCCTCCGTCCACCCGGGCAGCACCGCTCCGGGCTCGGCTTCACCATGGATCCGCGATTGGCGGGGCGGCACGGCCGCGGCGCGCGGCACGTGAGCCGGTTGGGCGGAGTCGCCGAGCGGACTGCGGGACGAGCGCTCCAACGGGAGTTCCATGGCCGTGAGTGCCCAACGAGGAGACGTTGCGGCTTCCTACAGCTTACGCAGAGACCCGCCGCAGTACGTAGGTCGGCGAGCCGCGCTGCGAGCCGAGGCTGTGCCCTCGCGCCCGTTCGAGGCTCGCCCGCGCGTGCCACGGTGCGCGGGGCGTACGCCGCACCCGCCCTGGCGATCGCGCGATCCGGACGCGGAGTGGTCGAGAACTTCGCGGTCGCCCGGCGGGTTCTCGGTCGGCGGTGGGCGGCCGAGGTGTGCACGCACGCATGGTCCACGCACGGCGGCCCGCAGCCATACGCAATGGGACGCAGGTCGGGAGCGGCCCCGATCCGCCGTCGGACGGGAGCCGTCGCGCGGTCGCGCGAGTCGCTCGACGCGCCGAGCGCCCCGATCCGCTGCGCTCTCCTTCCGGCCGCTCTACGGCGTGGTGCGTAGCAGTCGGCATGGACGAGCGGGCTCGACGAGGATGAGAATGAGCGAGCCATGACGACCTTCTCCTGGATTGCCGCAGTCTTCTCCCTCCTCGCTCCCCTCGATACCCCCGGTCACTCCGCGCCCGCTATCCAAGCGCCGCGCGCGGCGACTCCGCCCGCGCCACGCGACGCGCTCGACAATCTCGTCGCCGCAGTCGGTCTGCGCGCGATCGATGAGGACGGCGTGCCCGGACTGACGATCGCCGTGGCGAAGGACGGCGGGCTCCTGACCTGCCGTGGGTTCGGCTTCGCCGGCGCCGACCGCGCGACCGCGGACACGCGCTGGCCGATCGGATCGTTCGCGCACCCCATCACGGCCGTGGCCGTGATGCGACTCGTGGAGAGCGGCAAGCTCGGGCTCGAGGACGACCTCGCGCAGCTCTTGCCCGAGTTCCCGGTGAAGCCGAAGGATGTGACGCTGCGCCACCTCCTCACGAACACGTCGGGCGTGCCCGGCTGGCGCAAGCTGCAGGCGAAACATCCCGAGGTCGAGACGGGCAAGCTCGGGGGGAAGGAGTTCCTGGCCCTGTACGCGGACGTGCCCTTCGACTTCGAACCGGGTACCGCGTACTCGCTGGACAACACCGGGTACGTGCTGCTCGGAATGATCGTCACGCGCGCTTCGGGCGAAGCGCTGGCGGAGCACCTGAAAAAGCACGTGACCGGGCCGATCGGCATGACGAACACGGACGTGTGCCCGGTCGAGTCGCGTCCAGTGGGCTACGCGGAGGACTGCAAGGAGATCGTGGACGACCGCGACCTCCAGGTGGCGCTGCCGGACTCGCCGTACGCGGGCAACCAGGCGCTGTGCTCGACCGCGAGTGACCTCGCCCTGTGGATGCACGCCCTCTGCGACGAGAACGCGTTCGGGGAGGCGACCACGGAGGCGCTGACGAAGTCGGCGGTCACGGCGGACGGCAAGCCGACGGGTGCCAGCTTCGCGATGACGGTGGGCCGGTTGGGTGAATCGCGATGGTACGTCCATGCGGGCGGCGTCGGTGGCTTCCGGTTGCGCGCCGCGCACTACGACGACATCGACACGACAGTGGTCGTGCTGGCGAACTGCGCCTCGGCGCAGGTCGACGAAATCGAGCGCGAGATCGCCGGCTACCTGCTGGGCCTGCCGTATCCGAATCAGCGCGGCCTGCCGCTCTCCGCCGCAGACGCAGCCGCGTTCGTCGGCACGTACCAGATCGCGACGACGCGGGTGCGGATCGCCTCGACGGGTGGGAAGCTGTTCTTCGAATGGCCGACCGGCGCGCCGGTCGAGCTGCGCTACCGCGGCGCCTTCGCGTTCACCCTCGTGGGTGAGAGCGAGTCGAAGCTCGTCTTCCCGGGCGAGGGCAGCAAGGCCGCGTCCTTCGAGCTGACGCGCGGCGGGACGATCACCACCGGGCGCCGGATGGAATGAGGCGCGATTCGAACCGGGACGGGCGGCGGATCCAGAGCCTTCCCGGAACGAGCGCGTTCTCGACCCGGCGCACGCCGTGGGAGTGTGCGGCGATGCGCTCGATGGCGACATCCTGGGCAGAGGACCGGACCTTGCCCGGCCCGGTCGGCCGAGGAGATTGCTCTCCCCGGCCTCCCCCAGATGCGGACATGCGCGACTCCCGCATCGGGCTCGTCAGGTCGAGGGTTGGCTGCGGGGTGGAGCTGCGTGGTGAAGGAGGTGCGGTCGTGCGAGCGGGTGACGGTCGGCGATCCGTTGGAATCACCCCACGGGCAGTCCGTGGTGAAAGTCACGTCGCGAGGCCGAGCACGCTCGAGCGATGCAAGAAAGGCGACGGAAAGACGGCGGAGGTGGCCTTCCCGGCCACTGAGCACGACTTTCCTAGCCTGGCGCCGCAACGCTCGAGCGTGCTCGGCCGCAGTAGTGACTTCCACCACGGGCTGCTAACCCTGCGGTCGCAGACCTGCAGGAACAGGCCGCCGGATTCCTGAAGGGTTCGGGCGCCCGTTTGCGCATGAGGTCGGAACCCCGGATGCATCCGTCCGGGGACCGGTCCCGCCTCATGTTGAACCCGATCGCACGGAATCTCCCCTCGGACGCGCGCGCCTCGACTCCGGCGCCGCGCGCACCGGCGCTCCACCCGGTGCCCCGCCCGGTCGTCGGCCGGCCGGCGAACCGTGCGGTCGAGTTGCCGACGGCGGATCCGGCCATGAAGCGCCTCCTCTCCGAGGCCCAGCGCCTCGCCCGCACTGATTTGAACCTCGTCGTCCGGGGTGAAACCGGCGCGGGGAAGGAAGTCCTCGTGCGCTATCTCCACGCCGCGAGCGGGCGAGCGGGCGGACCCTGGATCGCGGAGAACTGTTCCGCGATCAGCGAATCGTTGGCCGAGAGCATCCTCTTCGGGCACGTCCGCGGAGCGTTCACGGGCGCGGATCGCGACCGACCGGGTCTCTTCGTGCTCGCCGACGGCGGGACTCTCTTCCTGGACGAGATCGGCGACATGCCGAGCGCCATGCAGGCGCGGCTGCTACGCGTCCTGGAAGAGCGACGGGTCCGTCCCGTCGGCGGCGAACGCTCGATCCCGTTCGACGTGCGCGTCGTGTGCGCCACGAATCACGACCTCGCGGAACTCGTGCGTGCCGGACGTTTCCGCGCGGACCTCCTCTTCCGCTTGACGGGCGCAAGCTTCTGCGTGCCGGCGCTCCGAGATCGCCCGGCCGACGTCCCTTTCCTTGCAGCGCGATTCCTCGACGAGCTGAACGCGCAGTACGGCACGACGCGCCGCTACTCGCGCGATCTGCTCGACCGCCTGCAGAGACACGACTGGCCGGGCAACGTCCGCGAGCTCAAGAACTGCGTGACCGCGCTGTATTCTCTGAGCGAGCAGGACGAGATCGACGGCCCGCTGCTCAGGGTTTCCGAGCCACGCCCGTTCGGCGCGGAAGTTCCGCTGCTGACCCGCGTGGCTCCGCTCGCCGAGATCGAGCGCGCGGCCATCCGCTTGGCGCTCGAAGAGACGGGCGGTGACCGGCGCGAGGCCGCGCGCCGTCTCGGCATCTCACGCTCCACGCTGTACGCACGCCTCGGAGCGACGGCTTCACCCAACACGTAGCCGCTCGTCGCGGAACTTCGCTGGATGAACGACCTCGACTCGACGAAGCGAAGGGACTGAGTCACGACCGAATCTCGAGCCTCACCATGAATCTCCTCGCACGCATCTTGGGCGCCACTGCAGCACTCGCTTTCGTCGCTGTCTCCGCCGCCGGTCGGACTTAGACGCGTCAGAGTCCGCTGCCCTATCCCGCGCAGCTGAACGTCGACGACATCGCCTTCTCGGGCCCGCGCGGTTACATCGTCGGTTCGAGCACGCGACTTCTCGAGACGACCGACGGCGCGATCACGAGGCACGAGCGTGTGCTCACGGGACCCGTGTACAGCGAAAGAAGCTTCGTCGGCGTGACGTTCAACGGTCGGCTGAACGGCTGGATCCTCGGGCAGAAGGTGTCCTGGTCGAACACGTGGTTCCGCGCGGTGGAAGGCGGCGCCACGTGGACGCAGATGGCCCCCGTGCCGAATGCGGTTCGAGGCCACGGGAACTTCGTGAGCCCGACGAACACCTGGATCGGAGCTGGGGCACGCTGTACGTGACGTACGCGGCGCACCGTGCGAGCTGATCGCGTTCCTCACCGAGCGCTTGGGGGTGCGCAGGATCCTCGCGCACATCGGGCTCCCGACAGGGGCGTCGCGGCGGAGGCCCGCTCGAGCAGGCCGCCGCGCGCGAATTGGCGTCTCGGCCCGGCGCGCGAGCCTGCTCTCGTGAACCATCGGCTCGGGCTTCGAGCGATCTCGCGAACGACGGAGTGAGGTCGCCGCCTCGCGCCGCTCTACCATCCGGTTTCGATGAGCCAGCGACGCCGACCGAACCGCAGCGACCTACGCGACATCGCGCACCGGGTCATGATCCAGCGCGGGCTCTTGCCCGAGTTCTCGCCCGCGGCGCTGGCCCAGGCGCGTTCGTTCCGGGGCGCGGCGCTCGAATCGGGACCCGCGATCCGCGATCTGCGCGACAGACTCTGGTGCTCGATCGACAACGACGATTCGCGCGACCTCGACCAGCTCAGCGTGTCGGAGTCGCTCGCGAACGGGGCCGTGCGGATCCTCGTCGCGATCGCCGACGTCGACGCGCTCGTCGAGCGCGACACGCCGATCGACCAGCACGCGCGCACGAACACGACGTCCGTGTACACGGCGGCGGAGATCTTCCCGATGCTGCCCGAGAGGTTGTCCACCGACCTCACGTCGCTGAATCAGGACTGCGACCGCATGGCGATGGTCGTCGAGATGACGGTCACGAGCGATGGAACCGTGACGGACTCCGACGTCTACCGCGCGATCGTCCGGAACAAGGCGCAGCTCGCTTACGACGCCGTTGCGGCGTGGCTCGACGGACGCGCCGCGCCGCCGCCGCGTCTCGCGGCCGTCGCCGGACTCGACGAAGAGCTGCGCATCCAAGACCGCGTCGCGCAGTCCATGCGGGCCGTGCGCTTTCGCCGCGGAGCCCTGCTGCTCGACACGATCGAGCCGCGCGCCGTGTACGACGGCGACGTCCTGATGGACATGCGTGCGGACGAGAAGAACCGCGCCAAGGAGCTGATCGAGGACTTCATGATCGCGGCGAACAGCGCGACGGTCGCGTACCTCGAGAGCCGCCGGTTCCCCTCGCTGCGCCGCGTGCTGCGCTCGCCAGAACGTTGGGCGCGCATCGTGCAGTTGGCCGGAGACCTCGGTGAGCGGTTGCCGATCGAGCCGAATGCAGTCGAATTGGAGAAGTTCCTCGAGAAGCAGAGCCGCGTGCGGCCCGATCGGTTTCCCGACATCTCGCTCTCCGTCGTCAAGCTCCTCGGATCGGGCGAGTACGTGGCCGAGATATCCGGCGAAGGCGTGACCGAGCACTTCGGTCTCGCGATCCGGGACTACACGCATTCGACGGCACCGAACCGGCGCTTCCCCGATCTCATCACACAGCGGCTGCTCAAGGCCGCGGTCGCCGGGCGCGGCGTGCCGTACAGATCCGATGATCTCGTCGTGCTGGCGCGGCACTGCACGGAGCAGGAGGACGACGCGACGAAGGTCGAGCGACACGTGCGCAAGTCCGCGCAGGCGCTGTTGCTCGCCGACCGCATCGGCGAGCGGTTCGACGGCATCGTCACGGGCGCATCCGAAAAGGGAACCTGGGCGCGCATCTTCCGTCCCGCGGCCGAAGGCAAGGTCATGCACGGCTTCGAGGACCTCGACGTGGGCGACCACGTGCGGGTGAAGCTCATCGGCACCGACGTCGAGCGCGGCTTCATCGACTTCGTGCGCGTGCGCGGGTGACTCGTCGCCGACGCGTTGAGGCCTCCGCCTCCGCGAATTCTGCTCGCCGTCCGTCTCACGGCCGCACGCCGATGCGCAGCGCGTTCGTCGGTATCAGGAGCCAGCCGGCATGTGCTCACGAGACGCGGGGACCGGGACGGCCCGGTCGCCGCGCGTCGCGCACGAGGCTCGCCATGACCGGGGCCGCGAGTCTCCTCGCGGCCCCGCGCGTGCCCTTCCCTCCGGGAACTCGATCGGATCAGGGACGGAAAGTGACCCGCAGCCCGTCGCTCAGGTCGAACAGGCTGCCGCCCGCGGCCACGTCGCGGTGCCAGAACTGGAAGAAGCGGGTCGAGCCGACCGTGATGCTGCTGGCCGGGGCCGTCGTGAAGTTCAGGGGGCGCACCGCGCGACCCACGCCGTCCGTCGTCATCGGCGGACCCAGGCGCATGACCTGACCGCTGATGCAGCGGCGGCCGTTGCCGAAGGGCACGTTCTGCGTCGCGCTGCCGACGAAGAAGAGGCCCACCGAGTTCGTGGTCGCGCAGCGCGCGAGCAGCGTGAAGCTGTTGGCAGCGATGCGGAGCGAGCCCGTCGAGTCGATGCGCGTGCCGAAGCCGTGCGAGTTCGGGGTCGTCATGCAGTAGTTGCTCGTACCGCCGCTCGTGCTGTTCATGAGGACCGACACGTAGTTCGTGTCGCGATTCGACACGACGAGATCGAGCGACCCGTTGCCGTCGAAGTCGGCCGTGGCGATGCCCTCCGGGAAGGCGCCGACGGAGTGAGTCTGCGCCGCGCCGAAGATAACGTTGCCCAGGTTCGCCAAAACGCTGACCTGGTTCGCGTCTTCGTCCGTCGCCGCCAGGTCCTTGTCGCCGTCGCCTTCGAAATCACCGGCCACGATCGCGCCGGGGTTCAGACCGTTGCTCGAGAAACTCTGGCTCGTGAACGCACCGGTGCCCGAATTGCGCAAGACGACGACGACGCCCAAGTTGTTGTTGTCCGTCGTGGTGGCCAGGTCGATGTCGCCGTCGGCGTCGAGGTCGGCCGCGACCATGCCGGCTGGCTTCTCGTTGCCCGGGACCGGGATGCTGATCAAGCCGCCGAACGTGCCGGCGCCCTGGTTGAGGATCACGTCGACGACGCGGCCGTCGTGCGCTGCGACGGCAATGTCCGTGCGGCAGTCGCCGTTCAGGTCCTCGAGCGCGAGGTCGTAGGGTTCGAGGCTGGTCGCCAGGAGGCCGCTCATCGTGAACGTGCCCGCGCCGCCGTTCATGAACAACGAGACGTTGTTCGAGCCGCGGTTCGATGCCGCCAAGTCGATGTCGCCGTCGCCGTCGAGGTCGGCCGCCGCGATGTGACGCGTTTCGCTGCCGCCGGACGGCGTGCTGACGCCCATGAAGAACGTTCCGCCCAGGTTGATCAGGATCCGGACCGTGTTCGAGCCGTGCAGCGCGACGGCCAGGTCGAGGTCGTTGTCCCCGTCGAGGTCGGCCGCGACGAGTTCCCCCGCGCTGAAGCCGTTGCCGATGACCATCGTCTGGGCGTTGACGAAGCTACCGTTGCCTTGGTTGCGGAAGATCTCGACGCGGTCCGGACCGCCGCCGCCCGAGACCGTGCTGCTGGTGACAGCGAAGTCGATGCCGTTCGCGCCGTCGAAGTCCCCCGTGGCAATGCCGTCGGGGCGCAGGCCGAAGAGCGGGTAGTTCGTGGCGCCCTGGAAGCCGATCTGGGCGAACCCGATGGTCGGGAGGCTGGAGGCTGCGACGAGCGCAGCGAGCGTGAGCTTGATGGACAAGAGGAATCCGATCCGTTCTCGAGAAGCCGGTCTGAGATCGCCTTGCGCTCATGCAACGTATGAGTGGCGACTCTTCCTTCCATCAAATGTGGGCCCGCCTCCGCAGATGGACTCACGCGCTGTTCGAGCTCGACTTGCCGCCCACTTCGGCCTGGATGTCTACATTCGTGATCGGGAGATCCCAGGATTTCTACATACGTGATTCGGGATGAGGGCAGATCGGCAGCGTGAGTCCCAGTCTGCCTATCGAACGAATTGCGGGTGTGGAACCATCACGCTCGCGGCGTCGCGAGGTTCGAGGTGCAGCGCGGCGAGGGGCGTGATCGCCCCGTAGGAAGCCGCGATTCTTGCGATTTTGGGGCCGAGTGCTCGCCGTGGGACAAGTACGCCTGCGGAACATTCCCAGCGTGGTGGCGCGGACGACCGTGAGCACGAAAGCAGGGTCCGTGCGACTTCGGATTGCGTCCGGCGGCTTGGTCGTGCGCAGGATCCTCGCTCACATCGGGCTCGAGATGGAGGTGACATGGTGGGCATCCGCTCGAGCGTCGGCAGCGCGTTCTCGACGAACGGCGCGTATCACTCTCCGCGGTCGGAAGCCTTGCGCTTTGGAACAGCTACAGCGCGTGCAGCACGACGAGGAACAGGACGAACCGGTACAAGAAGATCGAGGCCACCAACAAGCCGACGGACAGCAGCGCGAGCACCGACGCGGAGCGCTTCGAGACTCCGAACGCGCGACGGAGCGACAACCACAGGTACAGGCCGGTAGCCGCGAAGGTCGGGATCAGCATGACTTCGTCGATTCGATCCCACGTCAGCACTCCGAACCAGCCCCGCGCAAGGCCGTGCGCCAGCGGGAGCAGCACGAGTCCCAGCAGCCACAGGAAGAACGCGTAGAAGTGCAGCGCGAAGACGAGACACGCCAGGAAGCCGCGCACCCGCGTCCGACCCACGAGTGCGAGTCCGATCGCGAACATGGGCACGAGCAGGATCACGAGCGACTTGGCGTACGTGTCGACTCGGCCGTCGAAAGCCTGGGCCAGAGCATCGACCGTCGTTCCTTCGCGAAGCGCGAACGCCTCGACGTGAGCGCGCGCGAACGCGCGATACGGCGAGTTCGTCATGTGGCCTCGGAGCGGAGTCGACATCGTGTTCCAGCCGAGCCAGCCCTGCATCACGAAGTAGACGACGTTCGCGACCAGGAACATCTGGATCGGCGTGAGGTACGCGCGCCGCGCGCCGCGCAGGAACTCGGCCGTCAATTCTCCCGGGCGCGCGAACAACGCGCGCAGGGAGCGCAGGAGCTTTCCGTCCACCTGCGTGAACGCTGAGGCCAGTTCGGCCAGCAAGTGACGGACGCCGTCGGGGCGCAGGTCCGGACGCAGCTCGCCGCAGGCTGCGCAGTGTCGGCCCGCGATCGTCGCAGGGCAGCTCGGACAGGGAACCGGCGCGAATCGAGCTTCGTCGTCGGGGACTCGGGGTGGGCGTAGGCGCAAGCGATTTCGAGCGGGAAGGTCGTGCTCGCTGGCTAACTGTAGAGCGGCCGCCACGGCGCGCGAATCGGAATCCGCGCAGCGCCGCGAGTCGGGCGTCGGCACGAAGGCGAAAGCGCGGCGCGAGCAGTTCGATGGTGTGACTCGGGGCTTTTTCGACGCGGACGCCCGTCGTCGAGTCGCTCTCGTTCCGCAGACCGCATCTCGACTTGTTCCCCTCACAGGGTGAGGCACCAGTCGAAATGCGCTCGAGGCTCGGACCCGCCGAAGCGACACCGAGCCTCGAACAAGAATCAGCGAACGAACCCGTCAACGGGGATGGACAGGTCCATCCATGTCAGTTGCCCCAGACCACACGGACGCCGTTCGTGTAGTTGAACGTGTTCGGCGTACAGAAGCTGGCCGAGTTGCGGTAACGCACTTGGTGGCGGCTCGATGATCATCACGTCGAACCGCGCCTTGGAGGAGTGGCACCCGCTCTTCCTCGACGAGCTGATGGCGTCCGCGGCGATGGACCGGCTCCTGCACCACGCACACGTCGTGGTCATCGAGGGGCACTCCTACCGCAACCCGCCGGGAGCGAGGAAGGCGGGCTGAACGGTCATGGCGAGGCGTCGCGTCGCACCGATCGAGGTCGCGACCTCGGCCTCGCGAGCGATTAGGGTGGACTTGCTTGCCCGAACTGAGGGCCTGCTTTTTCCAGCGCCACGCCACGAGCCCTTCCGGTGGCTCCGCCACCGACGTGCCGATCGCTCTTGACCCCTTTTCCGAGCGCGCTCGAGTGGACCAGCTTGACCGAACTGGGGTGGACCAGCATGGCCGAGCCTTGACACCAACGCCTGCTGCAAGAGGCCCACGTCCCGATGATGAAGACGCTGGACAGCTTCGACTTCGACTCGCAGAAGACGCTGGACCGCGAGGCCGTGCTCGAACTCTTCTCGTGCGACTTCGTCGCGCGCAAGGAGAACGTGATCCTGGTCGGCGAGGTGGGCACGGGCAAGACGCACCTGTCGATCGCGCTTGTGGTCGCGTGCTGTCAGAGGGACCTGCGCGCGCGCTTCTTGACCGCGACGAGCTTGGTCAACGGCCTGGCCGAGGCGAAGGCGCAAGGGCGCCTGGAGCGCAAGATCGAGCACCTCGCGCGCTTCGACGTCGTGTGCTTGGACGAACTGGGCTACGTGCCGTTCGACAGGCAGGGCGCGGACCTGCTCTTCAACTTCATCTCACGCATGTACGAGCGGCGGAGCTTGATCGTCACGACCAACCTGCCCTTCGCGCGCTGGGGCGATGTCTTCTACGACGCGACGGCCGCGGCTGCGGTGATCGATCGCATCGTGCACCACTCCACGATCCTGAAGACCGAGGGCGAGAGCTTTCGCTTGAAGGATCGGAAGCGCGACACGCGCACCAGGAAGGCCACCACGTGATCGTGCAGCGCCTCGGCGAGTCCTTGCGAGGGCCTGTGTGCGTGCGTGGCCCCGGCGTCTCGCGCACGAACAGGGCCTTGCACGATGCAACTTCGAACCGCGGCCCCCTCGGGGGCCGACCCGTCGGGCTGCGCCCGAGCGGGCGAGAGACTCGTCGCCACGGCGACGAGGAGAGGAACATCGGGGGCTACACCCCCTCCACCAACCCGTACCCGAGGGGGTCCCTTTTCAGCGTGCCGTCAGCAACATCGAGGAATCGGAGTCCTCGCCCGATAGAACTCGCATGCGCCAGCACACTCCCGCTCCCCCGACCATTCCTCTTGCTCGCATGCGCGCGTTCGACCTCCTCCGACTCCTGATGCCCGGTGCCGATCCAGAGCGCACCAAGGTTCATCTCGCAGGTTGGAACGGCATAGATGATCCCCTCGATCTGTTCCGGGCGGACACTTTCGAAGCCTGGCAGTTGGGGCAGCACCAGCGCAATTTTGAACGCGACCTCGTGCTCGCCCTGATCGACATGCGGGCCGATCGCTGGCTGTTCGCCGGTCTGTTCACCGCGCATGGATCCGAGGCTCGCCAAGGCAAGACTCGCGAGTACTTTCAGTACGATCTCCGACGAGTTCAGGACTGTGCAGAACTCGAAGGTCGGATGGTCGTCTCGTTCAAGAGGCCCGGCCGCGCGTCCTACCTCGTTGCCGAGCGATGGGTCGACGAGTTGACGGTCGCGGAAGTCCTTCCCGAGCGGCTCAGCATCGGGGAGTTCCCTGGATTCAAGGCGGTCGACATCAGCAAGCTCGAGCTGGACGTGATCGTGCGACGACGAATCGAGTCCTGGCGATCAGCACTGTCCAGCGTTGGCGGCGTCTACCTGATTTCCGACCCCACCGCGGGGAAGCTGTACGTCGGGAGCGCCTACGGCGAGGGCGGGTTCTGGCAGCGGTGGACCAACTATTCCGAGTGCGGCCACGGCGGCAACGTCGAGCTTCGGGCCCTCCTTGCCAGCGAGGGCGCGCAGCGCTGCGAGGCGTTCCGGTATTCTGTCCTGGAGATCGCGGACGTTGCGACGAGCAAGGACGCCGTGATCGTCCGCGAGACGCACTGGAAGCGGGTGCTGATGTCGCGAGAGCACGGGCTGAACTCGAACTAATCCAACGGCGACCGGTCGAACTCAAATGGAGAAACTCAGCCAGGATATCGTTGCATGCTTGAAGGCGATGCACGAGGAGGCCACGACCGTTCGCAATGGACTGCGGACGGGGTTGGTGGACTACGCGGGGCACAAAGGGATTGGGCACGCACCCTGGGAGGTCCCGATCTATCGTGCGCTCGGAGAGCATCTTGCGGCCTTGGGCTACTCCGTCGAATCGGACATTCGATACTCGAACGCGTCGAGGCAGGAGTGCGACTTGCTCATCCGCCGGGGAACCGAACTCGCGTGCTGGACCGAGCTGAAGCTGGTTTGGAAAGACTGGATCTCCACAGAGTCCGGCGGACGCAAGACCGGCGGGGTGGACTCCTACACAACGGGCGGATCGGGCCGCTCGCATTCACTGGCGCAGGACTTCGAGAAGTTAGAGCAGGTGGCGGAGTTTCAGGGATCGCACGTCCGGGTTGTTGCCATAGCCTTCGATGCAGTCGGCAACACGATGGATGGTCTGATCGAGGGTGTCGAGCGGGCGCAGCATCTAAAGGCCAAGGCTTGGCAGCGCGACCTCCTACAGGTCGTTCCCGACCACAACTCCGCTGCTCACCGGATCTGCCTCTGGTCCTGGAGCAAGACTGTCGGCACTCCTGAACACCTCGCGGGCCAGTCATCCAAGGCGCTGTGTTCGCCTGCGGATGTCCTTGGTTGGATCGACGACTTCCCCGCATTCGAAGCCCGAGCGGAGTTGAGCCTGAAGCGATACCTGGCGCTCGACTCGACGCAATGGCTATGGGAGGACTGGGTGGCCGAGTGCCTCCAAATCAGCACGTCAGATCTACTCGTGGTCTCTCTCGGTGAGATCGTGAGGCAGGCCGAAGCCCCGTTCAATCGAAACAAATATCATGACGCTGCGCGGCTGGAGCGCGTCATCGTGACGCTCCATGATCAAGCTGTCCGGGCGCTCCGACGAATGGCAGATTCTCGAGTAGAAGGCCAATAGGTCTACTTGGCTGAATCTGCCCCCGGAACCTGAACCAGCGGAAGCTCTCGTCGCCGGGTCACTCCGACGTATCCGCCCACGGTGCCGGTGCGATCTGGTGCTCGTCCTCCCACACGCCGCACCCGGGGTTCTGGAAGGTCTGCATGTCGACCACCAGCGCCGCATGATCCGACACTGCGCCGAACGCCCTGCCGGTCACCCAGCGTCCAGGCACCTCGGTGGACACCTCAAAAGCGGCCAGTCGTGGACGGCTCAAAACCGGCCAGTCGCTCATGCAGTTCTCATCGTGTTCGTATTCGAGCAGCCTGAGAGCCCTCGAACGATCGCGATTGCGCCTGACCATGCGCTCGATCTTCGCGCACATCATGGACCTCCGAGCAGGTCGGGCAATGCCATTAGGCTCCCCTCCGTCCTGTGGCCGTCCATCGTGGCGTCGGCCGAAATGACACCCTTGGAAAGGATCGTCCCCTGCGCCGCCGATAGCGGGAGCTTGCGATGGACTCCAGTAGCAGGCCGATCTCGCGCAGCACTCGTTCGTCTTGCTCCGGCAGCAGAATGCGCGTGAGATGCGACGCGATGGCCAGGACCGCGGCCTTCTGAGCCGGCGCGCCACGCGAGTGTTCGGCGCCGTCGTCAACGGCTTCGGCGAACAGCCTCGTGATGGCCAAGAAGAGCACGAGGGCGCTGACCTCTTGGCGGACCCCTATGGCCGACTTCGACCGAAACTGCTGCTGCCCGATGTAGGGCGCTTTCAGGAGCTTGAAGAACTCCTCGACCTCCCAGCGCATGCGGTACACAGCGCCGATGTCGTCGACCGCGCATTCATGAGCGCCGAGCAACGTCAAGAAGTATGCGTCGCTGCCATCGGGTCCGGGAACACGCACAGCGCGAACGGAGAGCGGGACCCAATCCTGCGGAGAGCCCGTCGGGGGCAAGACTTCCCCGGTGCACTCCGTCGCGCCGGAGGATCGCAGTTCATCGACCATGCGAAAAGTGTGAGTTGCCGGGACGCGAATCAGGAAGTCGACCTTGGCCTGCGTGAGCACCTGAAGGATCTCGTGCGACGGATAGCC
>Ga0163148_10003599_pt1 | contig 16952 bp, 16 predicted proteins | sample OliLakLV19MP7P2_FD_148606 | JGI IMG/M metagenome (GOLD analysis project Ga0163148, IMG submission 148606) | Freshwater microbial mat bacterial communities from Lake Vanda, McMurdo Dry Valleys, Antarctica- Oligotrophic Lake LV.19.MP7.P2 | ecosystem: Environmental > Aquatic > Freshwater > Lake >...
CGGTACCGCCGCTTCTTGACTGCCACCACGGCGGTTGTGGGAGCAGGCGGTGTGATTGCAGCGGCGGTACCGTTTGTCGCTGCTTGGCAGCCGAGCGCCAAAGCCCAAGGTGCTGGTGCGCCGGTCACTGAGGACATCAGCAAGCTGGAGCCCGGGCAACGCGTGATCGTGCAATGGCGCGGTCAGCCGGTTTGGATTTTCCGCCGCACGCCAGAACAGTTGAGCGCACTTCCGGCCAATGATGGGCGGTTGCGGGATCCCAATTCAGACAACCTCGATCAGCAGCCGGAGTACGCCAAGAACGGTTATCGCTCGATCAAGCCCGAGATCGCCGTGCTGGTGGGTACCTGCACGCATCTTGGCTGTTCACCTTTGTTCCGTCCTGAACTTGAGCCGCAGCCGTTTGATGCCGAATGGAAAGGTGGCTTTTATTGCCCTTGCCACAACTCACGCTTCGACATGGCGGGTCGCGTCTATGAAGGCGTGCCGGCACCCACCAATCTGCGCGTGCCGCCCTACAAGTTCCTCGACGAAAACCGCATCGTCATTGGTGTCAATCCGGAAGGAGCCGCGTAATGGCCAACGTGATTGCGCGCACTACCGATAGCGTGGTCGGCTGGTTCAATGACCGCACGCCGGGACTCATTCCGTTTTACAAGAAGCACATTTCCGAGTACTACGCTCCGAAAAACTTCAACGTCTGGTATTACTTCGGCTCGCTGGCCATGCTGGTACTAGTCAACCAGATCGTCACCGGCATCTGGCTGACGATGAACTACAAGCCCAGTGCTGCTGAAGCCTTCAACTCGGTCGAATACATCATGCGTGATGTCGACTGGGGCTGGCTGATCCGCTACATGCACTCTACCGGCGCCTCGCTGTTCTTTGTCGTGGTCTACCTGCACATGTTTCGCGGCCTGATCTATGGCAGCTATCAAAAGCCGCGCGAACTGGTCTGGGTAATCGGCATGCTTCTCTTTCTGACCCTGATGGCGGAAGCCTTCATGGGTTACGTGTTGCCGTGGGGCCAGATGAGCTACTGGGGCGCGCAGGTGATCATCAACTTGTTTGGCGCTGTGCCTTGGATTGGTGAAGCGCTGACCGAGTTCATCCGTGGCGACTATCTGGTCTCCGACGCCACTCTCAACCGCTTCTTCGCCCTGCATGTCATCGCCCTGCCGCTGGTGATCCTGCTGCTGGTGGTGCTGCATCTTGGCGCGCTGCATGAGGTGGGTTCCAACAACCCCGATGGCGTCGATATCAAAAAGAAGAAAGGCGTCGATGGCGTGCCACTCGACGGCATCCCATTTCATCCTTACTACACGATCAAGGATCTGTTCGGCGCAGGTTTCTTCCTGACCATTGCCGCGTTCATTCTGTTTTTTGAACCAACATTTGGTGGGTTGTTTCTTGAGTACGACAACTTTGTCGTCGCCAATCCGCTGGTGACACCCGAGCACATCAAGCCGGTGTGGTATTTCACTCCTTATTACGCGATGTTGCGCGCCGTGCCTGACAAGCTGCTTGGCGTGATGGTGATGGGTGGTGCTGTCCTGATTCTGTTCCTGGTGCCGTGGCTCGATTACAGCAGGGTGAAGTCCATTCGCTATCGTGGAATGATCACCAAGTCGCTGCTCGCGATGTTCGTCATTTCCTTCATTGCCCTTGGCTGGCTGGGTTTGCAGACAGGCAGCACCGGGCAGACGTGGGCGGCGCGGATATTCACCCTTTATTACTTCGGCTTCTTCATCACCATGCCGATTTGGACCCGCCTTGATGCGGTGAAATCGGTTCCGGACCGGGTGCCAGCGCATGACTAAGCGGCTTGCTAGTTTGCTTTTGACTTTGGCCTTGCTGCCAACAACGTCCTTGGCGGCAGGCGGTGGCGCTTTGCTGGAAAGTCACGCCAACATCAACGACACCGCGTCGTTGCAGCGTGGCGCGGCATTGTTCAGCAGTTATTGCGCCGGATGCCATTCCCTGAACTTGCATCGCTATTCGCGTACCGCCGAGGATCTCGACTTGACCGAAGCGCAAGTCATGGAAAACTTGGCCCCTGCGGGAGCCAAGTTTGCGGAGACGATGCAGGTCGCTATGAATCCCGATGACGCCGCCGCGTGGTTGGGCAAGGCACCACCGGATCTGTCCTTGGTTGCGCGAGCCAAGCCGGGTGGGCATGACTGGACCTACACGTTTTTGAAGTCGTTCTACGTTGACGAGTCCCGTCCGAGTGGCTGGAACAACACTCTGTTAGCTGGTAGCAGCATGCCAAACGTATTGTGGGAGCTGCAGGGTATTCAACGACCCGTTTACGATGGCAAACACGCGGGGTCTGCCGCGCCGGCTCACCTTGAGGTTGCATCGCCGGGTCGCCTGAATGCGGCCGAGTTCGATCAAGTCATCCGCGACCTCACCGCCTACTTGCAGTACGTGGGTGAGCCAGCGGCGCTCAAGCGGTCCTCCGTGGGTTTATGGGTGATCGTGTTCTTGGCATTTTTCACATTTCTCGCCTGGTTGCTCAAAAACGAGTACTGGAGCGACATCCACTGAGGATTTCTACCTGGCGCGCGTAACGGGCGCCTGCAAGGCTCGCCCGCGTGCTGGGTGAGGTGACTTCCATGGCAGCGAGTTCGCGCATGCGCAATACCCTGACTTTGTTCACCGCTCGAGATTGCGTCGTTTGTCACCGCGTCAGGCTGGTGCTGGCAGCGAAAGGTGTGACCTATGAATCGGTGATGGTCGACCCGGCAAAGCCGCCGGAAGATCTGATCGAGTTGAATCCGTATCACTCGGTTCCCACCTTGGTTGAGCGTGATCTTGTGCTTTATGCCGCCTCAGTGGTGAGCGAGTATTTGGACGAGCGATATCCGCACCCGCCCTTGATGCCGGTCGACCCGTTGTCGCGTGCGCGGCTGCGCTTAGCGATGTTGCGGCTTGAGCATGACTGGGTGCCTCAGGTTCAGGCCATCCAAGGCGGCAACAAGGCACAGGCTGAAGCCGGCCGCAAGCGTCTGCGGGAATTGCTGGTCGCCTCACTGCCCTTGTTCAAAGTTTCAAAGTTTTTCCTCAACACGGAAATGAGTCTGGCCGATTGCGCGCTGGCGCCGATTATCTGGCGACTGGATGCGCTTGGCGTGGGCTTGCCAAAGGATGGCAAGCTGATCGAAGACTACGGCACCCGGATTTTCCGGAATCCCGGATTTGCTCGCAGCTTGACCACAGAAGAAAAACTTTTGCGTGAGTTGCCGTGAGCAAATCACCGCCGGTTTCGATGACCTCCAATCGGCCGTATCTCATCCGCGCGATTTATGAGTGGATTGGCGACAACGGTATGACGCCGCATCTGCTCGTGGATGCCACCCAGACTGGCGTGCAAGTGCCGATCCAGTCGATCAAGGATGGTCAAGTGGTGTTGAACATCGCCGCCCGCGCGGTCGGCCAGTTGGATCTGGGCAACGACGGTGTCCGGTTCATGGCGCGTTTTTCTGGCGTCAGTCACTCCGTGCGCGTCCCTTTGGCTGCCGTGCTTGCCATTTATGCCCAAGAGACGGGGCAAGGCATGATGTTACCGCGCGACGATGAGTCAACCGCTGCTGCGGCTCCGCAAGTCGAAGAAGCCGCACCCGCGCCAATCACTGAGAGCCCCAAGCGCCCCAGCTTTCTGCGCGTTGTAAAGTAACCGGGCTCGGACCGCCTGCGAGGGCGACCTGTTACCACTGGCACGCGCTGGGCACTGGGCGAACGGGCCCAATGGTGGTCCGATTGTCGTCCAACAAACACTATGAATCACCCGAATGCCGGGCGCTCGCGCGTTTATTTTACTTTGCTGGTGCTGCTGGCTGAGGCCTGCCATCTTGGGTGGGAGTTTTTTAATGGAGGCGTCAGGAGCCATCACCTTTTGGCTAGTCCCGACTTGCCCGAATTCTCGAATTGGTGGGGCATCGTGTGGCTGCCCGCGTTTACTTGGTTTGCCGTAGGTCGAGTTCGCCGACGAACAGCTTCAGAGGCAAGCTCTGCGGGCTTGGCCGTGCGCCCATCGATGGCTCCTCCGGTAGGGTTCGTGGGAGCGTTGCTGGTCGGCTCTGCCTTATCGCTCACCTATTTCTTCGATTACTCTGCTGCGCCGTCATATATTTTCTTCGGCGTGATCGCGGTTGCGCTTTTTTTGCCGGTGTTCAGAGTTGAATGTCTGCTCGGTTTCATATTAGGGATGACATTCACTTTCGGGGCGGTGTTGCCAACCATTATCGGCTCTCTGATTGCAGCCTTGTCTGCGTTGTCCTATTTCGGGGTGCGGCCGGTTTTCAGGTGGCTTTTCAATCTATTCCGAGGTAGGCGAGTTGCCACCTGACAGCCTGTCGACCTAAGTCCGACAGGCGGCTAGGGCTCACCCAATCGGGAAATCGCTTCCGGCTGGCTGATCCACTGCAGTTCGGTTCCGAGCAGGGCCAATGTGCCGCGGGCGCGGTCACTGCCTTCGCGTGAGTAGTCGAAGCTGTAGCGACGGAGAATACGCAGACGACCGCGGCTGTCCCGGCGGAGACTCATCTTGGTCAGCATGACGGTCTGATCCAGCAGCTGCACCCCAGCGCGCTCGCATGCTTCGCGGCCAGCGCGGCGAGCGGATTCGCTGGCGACAGTTGAGGCCGACCACAGCAGGGTCAGCGCACCAATCACGATCAGAGCAATCAGAGTTAGAGTCATCGGCAAAGTGTGGGGACACTGCGTCCTGCCCACAAGCCTTGTCGTCGCCGCGGGTGAGAGCCGCGCGGAAATGCCGCGCGCGTCTCGACCCGAGATAGAATGGGGCGACACGCTATTGGGGAGCGGCGGTGATCGAGATTCCGGGCTACACCATCCTTGGGAAAGTGGGCCAAGGCGGCATGGCGTCCGTGTTCCGCGCCCGCCAGGTGCTGCTTGATCGCGATGTGGCGCTGAAGGTGATGTCTTCGCAGTTGGCGCAAGACGAGGCTTACGCCCAGCGGTTTCTGCAGGAAGCACGCATGTTGGCGGCGCTCAATCACCCCAATGTCGTACAGGTGTATGACGTCGGTGTGACGCCTGGCGGATTGCACTACTTCTCGATGGCCTTACTTCCTGGCGGCGACTTTGCCGACCGCATGCGGCAAGGATTGAGTGAGACCGAACTGTTGCGTGTCCTAGTGGCGGTCGCCACCGCGCTTGGGTTCGCCCATTCGCGGGGCTACGTGCATCGTGACGTGACGCCCGGCAACATCCTGTTTGACGGCCATGACACGCCGGTCCTGACCGATTTCGGTATCGCGCGGGCGTTGAGCGCGGTATCCCGATTGACTGGTTCGGGCATGTCGATTGGTACCAGCCATTACATGAGCCCAGAGCAGGCGCGCGGAGGCGCGGAGATTGATCACCGCGCCGACATCTACGGACTAGGCGTGCTCTGTTATGAAGCAGTCGCCGGAGAGACGCCGTTTCAGGGTGAGGACGGATTTGCAGTCGCTTTCGCTCACGTCAACGATCCAGTGCCGCGCTTGCCGGAAGAAGTGGCGCGTTGGCAGCCGCTAATCGACAAGGCGATGTCGAAAGCGCCGGCAGATCGCTACCAGAACTGCTTAGAATTTATTGAAGGGTTGAAGCTGGTCGCGCCGGGCGAGTTCTCGACGTTGCGTCCCACTGCGGCTCCGCCGCCGCCGCGTCGCACGCCGGCTCCTCCGACCAATACCAAGCGCAAGCAAGTCAAGAAGCCCATGCCGATCGGACTTTTGATCGGCATCCTGGCAACCATTCTGGTCTTGGTAGTCGCTGGCCTGTGGTTGCTGTTCGGCGGCGGTAAGCCGCGCACTTCCGCATTGCCAGCGACCATGGTGACGACACCTGCTGGCACTCAGGCCCCAAAGCCCAAGCCGCCGGTTGTTGATGCGCCCATCGTCGACGACCTTGGCGATTCGGCTGACGCAAGCCTGGTACCTGTCGGTGAACCGCTGACAGATGCTGATGCAGCGGCTGCGCTCGCTGCGGCGATGGCGTTGACTGTCCGTGATCCGGTGCAAGCGCTGCTGGAGGCAGGACGCGCCAACATTGCCGCTGGTCGTTTGACGACTCCCCCCATCACCAATGCGCTGGATCGATACAAACTGGCGCTGGTCATCGAGCCGGAAAACGCGGAGGCAGGGAAGGGCATTGCCAGCGTTGCGCAGGCATATCTGGATCTCGCGTTGCCGCAAACCGCGGCCAGCGATCTGCCGGCCTGGGTTGCCAATATTGCGTCGGCCGAGCAAGTGGCGGCTCAGCATCCATCGGCGGCGTCGCTGCTGGCTGCGGCCGGAAGCGCGCGGCAAGCACGCGCCCAAGTGTTGATTGCGGAAGGCGAGGCAGCGATCAAGACCTTTCAACGCGAGTTCGCAGTCAGCGCCTTTGAAAACGCCTTGCTCGCCGCGCCTGGCCTGCAAGCGGCGCAGACGGGCTTGGCAACGGCGAAGAAAGTCGGGATGGTCGGATACAGCTTTAGCGACAGCAGCAAAACTGGCGCGATTGCCGCGACCTTGGTGGTGATAAGCAAAGGCTTGGCAGTGGGCAAACGCGAAGTGACTCGTGGTGAGTTCTCGGTGTATTGGTCGGCGGCCGGCTCGGCCAAGTTCGGGGCCAATCTGCCCAGCTGTCGCGACCGCAACTCGGGTGCCTTCTTTGGTGGAAAAAAGAGTCGCACTTGGCAGGCGCCCGACATCGCTCAAGATGCCAGTCACCCGGTGGTCTGCGTCAGCTATGCGATGGCGGAAGGCTATGTCGCTTGGCTGGCGGCGCAAACGGGCAAGTCCTATCGACTTCCCAAGCTGGTCGAGATATCAGCCTACGCGTCTCCCTTGACCGCCGATTGCAAAACCAACCTGCGTAATGAACGCGGTTGTCAGGATGGCCATGAAGGCACCGCCCCGGTCGGTTCGTTTGCAGCCAGCGGGCCTGGACTTTTGGATACAGTGGGCAACGCTGCTGAATGGACTGCCGACTGTAACAAGGGCAATTGTGGAGAGCGCCTGACTGCCGGCGGCAGCTGGTACTCCGACGCGGGCGACCCTTCGACGCTGGCGCGGCCGGCCGACAGCGGCTTCAATACGGTAGGCTTCCGTGTAGCGCGCGAAATCGATTGAATGTGATCGAGTTGACGTCGCAGACCCACCCGAGGAACTGATGAAACTGATTTTCCCCAATGGCGAGCACCCGCAGGCGCTGCTCAACGACGGCATCAACCGAATCGGCAGTGCACCGGACTCCCAAGTGCGGCTAAACTTTCCGGGTATTGCCCCAGTTCATTGTGAACTTTCGTTGCAAGGCAGTGGCGTGACTCTGCGCGTGCCGGACGCCTCCAATCCCATCACCCTGAACGGTAAGCCCATCCACGGCGTGATGGCATTGCGTTCCAACGACATGATCGGCATCGGCGGCGTGCAGGCGCGCTTCGTCGTGGTTGAAGTTGCACGTGGCCGAAGTGCTCCCGAAGCGGACGGCGACAGCGGTTCCACCCGTTTGCGCATGGCCGTGCCGAAGTTCGTACTGCGTGGCGTGTCGGGTGCAGCCTTTGGCAAGAACTATCCGGTACCCAGCCAAGTCACCATCGGCCGCGCGCCGGAATGCGAAATCAGCATTGCCAGCGACGAGATTTCACGCAAGCATGCGCAGATCAAGCCGATCTCGGATGGCTTGTCGGTTGAGGATCTTGGCTCCTCCAACGGCACCTTCATCAACGGTCAGCAAGTCAAGCAGGGGATTCTGCGGCCCGGCGACGAACTGCGCCTGGACACTATTCGATTCCTGCTGGTGGCACCGGGCATGGAAATTCCGGGGGCGCAGAAGGCGACCTTGAAGCTGCCCGTCATGAACAACAAACGTCCCAATATCACGGGCATCGTTGTTGCTGCACTGGCCGCTTCGGCGGTGGGTGCGGGATTGGTGATGTACTTCTTGCGCTAGCAGCCTGTCGCCGCTCGGGGAAGACGTTTTGCTGAAGTTCGAATGCTCTGTCGGGCAGGGTCGGGTCCACACCATCCCATCAATGGCTGCACAACCTTAGTCACTCAGTCGTAACTCAGCGCCTGACTCCGCCCCCAAAACACCCGATAAGTAAAGATCGTGTAGCCGAGGATGGCGGGCAGCGTGATGGTGGCACCGACCAGCATGATGGCCAAGGACTCGGGTGCGGCGGCCGCGTCCCACAGGGTTATACGGTCGATGACCAGGTACGGAAACAGACTGTAGGCGAGGCCGGCAAAGGCAAGCATGAAGATGCCGACGACAGCCGCGAACGGGCGCCAAGGGCGTTGGTTGGGATCGCGCACCAATTTGCGCAATGAAGATTCGCTGGCCGCAAACAGCAGCGCGGTGAGCAGCGGTATCGGCAATAGCCACAGCAGCGCAGGCATCGCAAACCACTTCTCGAAGATGCGCGGGCTGACCAGCGGGGTCGCTAAACTGACGGCGGCGATTCCAATCCCTGTCAGCCACAGACTGGCATAGGCCCAACGGATCGCCTTGTTAACCAAGGGGCCGTCCGCCTTGATGATCAGCCAGCAGGCGCCCAGCAAGGCATAGCCTGCGCAAAGGCAGAGCCCTATGAACGCTGCAAAGGCGATGCCGGCAGCGTCGCTGCGAAAGCCGATGATGTAGCTGCCCAGCATCCAGCCCTGCGCGAACGATGCCAGTAGCGAACCACCAAAGAAGGCGCCGTTCCACAGATGCTTGTGATCGGCATGTGCCTTGACCCGGAAGTCGAAGGCGACGCCGCGCAGGATCAATCCGATCAGCATGGCCGTCACCGGCAGATAGAGCGCTCCCAGGATGACCCCGTGGGCCAGCGGAAACGCCACCAGCAACAGGCCGACACCCAACACCAGCCAGGTTTCGTTGGCGTCCCAGAATGGTCCGATCGAGGAGACCATGCGGTCTTTCTCATCATCGTCAGCCGCATGCATCAGGATGCCAACGCCCAGATCATAACCATCCAGCACCACGTAGATCAGCATCGCCCCTGCCATCAGCGCAGTAAAGATCAGCGGCAGCCAGAAGGTGCTATCCATCGGTTTTCTGCGCGAGGGAAGAAGCAAGGGGTTTGGCAGCGGCGGCACCGCCGCGTGCCAGATGAAACAGCACGCTGACATAGGCCAGCAGCAGCAAAACGTAGATCATCAAATAAGCGCTCAAGCTCAAGCCGATGATGGGGGCGGGCACCTTCGAGGCGGCGTCAGCAGTGCGCAACACACCGTAGACCAGCCATGGCTGGCGACCAATCTCGGTCACGTACCAACCTGCCAAGGTTGCGATCCAGCCGGAAAAAGTCATGCCGACCAAACCGCGCAACAGCCAACGCGGCAAGTCACGACCGCCGCGCAGCAACCATGTTGAGGTCCAAGCGGTGAGTAACATCAGCATGCCAACGCCCACCATCACCCGAAATGCCCAGAACACGGGTCCCACCGGCGGGTGAGCATTCTCAAACTCGTCTAGGCCCTTGATCTCGCCGTCGAGTTCGTGGGTGAGGATGAGGCTGGCCAGCTTGGGAATGCCAATCGCGTAATCGTTGCGTCGTTCCTGCGCATTCGGAATCGCAAACAACAGGGCGGGCGCGCCGCGCTCGGTCTGCCATACGCCTTCCATGGCAGCCACCTTGGCGGGCTGGTGCTCAAGCGTATTCAAGCCGTGCAGGTCGCCGACGAAGATTTGCAGCGGAATCAGCAGCGCCGCCAAGCCGACGCCCGTGCGCAATGCAGAAGTTACTGCCGGTCGACTATCACCACGCAGTCGTTGCCATGCCGACACGCCAGCCAGCAGAAATGCGGCGGTGAGCCCGGATGCCATCAGCGTATGCGTCAAGCGATACGGAAATGACGCATTAAAAATGATGGCGTACCAATCGGTGGCGTGGGCGCGTCCAGCGATCATTTCGAAGCCGCCGGGTGTTTGCATCCACGAGTTGAGGGCAAGAATCCAGAATGCCGACAAGGTCGTACCCAAGGCCACCAATACCGTCGCCAAGGTGTGCACACGCTCACCCACACGCTGGCGGCCGAATAACATGATGCCGAGAAAGCTGGCCTCAAGGAAAAACGCCGTCAACACCTCATAGGCCAACAACGGACCGGCGATGTTGCCCACCGTTTCCATGTACCCAGGCCAATTGGTGCCGAACTGGAAACTCATCGTGAGCCCGCTGACCACGCCCAGCGCAAAACTCAGCGCAAACACCTTCACCCACAGTTGGTAGGCACCCATCCAGCGGGAATCGCCGCTGCGCAAAAAGCGCAGCTTGAAGTACAGCAACACCCAGCCGAGGGCGATGGTGATGCTCGGGAACAGGATGTGAAAGCTGATATTGGCGGCAAACTGGATGCGCGCCAGCAAGACCGGATCGACCACGCTGTCCATCAGTTTTCCTCGTTTGACTTGGTACTTGCACCGCCGGTGAGCCGATTCTTGAACTCCAGCAAGCGCACCACCGTTGCCCCCATGCCCATTAGCGAGATCAAGGTCTCCGGCGGCAACTTGCGCACATCGGCAAACCACTCGGTCATGCGTTCCATCAGCGCATACATGTCGCCCATACGAACTTGCGCATGCCGTTCGCGGAGAGACTCCGGCGACTCCAGCATCGCGTCGCGCAGCATCGACAAGGTGGGCTCAACCTCGCGCCGCTGGCGTTCTTCCGCCAGCGTCTTGAAGATCACCCACACGTCCTCGGGCGCGCTGAAATACTCGCGTCGATCACCGGGCACGTGCGACAGCCGCACCAGCCGCCACGCTTGCAGCTCTTTCAGCCCCATGCTGACGTTGGATCGGGAAACGCCAAGCTGCTCGACGATATCGTCGGCGTGCATCGGCACTTCGGCGACAAACAGCAGGGCATAGATTTGCCCGACAGTGCGATTGATGCCCCAATGGCTGCCCATCTCGCCAAAGTGGAGAACGAAGGATTGGATTAGCGGCGGAAGATTCATGTGCGTATTGTAGTTTCAGAAATGTCTGAAATACATGAAAATTAGTGTTGCCGTCGCTTGGCAGGCTATGCAGGTCGCGCTTGATCGAGCGGCACAAAAACCCGACCTTCACAGTTGGCCGGGGCGCAAGCGCGATGACCGTGTCATTCGCGCTTCTGTTGGCGCGCGAAAGCGACTACCCCGACTGGTAGCGCCGTCGAGCCCTTAGTCGTTCGCCACTAGCGCGTCTTCCAGCATCGCCGCCAAGCGCTCGCAGCTTGCTGCAGGCGGCGTTCGGCATGCGGCCGCATCTGCTCCAGATAGCCGTCGGGCAAGCGACCAGGTCGGGCCGGATACAGCGCCAAAGCGTCGATCAACCGGCACGACTCGGTGCTCCAGCGACGTGGGCTCAGCGATGGTTTGCCGTTGCCCGGTTGTTGCAGTCGGTCAGCGGCAGATGCGACGTCCGTCCATTCAACACCCGGAACACGGCGGTCCCACACAGCGTGCAAGTTGCTGCCAGTTCCATCAATACTGATTTGAAATTCGTTGCCGCCTTGATCGTTGCGATAACTCGCGTGCATGGGCTGGTGTGCATCGCCTACGAAGTGAACGACAAACTTGAGTGCTTCGGCACGTTGCGCACGACTGAGTTGGCGGTCAGCCAATTCGCTGCGATAGCGTTGGATGGCACGATCAACGCACAGGCCATTTTTGCAGGCTGAAGGCAAAACCTCGCTGCAACGCGCGTCGGCGAAGGTGACCCAATGCATCGGTAAGGTCCACTTCCAAGCCTGCTCTTGGCGGATAGCATCGGCCCAGTTGGAAACGGCAGAAAGCGTCGGCGTCGGCTCATCAATCAACAGACGGCGGACTTCCGCCAGCGCTTGCGGACTAAGCTTGCGTTCCGCGAGTTCGCCAATCAACGCATGCCCAGGGCCGCCCCAAGCGCTCGCAAGCGCTGGTGACAACAGGCAGATGAACAACACTGGGAGCACGCAACGGCGGGTCATCAGCCAACCATCTCAAGTTCACCGGCGTGGAGCTTAACTGTCGAAGCCCCTGTCGAGGTGTGAAGCCTGCACTCAGCCGACAAATTGGCGCAGCGCCGGATTGGCAGTTTCCTCAACGTGCCAAAACCCCAGACGCTGCAAGTCCGCTTCAAAGTCGGCGTCGTTCACGGCGTCGACCTCAAATCCCGCCAGCACCCGACCGTAAGCCGCACCGTGATTTCTGTAATGGAACAGAGTGATGTTCCAGCGCGTGCCCAAGGTTTCGAGAAATTGCAGCAGGGCACCCGGTCGCTCAGGGAATTCGAATCGAAACAGCCGCTCACGCCGCAAGCCCGTGGCCGGGCCACCCACCAAGTGGCGGACGTGCAAGCGGGCCACTTCGCTGTCGGTGTAGTCGGCAACATCGAAGCCGCCTTGTTCAAGGGCTTGCCGAACCGCCAGACGCTCGGCGCTGCCGCCCTTGAGCGCCACACCGACGTAGACCTGTGCCTTGGCCTGGGCGTGATAGCGGTAATTGAATTCGGTGATCGCGCGGCGGCCGATGCACCGGCAAAATGCCAGAAAACTGCCCGGCTGTTCCGGGATCGTCACCCCGAACAAGGCTTCATGTTGCTCGCCTACTTCGGCGCGCTCGGCAATGTGGCCCAGACGATCAAAATTCATATTGGCGCCGGATAGCACCGCCACCAAGGTCTGCTTCTCGACACCATTTTCAGTCACCCAGCGCTTCAAGCCAGCCAAGGCCAGCGCGCCGGCGGGCTCGACAATGCTGCGGGTGTCCTCAAACACGTCGCGGATCGCCGCGCACACTTGGTCGGCGTCCACGGTCACCACTTCATCGACGCACTCGCGCAGCACCTTGAAGGTTTCGGTTCCGATTTCGCGCACCGCGCAGCCATCGACAAACAGACCGATCTGCTCGAGCCGAACCGGTCGCCCGGCTTGCATCGCGGCCTGCAAACAGGCGGCGTCATCGGGTTCGACCGCAACTACGCGGATGCTGGGATCCAGCGATTTCAGATACACAGCCATGCCAGCGCACAAGCCGCCGCCACCCACCGGAATAAACACGGCATCGAGCTTGCCATGACGTTGCGCCAACAGCTCCATTGCCACCGTGCCTTGGCCGGCGATCACTGCGGGATCGTCGTACGGATGGATCAAGCTGCGACCTTCGTGCTGCGCCAAGGTCCGACCGTGCGCCGCCGCTTCGTCGTAACTATCGCCGTGCAGGACGATTCGTGCGCCCAGTGCCTCGACAGCTTCCACCTTAATGCGCGGCGTGGTCGCCGGCATCACGATGGTGGCATCGATACCCAATTGCTTGGCACCCAAGGCAACGCCTTGGGCGTGATTGCCGGCTGAAATAGCCAACACGCCGCGTTGGCGTTCGTCGGCCGACAGCTGCGCCAGCCGCGTGTAGGCGCCTCGCAACTTGAATGAAAAAACCGGTTGCAGATCCTCCCGTTTCAGCAGCACCTGATTGCCGATGCGTTTGGAAATTCGCGGTGCGGCTTCCAGCGGCGTACGCCGTGCAACGTCGTACACCGGCGCGGTGAGGATGGCGCGCAGCCAATGCGCGCGGTCAATGGCGGCGGTCGGCTCGGCAGCCACGTCTTCGCGACTTGCGGTCAATGGATTCACGCCGCGCGCCGTTGCCGCTGCGGCAACCGTGCGATCACTGCTGAACCTGCTTCGGCAGTGCTGACGGAAGCACGCTTGCGCAGGTCGCGGGTAAGTACGCCATCATCCAAGGCTTGTGATACCGCCGCTTCAACGGCGTTGGCTTCGACCTCCAAACCGAACGAGTGCCGCAACAGCATCGCCACCGATAACATGGTGGCGTAAGGATTCGCGATGCCCTTTCCAGCGATGTCCGGCGCGGAGCCATGGATCGGCTCAAACAGACCGACCTTGCCGGTGCCCAATGACGCGGATGGCAGCAACCCCATCGAGCCCGCCAGCACAGCGGCCTCGTCGGTCAAGATGTCGCCAAACAGGTTCTCGGTGAGGATCACGTCGAAATCCGCTGGACGCGTCAGCAGGTACATCGCCATCGCGTCGACCAGCAAGTGTTCTACCCGCACTTCCGGATATTCTTCGCGCATAAGCCGCGTCACCGTGCTGCGCCAAAGGCGCGAGGTTTCCATGACGTTGGCCTTGTCGACATGGGTGAGTTTGCCGCGCCGAGCACGCGCCAATTCCGCGGCGCGGCGAGTGACGCGTTCGATCTCGGTAACGGTGTAGCGACATTCATCAGTCGCCATCTCTGCGGTCTTTTGCTTGGCACCAAAATAGCTGCCGCCGGTGAGTTCGCGGACAAAAATCAGATCGACATTTTTCAGCAAGTGAGCCTTGATCGGCGATTGCTTGGCTCCTACCGGATGCGGCTTGACCGGCCTCAAATTGGCGAACACTCCCAACGTTGCGCGCAACGTGAGCAGACCCTGCTCAGGTCGCACAGGCGCGTTGGGATCCGACCACTGCGGACCACCTACCGCGCCCAACAACACCGCGTCTGCGCGCAGGCAAGCGGCGATAGTGGCGGCCGGTAATGGATCACCGCTGGCATTGATCGCACAACCGCCGATGAGTGCCTCCTCCATGCTGAAACTGTGGCCGTAGCGCGCCGCAATCGCTTCGAGCAGCAAGCGGCCTTGAGCAACCACTTCGGGGCCGATACCGTCGCCGGGGAGGAGAGTGATGTGGGCGTGCATGGTGGGGGCGATTTGCTTTTTTGTTGGGGTTGGGGTTTGGACTGTGCGTTGCGGTGGGACAGTTTGTGACTTTCCGGCATTGTTCGGAATGTAGCTTTTCAGGCCGCACTCGCTTGTTCTCGCTTCGAGGCGAGGTTTCGTCCGCCTACGGCGGCGGCTGAGGCAGACCAAACCCGGCCTCGAAGCCAAATCAGGGTAAGTGAAGTCTGAAACGCGGGATTCCAGTCTGAGCCGACCGCACAAAACCGAGCGACCGGCAGCGTCGCCAGCGAACCCATCGCCAACGCGCCAGCCGGCGAGCACCAGGCCCAATTCATCATGCCGCCCGCGTCGCTTCAAAATCCGCAATCGCTGCGGACTCAGCCAACAAATAGCCCAACTGATCGACGCCACGTAGCAGACACTGCCGAGCAAACCCCTCCACTTGGAAACCGATCAAAGAACCATCCGGCAGTTCAACCCGTTCGCGTTCCAAGTCGATCACGATCTTTTGCGATTCAATCGCCGCCAAGCGCTGCCAGTCAGCCGCTGAAACGACGATGGGCAACAAGCCGTTCTTCAGAGAGTTATTGCGAAAAATGTCGGCGATCTGGGTCGAGATCACGGCTTGGATGCCGAGATCCAGCAGTGCCCACGGCGCATGTTCGCGGGATGAACCGCAGCCGAAATTGTGCCCTGCCAGAAGCACCCCGGCACCGCGCAGTTCGGGGCGGTGCAAAGGGAAGTCGGCGCGCTCGTTACCAGCACCGTCAAAGCGCCAATCGGCAAAACAAAAACGTCCCAAGCCGGCGCGTTGGGTAGTGGTGAGAAAGCGCGCAGGAATGATCTGGTCGGTGTCGATGTTCTCGCCAGGCAGTATCGCAAGGCGAGCCTCAAAACGGCGGATGGCTTGCATCAGGCGGCCTGCTCGGTGTGGGTCGATTGCAGTGGTGGATAGTTGCGTGGATCGGCAACAAAGCCGGCCACCGCGCAAGCGGCAGCGGTAGCGGGGCTAGCCAGCACGGTGCGTGCACCGGGTCCTTGGCGGCCTTCGAAATTGCGATTGCTGGTGGACACACATAGCTCGCCCGGAGCCACGCGATCGCCGTTCATGGCGATGCACATCGAGCAGCCGGGTTCGCGCCATTCGGCGCCGGCGTTGCGGAATATCTGGTCCAAGCCTTCGGCCTCGGCCTCGCGCTTGACCGCGTCTGAGCCGGGCACGATCAACATGCGGATGTGCGGCGCCACGTTCCGTCCGCGCAGGATGCCCGCCGCCTCGCGCAAGTCCGACATGCGCCCATTGGTGCAAGAGCCGATGAACACCACGTCGACCTTTTGCCCGACCAGCGGATCGCCGCCACGAAATCCCATGTAGGCCAGCGCACGCTCGCTTTGAGCATCGGTGGCCTTGGGCACGGCGCGATCAATGGCAACGACTTGGCCGGGATTGGTGCCCCAGGTCACGGTCGGACGCACTTGCGAGGCATCGACGCGTACTTCGCGATCAAAGCGTGCGCCGGCGTCGCTGGCGAGTGCCAGCCATGCAGCGGCGGCGGTCTCGAAGTCCTTGCCTTGTGGTGCCATGGGTCGTCCACGCAACCATTCCACGGTGGTTGTATCGGGCGCTACCAGTCCCGCGCGCGCGCCGGCTTCAATCGACATATTGCACAGAGTCATCCGTGCTTCCATCGACAGTGCGCGAATCGCTTCGCCGCGATACTCGATGACGTGGCTGGTGCCGCCATCCACGCCCAGCGCGCCGATGATATGCAAGATCAGGTCTTTCGCACCCACGCCTGCCGGCAAGCGACCATCGACGGTCAATGCCATCGACTTCGGTCGCCGTTGCAGTAGCGATTGGGTAGCCAGCACGTGTCCGACTTCGGTGGTGCCAATGCCAAACGCCAGTGCGCCAAAAGCACCGTGGGTGGCGGTGTGGGAGTCGCCGCACACGATGGTCATGCCGGGCTGGGTCGCACCCAACTCCGGACCCATCACATGGACGACGCCACGTGATCCCGAGCCAAAGCCGTGCAGGGTCAAAGCAAATTCCGCGCAGTTGGCTTCCAGCGTAGCCACCTGTTCGGCCGCTGCGGCATCCGCGTACGGCAACTTGCCGCTGGAGTCAGCAGGCAGGGTCGGCGTCGAATGGTCCAAAGTCACCAAGGTCCGTTCCGGCCGCCGAACCGGTAACCCACGCTCGCGCAGTTCGGAGAACGCCTGCGGCGAAGTCACCTCGTGCACCAGGTGCAGATCGACATAAAGAATCGCCGGTGCGTCTGCCTGCTCAGCGCGAACGC
>Ga0163148_10003606_pt1 | contig 16934 bp, 20 predicted proteins | sample OliLakLV19MP7P2_FD_148606 | JGI IMG/M metagenome (GOLD analysis project Ga0163148, IMG submission 148606) | Freshwater microbial mat bacterial communities from Lake Vanda, McMurdo Dry Valleys, Antarctica- Oligotrophic Lake LV.19.MP7.P2 | ecosystem: Environmental > Aquatic > Freshwater > Lake >...
ATCCAATGCCCTGGGCACCCGGAATGTCCTAGGTTTCGTGGCTGCATGGCCCACGGCCCACGCGCTCGCGTGCCTACGCATCAACGCTCCCGTCGCCGGGATCGCTGCAAGGCTCGCTACCGGTCCGAGCGGGCTCACCCCTGACCGCGCGGGTTTCGCACCCGCTGGAAAACAAACGGGGTTTCATGAAGTCAGCGCATCACTCATTCCTCCCCGACCAGCTTGGCCTGGCCGCAACTGGAGTTCCTATCCCCGTACGGCGGAGACGACATCCCGCGCTGTCCGGAGTGTCGCGATCCCGCGTTCCGCAAGGAGTTCGGGTGCGACGAGCCGGCCGAGCGGGGCGCGTTCTCGATGACGTGCTCCAGGCGCAGCGGGGGTGACGACGAGTGCAAGGTGTGCGGCGGGTCCGGCTACGAGGACTCGCTGCGCTGCCCGGCGTCGATGGTCAACGCCAACATCATGGCGCTGCTCGACAGCTACCGTGCGTTCCGCGACGGGCATCTACCGGCGCCGGGTGCGTGGCTCGATCAGTCGGCCACGTGGGCGCGCTGGATGCGCCTCATCGAGGCGGAGGTCGGGAAGATCGAGGTGGAGCGGGCGAAGAGGGCGCGGGCGAAGAGGGCGCGGGCGAAGGCTGGCCGGTAGGGCGCGCCGCTAGTCGTAGACATCGCGTCGATGCCCGGCACGAATCACGGTGACGGTTCGCGCGTCATCGTCGATCTCGTACTTGATCCTGTAGTCGTTGACGCGGATCCGGTGCCAGTCCTCACCGACCCCCTTCTTTACGCCGTGCGGTCGCGGGTCGTCCGCGAGCTCAGCACAACGCTCGAGCAGCAATTCTCGCAGAGGCGAGTCGATCCGTTTCAAGTCGCGGCCCGCAGCGGGCGTGAACAACACGGTGTACGGCGAGGGCACTCACCCAGCATCCAGAGACCGTCGCAGCTCGTCCAGCGTCAGGCGCGGACCGTCCTCGTCGAGAGCCTCGCGGAGCATGCGGCGCTCGTCGGGATGGAGCGCGGCGACCTCTAGTGCTTCGACATCGCAGCTCAGATCGGGGATGGGCATGGTCGCCGACATGGACCGGTTCGCGAAGCCGGTGTGCGACGTCACGACGATCCCGACCAAGCTCACCGAGTAGCCCGCCTCAGGGCTTACACAGACGGGGCTGCCGTCGGCGATTCCAGTAGCGATGGCGGGAGTCATGAAGCTTGCTGTCCGCGGGGGGTGTGGGCTGCTCTCAGCCGACGTTCAATGATCAGAATACCCTGCATTTCCAGGATCAGGCGGTACTGCCCTTCTTTCGGCAGCACTAGGTGATCGATCTTGATGTAAAGGTCGACCACGTCCTGCCTGTCTGTAAAAGGGCAGGGAACCGCACCGCGGAACAGCGGCGCTGGGTCGAGCTCGTCGGGCGACACCGGAACGATCTTGAATTCGAGCGGCGCCTCGCCGTGGCCGTTCGTGAGCTGGATGAAGACCCAGAGCTGCTGATGAACGGCCGGGAAGCTCGGGGCAAAAATCGTGCTGAACGTCCCGAGAATGAAGCTCTTTCTGCTGGCCGGGTCCTGGTGTACGGCGTCGCACAGGATCATCGCGAGGCAGATGGGAGGGGCACCGGGCATCCCTCGACTATAGCCGCGCAGGCATGGCGCGCGCGAACCGCTAGACTCCCCTCACCAGCGTGGCGCCGCGGATCCCCTCTCGGGGTCCGTCCATGCTGCGCCTCCTCCTCGCTGACGTCCTCGCCGGACTGCTGACGCCAGCCCTTCGGGGTGGGCCGGCGGCCTCACTGCCTGATGGCTTCGACCGCTGCGGCGAGCGCCACCTCGTGATCGACGGGCTTCCGCCGCTCGGCCAAGTACCGGCTCATGAACACGGGGAAGGTCTTGTCCATGCGCGCGACCTTGGCCAGGGCGAACGCCTGCGAAGGGAGGATCGCCGATCCTGACGGGCGCGTGGTCTACCGGCTGCGGCGCGCCTGGCGCGATGGAACCAGCGCGATCGTCCTTGAGCCGTTGGCCTTCCTCGAGCGACTCGCGGCGCTCGTGCCCAGGCCGCGAGCGCACCTGCTGACGTACCACGGCGTGCTCGCGCCCGCGGCGCAGTTGGAATGCCCCGGTTCGTCGCGAAGCGACGAACCGCGACGACGCATCAGCGTCGTTGCGAAGGGGATCCCGACCGTATCGTGCCCGGGCCGCGCGCGCTGACCGAGTCGCACCACGGTTCGACGGAGCGCAACGGCGGCCGCTCGGACTCTCCCGACTTCCACGCCGCGCTCTCGAACCCAGCCAGAACCCGCCGGCTCCGTTGGGCCGAGCTCACAGCGACCGAGTGTTCGCCGTCGACGTTCTCACGTGTCCCGATTGCGGCGTTGCGCGCAGGCTGATCGCGATGATCACCGAGAGGCTGGTCGTGCGCAGGATCCTAGGGCCACCTCGAGCTGCCCAGCACAGCCCCGACGATCGCTCCCGCCAGAGCGCCTCCCGAGCCCGAGTTCGCCTGGTAGTCCGCAGTGGGAGCGAGCTGCGCGCATCCAGGAGGAGCGCGGCCGGGCGGCGCCACACCCAGGGTCCCGTGCCCGGTGCGCCGGACATCCTCCAAGGGGCTACTGCGGCAGCGCAGAGCAGCGGGACGGGGCTCTGAGGGACCGGATCCACACGTCCGTGGGCTCGAGACCTTCGGGGAATCGGCCCGAACCGCGACCCTCTGCCGGGGGTCATCCGCTTGGAGTTCCTATCCCCGTCGACTGCCCTGGCGTCGGCGCCGCGGCGAGTGTGAGTTGGCGTCCGACCAGCGCGTGCGTGTCCTTCGACGGCGGACCGGGCGGCTCCAGCAGCACGGGATTCGTCGAGCCCGGCGGCAGGTCCGACCCCGATCCCCGTGCGGACGTGAGCGGGACCAGTCGGCCGCGTGCGTGCTACCGAGTGCACGTGAAGCGCCTGCTCGAGACCCACGAGATGGATGTGATGCAGCGCGCGGGTCCGACTCCGAGCGTCACACCTTGAGCGGACCGGAGGCTTCTCTCAGCCGACTGCCGCGGCGGATCCCTGAGAGAGACCCGCGCCATTCCAGGAACGTGCGACCGAGCGAGCGTGGATGCGACCGCCCGCGCTGCGCTGTTGTCGAGAGGAACCGGAACGGTAGGATGTCTCTGTGCAGCGTGTCCCGTTCCGGCCAGCTTCCGATGAGCCTCTGCGGGAAGCCTGAGGGTGGCGGAAAGCGATCCTGACCGGGACGTACAGCGCTTCCTGCTTGAGAACCTCGAGTCGCACGAGCAGTTGCGATCCTTGCTCCTGATCGCCAAGGCTCCCGACAGGGACTGGACGGCGCAACAAGTGGCCGATGCGCTCAAGCTGCCCCCCGCGTCAGCGCACGACGTACTCCAGCACCTGAGCCGTCGCAGCCTGCTGAAGGGCCGCGGGGCCGTCGACGAGATGCTCTTCACGTACGTCCCCGAGCAGGCCGCAGTCGTCCAACGTCTGGACCAGATCTGCGGTGACGAGCCCCATGTCGTCATGAAATGGATGAATGCCAATGCGCTCGAGCGCGTGCGCAGCTCGGCGATCAAGACCTTTGCCGACGCGTTCCTGTTGCGAAAGAAGAAGCCCGATGGCTGAAACCGTCTACTTACTGTGCGCCCTGACGAGCATCGCGTGCGCAGTGCTCTTGTTCCGGGGTTTCCGCTCGACGCGAACGAGGCTTCTCTTCTGGAGCAGCCTGTGTTTCACGGGTCTCGCGATCGGCAACATCCTGCTCTTCGTCGACCTGGCCCTCCTGCACGACGCCGATCTGTCGCTCTGGCGCTCGTGTGCGGCCCTCGCGGGTATCCTCCTGCTCCTGTTCGGATTCGTGTGGGAGTCGACGTGAAAGTCCCGGCGTGATTCAGTTCCTCGGTGGCGCGCTCTGGGTGTCGAGCCTGGTGGCCGGCCTTGTCTTCCTGCACTACTGGAAGATCAGCCGCGATCGGCTGTTCCTCTACTTCTGCGCGGCGTTCTGGGTGATGGCCCTGCAGTGGCTGCTGATGGCGATCGTGCAACCACACGATGAGGAGCGGCACTACTTCTTCCTGATGCGTCTGACCGCGTTCCTGCTGATCCTCGTCGGGATCATCGACAAGAACCGGCGCGCATCGCGGCCGTGATCTCGCGGCCGCCGGCCGCTGTGTGGCTGCCAAGCTCATCGTGCCGCGCTCGAGAAGTGCTGCGAACTGCACGCACGTCGGCTCCCACGGCGAACAACAGCCACGGCCGAGTGCCGCGCTCGATCCCACGGCCACAGCTCGCAGCCTGAAGCGCCCCGCGCGCGCGACGTGGGCGCAGCTGAGGCCGCGTCGTGCGTTCGCGATCGACGTCCTGACTTGCGGCCACTGCGGCGGACTGCGCAAGCGGATCGCGTTCCTCACCGACGGGCACGTCGTAACCTCCCCGGCGGGTTCCAGTCCTCGAGCGGACCACGCGCGAAGCCGTGAGGAGACCGAGCGATCGAGCTCGTCTCCTGCTTCCGGTCAGAGCGACCAGACCGTCCGCCAGCCGTTGGTCAGGTTGAACGTCGACGAGCTGCAGAACACGGCCGCGTTGCGGTACCAGACCTGGTAGGTGCGCGTCCCGGCCGTCGTCACCTGGCCGCGCGCGGAGATCGCGGGATCGCCCGCGGCGGGATAGCTCGACTGTCCGGCGACGTTCGTCTTCGTCGCGAGGCGGATCACCGTTCCGACGGCGCAGCGCAGGCCGTCGCCGAAAACCGTTCCCGCGCCGCCGCTCGCCATCGTCGTGCCCTGGAAGTACAGGGCCGAGCTGTTCGGCATCCGCGAACCCGCGAGCGCGAGCTGGTCGAACGCGATCGAGGCCTCGCCGCTCGCCGTCAGCTGGCCGCCGAGGCCGAGCGAGTTGAGGCAGCCCTCGCCGGCGCCCGGCGCGCTCGCGTTCCCGCACGGGCACGCCGTCCCCGAGCCGTCGCCGGCGCAGAAGGCGTCTCCGGCCGCGCCAGGAAAACGTGTCGCGTCCGCCGGGTCGGTGCCCAGGTCGAGCTCGTCGCGGTCGTACCAGCCGTCGAGGTCGCGGTCGATCCCGATGCGCGTCTGGGACAGGCGCGGCACGACGGTCAGCGTGATCTCGCCGCCTTGGGTCGCACCGTTCGTCAGCGCGGCCGTCGTCGTCGTCGAGCTCGCGCGGTCGCTCTGCCAGAGGCTCGAGCCGAGGTACGACCAGCCGCGCGCGAGGCCGCCGGAAATGCCCTTCGCGACGAGACCGACACGGTTGAGATTCGCCTGGCCCGAGAACTGCGCGAGCGTCGTCGACTGCCCGGGCGTCGGCGCCGCGGCGAGTGTGAGTTGGCGTCCGACCAGCGCGTGCGTGTCCTTCGACGGCGGACCGGGCGGCTCCAGCAGCGCGGGATTCGTCGAGCCCGGCGGCAGGTCCGACCCCGATATCGCCAGCACGAACGCGACGAGGTTCGCGACCTGCTGGTCGTTGGCGACGGTGAAGACCGGCTCGGAGATGAAGCGCGCGAGCGTGTCCACCGTGCCGTCGTGGAACAGACCGAACCCGCGGGTGCTCACGAGCTGCTTCAGCTGGAAGCCGGCCTTCTCGTAGTCGTCGCGCAGCTGTGGAACCTTGATGCTGACGTTGGTCGACCCGTCGATCGACACGAGCATCAGGTGGTGCTCGCCGTTCGGTCCGACCGGGAACGGCTGCAAGGTCGCCCCGACGAGCCGGTGGTCCGTGCCCGCTCCGGTCGGCAGTGCGTGGCAGCTGACGCAGCGGATGCCGGCGCCGGAATCGAGATTCAGCGTGCGGTAGTCCGACAGGCCCTGCACCGCGTTCCCGTTCGCCAACGGCTGGTTCGCCTGCCCGAAACGACCGGTCCGGAACTGGCCGGGGAGCGGCAGGTTCGACGGCAGCGTGTTGTCGAAGTTCCGGAACGGGTTGGGCGCGAAGGTGATCGTCGCGAGGAAGTCCTCGAACTCCTGCATCTCGACCGGCGTCAGCTGCGTGTCGTCGCCCTGCAGAAACTCGAAAGCGTCGTTGAAGTCCTCGAGCCCGCGCCGGTCGCCGCGCCAGTGCAACGGCTCCTTGCCGATGATGTCCTGCAGCGTCTGCGTGGTCATCGGGCCCTTCATCGGATGGAAGTCCTGGAAGCCCGTGTTCAGGCCCGGCACGCCGGCTCCGAGGTTGTTCCCGGCGACGGGCCCCATCGCGCCGCTCGGGTCGCCGAGGTCCCACGCGAGCCCGTCGCGCCGCGCGTCGACGTGGCACGAGCCACAGGCGGTCTGGCCGAGCCCGGAGTTCTTGCGCGTGTCGTAGAGGTGCTTGCGTCCGACGCGGATCACGCCCGGCGTCGCGTCGTGGAACGACACGCTCTGCACGGTCGTCTCGCTGGTCGTCGAGACGACCGACAACCGTGCCGCGAACTTCGAGAGCACGTACAAGCGCGAGCGCGCCTCGTCGAGCACCAGACCCGTCGGCCCTTCCGGCACTTCGATCGTCGGTGCGAGCCCGGCGCGCGCTCCCGCGGCGTCGATCACCGCGATGTTGTTCGAGCCCATGCCGGCGACGTAGCCCTTCGTCCCGGCCGCGTTCCAGACGATCGCGCGCGGATCGCCGAGCGACTGGTCGCGCAGCGGCTGCGGCACCGTGGCCGCCGTGTAGTCGAGGTGCGGGTTCAGGTCCGTCTTCCCGACGACGAGACCCGCGCCGGTGATGCGCCCGAGGGTGACGCGCACGAACTTGCCCTTGACGACCGGCTCGAAACGGATCTGGTTCGTCGCCTCGGTGCCGACGACCGTGACGTCGCCGTTGGGCGCGACGGCCAGCGACATGCAGATGTTCATGAGGCCGCGGGCGTAGGTGACCGCGCTCGTCGCGGTGTCGATGACCGCCACGTCGTGGTCGGCGAGGTCCCAGCCGGGGATGCGACCCGAATCGGCGGCGTTCGGGCCCGACACCTTGTTCTTCCAGTTCCCGCCGTTGTCGTCGAGCCAGTCGCCGTTCGCCGCCTTACGGACGATCAGCGCCACATCGGGCGGCGGCGGCAGTCCGGGCCCGAGCGGCGGGTTGAAGCCGTTCCCGGCGTTCGGCGGCGGGTTGACACCGCCCCACGGACCGTTCGCGTCGTTCACCGCGTTCGGCGGATCCGTGACGTTCGAGGTCACACCGCCCGCGATGACCGTCGTGGCGTTGCCGGACTCGAAGATCGCGCAGTACACGCGCGTCCCGTCGGGACTGACGGCGAGCGCGCGCGGCTCCTCGCCCACGATCGGGATCACGGCCGGCGCTGCCGTAAGGTTGGCGGGGTCGAACACCTGGATCGTGCTGGCCTGCGAGCAGGACACGTACGCGCGCTGCGGCGCGCCCGCGAAGACGACGTCGGCCGGCTCGTCGCCCGTCGAAAGCGTCGCGATGACGTTGCCGGCCGCGACGCTGACGACGCTGACCGAGTCCGAGACGTGGTTCACGACCCACACCTCGTCGTTCGTGCGCCAGCGCACGCTGACGGGGTCGACGCCGACCGGGACGGACGTTGCCAGGACCACAGCGGCGCCCGTGACGTCGAAGACCTCCAGCGCACCGTCGGCCGTGTTCGCGACCGCGAGTCGCGTGCCGTCCGGCGACAGGTCGAGCGGGTGGACCTGCGGATGCTCCCAGTTCACGAACGGGGACTGGGCGGCGGCGACGCTCGCGAGCAACCACGCGACGAGGAGAACATTCCGAACGAGGCGGAGACCCATGGCGAAAAGTCCGGGGGGACCACGGAGGCACGCAGGCGAGCGCCTCCGAGTGTACCGGGCTGCTGGAGGACGGGGGTGCGGCGCAGGAATGAGCCGAGCTCGATCCCGCCGGCCATTCCTCCAGCCGCGTTCCCGCGTTTCAGATTCTCGAGTGCTTCCTGCACCGGCGCCCAGTTCCGCTCGTCGCCGGTCTTCTGCTGGACCTCCACGAACGCGACCTGGCCGGTCTCGTCGACGAGGACGGTCGCGCGGTGGCTGATCAACTTCGCCGGGTGGACGGAGCCGAACTTCGCCGTCGGCTCCACCAGCGGGTCGGCCAGGAGGTCGTGCGTCTTCCCCTTGGACGCCTTCCAGCAACCTCTCGGGTACTGCCACGGCCACGCTGGTCGTGCAGAGGGCGTGCGCGCCGCCGGCTACTCCGTGCAATCGTTGGGTGACCGCGCTCGGCGGCGGCCAGGCGCGTGTGCAGTGGACCGACAACTCGAACGAAGAGTCGAACTTCGATATGCAGCGCGAACAGCGCCTCGGCAACGTCTGGATGAACTCGACCGTCGCCGGCACGGTCGGGTCAACGAAGCTGGCCGACTCGGGCGAGTCCGAGAGACCCGAGCTCACCGAGGCTCAGAGACCTCGTTTCACGCGCCGATGCACACTTCAGCCCGGCTCCGGGATCAGCTGAGCAAGTTTTCATCCCAGGCAACACCGGCCCTCGGCCCCCGGTCAGAACTCGTCACTTGTCCAAAGCGCGAGTTGCTGGATCTTCAGCGAGCTGAGAACTTCGGCTGCGCATCGACGAGGGCGCTTGCGACAACGGCACATCAATTGCACTTGGGCAGATGCACTTTGCACAGCTCATGTGCAGCGTCGTCGACGCGCAGAGCCCGCCGCCCGGCAACCGCCTGGGCGATTCCGACTCCATGCAAGAGCTTGTTCCTCTCCTGCGCGAAAGCCGGACTGCCCGTGCAGCAGCACGCGGGACTCCGTGAGCGACACGAGCCAGGCGCTCGTCCAGCCTCCGTCCAATTCCGTCAGCAACCGCCCGCGGAACGCGGGCATGCAAGGTGACTCCGGCACGATGAAGTCCGGCGCATCGACGCAAGGCACGCAAACCGTCGATGCCGTGATCGCTAAATGGAGCGAGCGCCCGCGCCTGGGCGCGACGCAGATGATCGCCAAGTACGGCGCGCCGCAGGACGTCACGGCGCAGCAGCTCGTCTGGCACAACCAGGGCCGTTCAAGCGGATCACCGTGATGAACCTGACCACGCCGCACGACTTCCCCATGCCGCACGTGGACTACCTCGAGCACACGATCACCTACGACGTCCCGCAGGACAAGGTCGGTGACCTGGTCGAGTTCGACGGCAGCAGCACGATCAACCGAACGGCATCTCGGTCGACCTCCACGAGGTGCACGCCGCCGCGCACGCCCAGACGGAGAAGATCAGCGCGCCGGTGAAGAACTACGCCAAGATGCTGCACGAAGCTCACGGCGAGAACCTGGTGCAGGCACTGAAGCTCGGCGAGCAGAACGGCATCACGCCGGTCATCACGCCCAAAGTCGAGAAGCTGCAGGTGAAGGGCGCGGGTGAGCTCGCCGCGCTGGTTCCGCTCGACGGGGAAGCGTTCGAGAAGGCGTACCTGGCCGCGATGGTGAAGGGGCATACGGAAGTGCTGGGGATGATCGACGGACAGCTCCTGAAGGCCGCCAAGAACGACGCGTTGAAGCAGCACCTGACGGCTTCGCGTGCGCACGTTGCCGAGCACCTCGAGAAGGCCAAGAGCCTGCAGAAGTCTCCGACGCAGTGACCTGCGCCGGTGCCCCGCGCGGGGTCGCCGATCGATGGGAGTCCAGCCCTGGCCGGGGCTGGACTCTTGTCTTGCAGGGCTTTAGTGCTCGTCCAATCTCGCCGGCTCGAGAACCACCCCGGAGTTTTGGAGGAGCTCCAATTCAGCACGACACGGGCAGGACGAAGCCCTCCCGAGGGGTCGGACGGCTCGAGCGATCGGCACCCAGCCCGAGCCCCGGTCACGTCCAATCGCCGAGGTACTCTCGCGCGTGTCGTGACGCAGATCGTCGGGTGCTCAGCCGCCGTACTCCGCGATCCGTTTGCACACGTCGTGCACGAGCGAGGGATCGCTCTTCAACCAGCCTTGGCAGGGCTCGAATCGAAATGCGGACCGGCGAGAGCTAGGCCCTCGCGCCCGCCCGCCGTCCTTCACCGGCTCAACCCTTCTCGATGCGCGCGCCGAGCGTGCCAGTGTCCTTGAAGTGATCCCAAATCAGCCATTTCAGCGGCGGGAACCACTTGTAGCGTCGGCATTCGAACATCGGAACCAAGTGCTCGAACCGCGCGACGTGAGCGCCCGCTCCGCGCGCGATCTTCTCGATGCCTTCCTTCCCGAACGAATGCTGATGGCCGTACAGGAAGTAGTCCTTGCTGCAGTGCGTGCAGAGCGTTTTCTCGATCGTGATCTTGTAGGGCACCGAGATCACGACCGTGCGCTTCGACACGCGCACGAGCTGCTGCATCGCGCGTTGTGGATCGTCGAGGTGTTCGAGCAAGTCGGTGCACACGACGAGATCGAAGGTCGAATCGCGGAAGGGCAGGTCGTAGATGCTCGCTTGACCGAAACCGACGCTCGGAACGCGCTGGCTGGCGTAAGCAACGCGCTTCGCGGCGAGATCGAGGCCGACGACGCGCGCGCCGAACGTCTGCTTCAAGTCGTTCGCTAGCGAACCGTCTCCACAACCGGCATCGAGCACGGTCTCGATCGGCGCCTTGGGGAGCAGCGCGTGGACCAGATTGCGACGGTGAGTCCAGGCCGATTCGTGTTCCGGCGTGATGCGGTAGTAATCCGCTTCGAACTCGTAGAAGTCGCGGTAGCTTTCGGCGGTGCTCATGGTCTTACCCGATTGTCGAACGTCGAACGCGCGCGAGTCTATGCGAAGGGGTCGATCGCGCGGGCGCGTGCCATACGGCAGCCGGCTCGCCAGCCGCCGGCCGAGAACGAACGATGCGCCCGCCGTCGCTGGCGCAACGGGACCTCGGCGATCGCGGTCGAGCCGCTCGATGCTCCGGCGCGGCTCGCGGCACTCGTGCCTCGGCCGAGAGCCCACCTGTTGACGTATCACTGGCTGGCGCCGGCCGCCGTGTGGCTGCCAAGTTCATCGTGCCGCGCTCGAGAGTGCTGCGAACGGCACGCACGGCGAGCAACCTCAACGGCCTAGTCCAGCGCTCGATCCCACTGCCACGGCTCGCAGACCTGAAGCGCCCGCGTTGGAGTTCGCGGAGTCGCCGCGGCTCGAGCGCGCGTCGTCGGATCCTGTGCTTGCGGCCAGCGCGGAGCCCGACTGCAGCCCGCGAACCCCGCGACTCAGGCGCTTGGAGGTCCTATTCGCAGCAGCAGCCCGGAAGCCCTGGTCCATGGTGGTCGAGGCCCTTGTGGGAGACGACTCACATTCTCCGATACCGCGACGAGCCGATCGTGAACAAGCCGAACGCGGCGAAGCCGAGTGCCAGCGCCGTGAGGAGGATGCGCCCGAACGGCTGCGCGAGGATCGCGTACACCGCGTCGTTCAGCCCCGACGCCTGCTCCTCGTCGAACGTCAACGCCGCGTAGCCGACCATCACTCCCACCAGGCACAACACCACGCCCTTGACGACGAAACCGACCTGGCCCAGGCGCTCCAGGCCGATGCGCGCGCCCTTCGACATGGAGGACGTGTCGAGCTGCTCGCGGAAGGACATGCTGACGCCTCGCATCACGCCCGCGACTCCGATGCCGATGGTGATCATGACCGCGACGACGACGATCACCGTGCCGCCGGGCCACGCCATCACGCCGGAGATGGCGTCCTCCTTGGACTGATCGTCCGAAGAGCCGAGACCGAGCGAGAGCGAGATCGCGGTGGCACCGATCGCAGCGTGCAGGAGCGCCTTGCCGCCGTTCGCGACGCGCAGGCGCAACCGCTCGAATCCCTCCCGGTCACGGTGTCCGAAGAGCGCCTCGCTCGCCTGCCACAGCGCGAGCGCCCCGAACCCGATCACGGCGATCCACAGGAGGACTCCGCCCAGAGGTTGATCGCGGACCGAACGCAGCGCCCCGACGAGGTCGGGGCTCTCCTGCGTGGAAGCCCCCCAGGCGATCTGGAACGACAGGATTCCGATGACGACGTGGACGACGCCATATGCGAGCAGCCCGACCCGCGCGAGGAAACCGAGCACGGCGCTGTTCCCGACGTCTCGCGCTCTTGCACCGGTTCGGCTCGACGTCACGGTGTTCTCGGGCGGGTGAGCCGTGCGGCGGATGCTCGGCTGCGGCGCGGCCGACCGTAGATGCGCCGCGGCGTGTTGTCAAACTGAGCTGAGGCCGTGGGGACACCGAGCTAGGCGCGCCGACCACCTAAGATCGGCAGGGACGCCGAAGAGTGACACGCGGCGCGGCGCACTTCCGCCGACATCGTGCTTGCGGCGACCTGCGATTCCTGCAGGAGCACTCATGCCCGAGTCTCTGCGATCGCCGAAGCCACGACGCGCACTCGAACCAAGTCCTCCTCTAGGTTCATGACCGCCTTGGACCGCGCGAGTGCGAGTGCCGAGTGCCGTCTGGCCTCCTCGGCGTAGTGCGGATCCGAAAGACCGCCCAGGATCCGCAGCACTTTCTGGACTCGCAGCGCAACCTCGACCATCGCAGCTCCATCACGTGCGATGGGTGTGAACGCGTCGTCGAACAGATCGCGAGTATCCAACGCGGGCACGTACACCTCTCGGAATCTCACGGACGTCGCCTCGGTCTTCAGAGGCTCGGCCCAGATGGCCAACACTCGAGCCAGGCGACCGAGCACGTCGATCGCGGTCCCGGGATCGTTGACCGCGGGCGACAAGGCGCGAGATGCGATCTCGGCCATGACGGAGATGCCGAATCGCGGATCCTGCGCGAAGGAACGCTCCGCATCGATCGTGAATGCGCCACGAACAAGGGCACTCTGCTCGTCGTCCGGCTCGCTCCCGCACCAGGCGAGCGCCTCGATCGTGTCCACGTAGTCGCCCGGGATCCGTGCGAGGTGTACCGACCCTCCACATGCTGCCGCGACCGCTTGGAGCGCGGCCATGTCGACGTGCTGCAGGTATCCCATCTTCTCGGATCGAACCGCGAACATGCTCGGAGAAGTGCTCGGCGACGAAGGCTCCGAGCGGGCCCACTCGCGGCCACCCAAGTAAGGCGTGCGCCGTCGTTCGCGCAGAGCTCGCCCAGCGGCCTGCTCGACTCTGTCGATGATTTCCCCCACCCGCCCCAGCTTCGCGACGTAGTCGATCCAACGCAGCATCATGGCGACGACGATCGCGATCACTGCGAGCGTCACGATGTACAGGATCACGCGGCCCTCCTCGCCGTACAGTCCGATCTGCAGCGCGATGATCCCGACGAGGCTGAAGAGGAACGACCCGATGAACGTGGCGAGTGCGTTCTGCGCCGTGTTGTCCTCCAGCATGAGCTGCGCCACGCGCGGCGTCGCGTTGCTGGTCGCAGAACCCAGCGCGGAGACCAGCGTGCTGAGCGAGAAGATCGTCACCGACAACATGCTGGCCGCCAGGACGTTGAGCAGCACACCCACGGCGTCCGCACCGATCTTCGCCGAGAAGTCGTACGGGATGTAGCGCTTCAAGATCAGCGCCAGGAGGGCTGCGGCCACGGCGATCGCGGAGAAAGCCGTCGCTCGGAACCACAGGCGGCGCGCGGTCTTCAGCAGCAAGAACTGGAGGCTGGTGTTCATCGTTCCTCACTTCGAGTGACAGTTCGAGGTCGATTCTGGCCCTGGATGCGCATCATGCAGACCGCTCACTCCCTGGGCGCGGCCGGATCGAGCAGGTCCTCGCTCGCCGCTCTCTCGAGACCGATGCCGAGCTGACCCTCGATGTCTCGCTGCGCTCGGGTGTCCGTTGCCGCACCCGAACGCGCAGCCGGTGCGCGACGTTCTTGCACCTTGGGTTCCAGCAACTGGGCGGGACCAGCGACGGAATTCGTCACCTGGACACGGTAGATGGGCTCGGGCATGTCCATGCCCGCTTCCTCGAGCTTCAACTTAACGCGACGGATCGCTTCGCTCTTCACCGCGGCGAATTCGTGATCGCGTTGATCGACCCAGCCGTAGAAGCGGACTTGCACGTTCGAATCGCCCAGACCGACGATCACCACACGTGGCGGCGGGTCCGCCAACACGCCCGCCATGTTCTCGAGTTCCTCGATTCCGAGATTCTGCGCTGCGATCAAGTCTTCCTGCACTCCAACGCCGATGTCGAACTCGAACCGTCGGTTCGGATTGCGCGTGTAATTGAGGATGACGCTGCGGAAGACCATGGCGTTCGGCAGGCGCAGGTGATTGCCGTCCAGGGTCATGAGGATCGTCGCCCGCGAAGTCAGCGCGATGATGACGCCTTCGTTGCCGTCGATGACCACATGGTCCTTCGGCGAGAACGGTTGGCGCAGGCTCATCAAGATGCCGGCCAAGTAGTTCTCCAGGATGTCCTTGAACGCGAACCCCAACGCGACGCCGAGGACGCCGGCGGTTCCGAGTACGGCCCCCACGATCGCGGTGGCGTTCAGGATCTCGAGTGCGACCAAGAACCCGCCCAACAGGACCAGCATTTTCACGCCGCTGCGCAACAGGTCCTGGAGGAATGGATTCTTCCCGGCCAGCCGCCGGAGTCCTGCTCGCCGCGCCAACCACCCGCCGAGCAACCACGCGACACATACGATGACGATCGCCACGAGGACCATCGGCAGAGATGCCAGGATGCGATACGCCTGTTCGAGCAGGCGCTGCACGACGTCATCGAAGTCGAATGCCATGGGTTCGATCAGGAGCAGGGTCGGCACCGCGGCCGGGGGCGACTACGTTCAGCACGCGCCCGGCCGTGGAACTTGCTCAAGGTCGCGCGAGCGCCCAGATCTTGCCGGAGGCCGGAGCGACCAGGTTCAAGCTCGGGACGAACACGCCCAGGTCCACAACGAGCATCGTCGCGTCGCGGAAGCGCACGTCGATCGGCTTGTTGAAGTTCGTGGGATCGAACAATTGCGCGGGGTTCGCGCCCGTGTTCATCAGGAAGTCGTGCGAGGTGCCCGCCTGCAAATCGACGCGCACGATCTTGTGCCCCGTGAACTGCGTCGCCCCGGTCGTCGGGGCGAACGCACCTGTCTCCGCGATGAACATGTTGCCCATGAACTGGAACGTGGCGTTCGTGGAGAAGTCGAACTTGTTCGCCGACGAGTTGAGCTCGAGCTGAACCAGCGCGGGCTCCACCGTCAACGTGGCTCGGAAAGCGGCGTCGAAAACGAACTCGGGGCAGCGAATGCGCAGCCGCGGCGGGTGGTTGCAGAAAATGGGATCGGTGATCGGCAGCGGGATCCCGGCCGTGGGGTGGTGGAAGAAGTCCGGCCACCCGAAGAACTCCTCGGTACCTCCCACAGTGAAAGCGAAGACGTCCTCCAGATCGTTGGCGATCGGATGGGCGCCGATGAGGCGCAGGCCGTTGCCGAGGTTCGCGGCGCGGATGTCTGCCCCATTGTTGGAGACGATCAGGCGCGACGGATCAGCCGGGTCGAATCCCAATCCGTAGGGGTTGCGGAACCCCCACGCCTCGAGCCGCAGCGTCGCGGTCGGGGTCGCCGACGCCGGATCGAAGGAGTACACGGCGCCGTTGCCGGCGATCATGCCGTCCTGCGGTGCGGCGGGGGTCGGCGCGGTCACCACGGCACCGGCGGGCACGAAGCCCGAGCCGAAGGGCGCGAAAGGCGGAGTGTGCAGCGTCCGCGTCGGATCGAGTACGAACGGAACGAGCGTCTGGAACTCCAAACCGCTCAGCACGACGTCCTTGGCCGGATAATCGTGGAAGGTCGGTGAACCGGCCAGCCAACCCTCGAGGATCTCGTTGTCAGGTCCGACGACCGACGAGTTCGTCGCCGTGCCGATGGAGAAGTACGCGCGACCGTCGGCTCCGAAGACCAGCGCGTCCGTGTGGTGATCGCCGGCCGACGGCAGGTTCGTGATCACGGTCGTGAACGTGCCGACCGGGTCACTTGGCTGGAAACGCGAGATGGCGCCCACACGCCAGCCGTTCGCCCCCGTCGCGTGGTGGGTGATCCAGAGCCATCCGTCGCGGTGCGTGATGTCGGTGAGCGGACCGAGCAAAGCTCCGGGCGCGAGATCGGGGCCCGAAAGGATCGTCACAGCAATGGTGCTGCCCGGCGCGCCGTCGATGCGTTTGATCTTGGGCGCGACTCCCGGGAGGAACCCGCCTTCCGTGATCCACAGGCTGCTGCCCGCGAACTCGATCGCGGTGGGAAAGTCGAGCCCGCTCGTGTGCAAGACCAGGCCGAACCCGGGAGGAACGGACACGAAGGGCGGGCCACCCTGGCAGAGGGCCGGGAATGCGACCGCGATCAGTGGAGCGATGGCGAGGACGGGCGTGCGCAGATGCATGATTTCTCCTGACGGGTGAAGGGCTCGGTCCGAAGTGCCGCGCTCCGCAACTGTCGCTCCGTGGTTGCTCCATGCACGCGGCCCCTGCTGCGGTGGCTGTCCTGCACCGCTTGAACCGCCGCGCTCCGATTTCTTCAAAGCCGTTCGGCGCTACGCAGTGCGCGTGCCTGCATCCGCCGACGGCATACCCGTCGAGTGCTCGCCCGCCGTGCGAAGGCCGGGTCCTGAATCCCTGGCCGAGGCCTCTCGGTCGCGCCCGATGGCTTGGTGATCTGCGCGCTCCGCCGTCGCTGGCGCAACGGCACCTCGGCGATCGCGTTCGAGCCGCTCGACTTCCTGGCGCGGCTCGCGGCACTCGTGCCTCGGCCGTGAGCGCATCTCTTGACGTATCACGGTGTGCTGGCGCCGCCCGCTGTGTGGCTGCCAAGTTCATCCTGCCGCGCTCGAGAAGTGCTGCGAACTGCACGCACGGCGGCTCAAACGGCGAACAACCTCCACGGCCGAGTGCCGCGCTCGATCCCACGGCCACGGCTCGCAGCCTCGAGCGCCCCACGCGCGCGACGTGTCGTGGGCGCAGAGGATGCTGCGTGCGTTCGCGATCGACGTCCTGACTTGCGGCCACTGCGGCGGACTGCGCCAGCGGACCTCCTTCGTCCGGGCACGAAACCTCCGTTGCTATCGATGTCCAGGCGGATGCTCTCGCTCGAACTCCGCACCGGTC
>Ga0163148_10003607_pt1 | contig 16931 bp, 19 predicted proteins | sample OliLakLV19MP7P2_FD_148606 | JGI IMG/M metagenome (GOLD analysis project Ga0163148, IMG submission 148606) | Freshwater microbial mat bacterial communities from Lake Vanda, McMurdo Dry Valleys, Antarctica- Oligotrophic Lake LV.19.MP7.P2 | ecosystem: Environmental > Aquatic > Freshwater > Lake >...
CTCGATAATAGAATATTTCTAAGCTTCTCATAACTCGAGTTCATCAATAAAGATGAAGGAAAAATAAATCAAAGTTTACCATTGGTCTTTAGTAATTGCAATCATTTTTCTATAAAAATAGCATATAAGTTAATTCTGTTATGACAACTTTCAAAAACTTTAAAATAATACTCCACTATACTTTTAGATATTGCTTTTATATCTACATACGGTGGATTGCCAACTACCACATCAAATCATCATTTGTTCATAATCGTTGCAAATTCTGTATTTCGGTCAAACGCTTTGTCTCAGGCAACTTCAGGGTCGTCAATGAGTGAATTTCAGCACTTTATGTTTTTATCCAAATCAGCAAGTTTCTTTCATTTTTCAGCAGTTTTTAGCCAAAGAGAAAGTTTGGTTATTTCTACAGATTCAGCATTTAGGTCGACACCATAGATATTGTTTTGTAAGATAGACTTGTAGGTGCTTTCATTGTCAAACAAATTTCACATACCCAAGCCATCACCAATTCTTTTGTGTTCTGCAAGTAAATAATCAAACACATTGACCAAAAAAGCACCACTTCAGCAAGCAGGGTCTAAAACGGTGATAGTTTCCAAGAGTTGCTTGTATTCTCCATAGATGAGTTGTTGTTTTTCTTTGTATACCTTATCAGATAGTTTTTTTTCATTTTTCAGGTGCTTTTTTTCGATAGCTTCAAATTGTTCTTCTAGGTATTTTCCAAGCGAGTTTTTTACGATATAGTCCACGATATATTCAGGCGTGTAAAAAATACCGTCTTTCTTACGTTTGTTGGATTTGGTGGATTCGCCAAGTTCTCAGGTTTCAATTTCAGTACCAAGCATATTTATTCTCAGGTCTTCTAGGTCTGAAATAGATTGCTCGAAAATATGTCAAAGAATATTTACTGAAAGGTCTTCTTGAAAATCATATTTGCCAAGCTCTACAAATTTACGACAAATGGTATCACCAATTTTCAGGTCGTTCAGTTCTTTGTCTTCGTGAAAAAGCCCACCATTATATCCGTTTGGTATTCAGAGTTTTCCACTTCAGCTGTTTACTGCTTCGAAAAAGCCACTGAGTATTTGCCAAATAGTTACTCCTACAAGCTGTTCACTGTATTGTATCACTTCAGCAAGTTTTCCTTCAGGTAACAAGCCAAAATCTTCACAGAAATGAACAAAAACAATTCTATCAATAATTTTCTGAGCTTTTGGAAGTATAGTATCGATATGAACGGTTGTATTGTGTGTGCGAATATCATTGATAAGCTCCAATCTGAGGGCTTTATATTCCTGATAAAACTTCTTGGTGATTTGTTCTGTTTGCAATCTTACTGCTGAAAGTATTTTTTCTGTTACTGATTGGTTTCACAAACTACTGATAAGATGTTTTGCGTTCAAAATATACCAAAAGATTTTGAAGCTTTGAAAATCATTTTCAGGATTTACGAGGTCGGTCAATTGCCAAATTTCAAAATCTAATTGCGTATCTTTGTACAGTCTGATTTCGATAAAATTGGTCACTAGAACCCATTTACAGTCTGTGTATTGTGGCTTGTATTTGAAGCCTTGTTGTACGGGTGAAAGGTTTCCATCTCTACGTTGTGATTTTTCCAAAGGAGTATTTGCATCTTTGATTTCTACAACGACTTGTACACGAGAAACATTCTTTTCGATGTCAGACGTGGTAAAACATCACAACGTTGCATCAGCTTTTTGTCCACTTATTTCATTTCATCATTTTGCTTCCAGTGTATATTGTTCAGTAGGGTAGAGGGTATATCATAAAACTTTATGGAATATATCCATATTGAACGCTTGCTCACATTCACTTTCAGTTTTCTTATTGATACTCTTGTTCTGAATAGCATTTACCCACGTTTGCAACACAGCAATCTTATCTTCTCTATCAGGAATTGAGAGGGTGGCAATATTCTCCTGAAGCAGTTTGTGACTGAATAGTTTTGCCATGGAGACGTGCTAGAAATTGAAAATTACTATTTTAGTATATACTACTATATATTTTCTTTGCAACCATTTCGTATACACTGCTTTCCAGTTCTCATCCTACTTCACCACAGCTTCTTCTCTACTTCCTACATCGATCGTCCAGACACTAGGAAATCATTCTCGGTGTTCTTCGAGAGCGAGGAGTTTGTCTATTTGGTTGAGTATGTCTTTCTGGAGATTGAAATAGACGCGTTTTCCCTTGTAGGTAACGAAGAGTCTTTTCCCTCAGGGCTGATAGATGAGTTCGCTGAGTGATCAGGTCCCGAGATTACTTTCTATAAGATCGAGACGCTTGACAAGTTCTTGCTCACTGAGTGATCGGTAGACGCCGTTTATATCTGTTCGTCCGCTACTAAATCTAGGGAGTTGTATGGCTGTAAGTCACACAGCAAGAATACTATCAGGACTTACTGGATACATATCTTCATCATACGATACGAAGTATGCTGATGGGGTCTGTCGCAGAAGCGCAGGTTGCTGAAAGGTAATGGTTATATAGACACTGCCGGGAGTAGTGTGTTCTAGATCAATATCTTTGACGAGAGGATGCGTTATTTGGATAGTGGTGAGGATGCCTTTTTTGAACAATCGTTTCGTTCGAAAGTAGTTTCTTCCTTGTAACGTATCAGAAATGGTCGTGTATAGCTCGATATTACGCAATGCGTTGACGCTTTCTGGAGCGAAGACGACTTTATTAATCGTATATGTAGGAGATCACATAGTTTTTTTGTAGATTCGGTTTCCTCATAAAAGTGCTGCACAAAAAAAACTTATCACCGTCGTGATGAGGAGATATTTCTTCCACTGAAGTTGTTGTAACTGAGTTCCCCAAAACGGACGCGTTCTCAGCTTTTTGGTTTTCTTTTTTCAAAAAATCATAAGCGTCTTGAATTACATATTGAAATAGAGTTGTATGTCACTACTTGTTCGATACAGGAGGACGGTAAGTCATGCTCAGATAAAGACTCCTCAGACTACCTCGATAAAGGTATGTCCTAGTCTTTCTTTCAAGAGCGGTGTATGCATGCCTATATCCAATATGCCTCATAGTTCTTCTCCTATCTTTTTTAAGAATTTTGCATGTTGTCCGGCTTCATATCTCACATTTGCTGCATCGTATCGAAACAGAAATGAAAAACAAAAAGCAAGAGCGAACGCTGTAGAATCTATCCCATGTTCAAACCACATGACGGTCGTTATGCTTGCTGCTATTCCGCTATGTACAGAAGGAAATCATCATGCACTTCGTAGAGAGCTCCATTGCAGTCTTTTTGCTGCAATGAGATCGATAATAACCTTAACGATTTGAATGATACATCATACCGCTATAGGGACCAGAAATTTTGGAACCATACCTTGCTTGAACAGGTAAAAGATTTTTAGTGAATGAAGTTACTTTATGAAAGAACGCTAGAATTGCAATACGGGGGAAGTAGAGTTTTTCTTCAAAACTGCTTTGAATTTGTTCTGGAGATACATATAGTCAGTAAATTTCAATTTTAATCTCCATGGTGTGCTCTTCCTTTTAATTTATTTTGCTTACTTGTGTCTATACTTGTTTTATGATGAATATTGGTGGTCGTCGGTCTCTTTGCGGTATATAGCGTGAGTGTTTTTGAGTCATTTTGATTGACCTTGTATTGGGTTGAAGAGTGATTGAGGACCGATCCGACAAATTACTTCTACTTTTTCGAACAACTAATCAACATATGAGTTTGAATTGTTGTTTGTCTCCTCATAGCAGTCTTGCCATGGCGTCATATAAAGAGGATGAAAAACGTAATCTTTTTGATTACGTTGATTACCGTATTACTGCTTTTTACTCCCCTAGCAGAAACCTATAAAGGAGCAACTGCATGGTTGGACTTATGATTTACCAATATCCAGCCAGGAGAGTTTTTTAAGCTTGGATTTGTCTTCTTTTTATGATCGTGGTTACTGAGAAAAAGAGCGGTAATGAATGAGTTGACTCGATATATTTGATTTTTAATTATTACTGGAGTATGTTATAGTATCTTTGTTTTGATTCCCGATCTAGGAACGGTATATGTCCTTGCACCTGTTAGTTTGCTGATGTTTTGGTATGCAGGAGGAAAGAAATCATACATTGCACTTACGTTAGTGCTGGGAATCGGAGCGATGTTTCTTGCTGCTCTTCAGTTCGATCATATTCGTATGAGAGTAGACTACTTTCTTCGTCCGAGTAAGTACGAAAACAACAAAGATATCTGACGGCAAAATAAACAAGCATTGCTTGCGATCTGATGATGATGACGAGTAGGAAAGTGATATGGAAAATGATTGCAAAAGTTTGGGTATCTTCCTGAAGCGCAGAGTGATTTTATCTTTGCAGCTCTTGGAGAGGAGATAGGAGTGATATGAATTGGTGTTATTTTGGCGTTATACTTGTCGCTTGCGCGAGTGGTACTGAAAAAGCTCCCTACCATTCCAGACGAAGAAGATCAGCTCTTTGTTGTCGGTTTGCTTTCATTGATTATCATGCAGGCATTTATCAATATGTGAGTAAATATGTCACTTCTCCCGTTGACCTGACTCACGATGCCATTCTTTAGTCATGGAGGATCAGCATTGTTGGTAAATATGGCAGAGTTGACGCTTATCTGGAAGATTCTTGAAAAACGTTAAAGAGTAGTTTTTTACTGGATAGGAATTTCTAAATAATTCCTATCCAGCGAAATAATTTTTTGCAAAAAAATCTATTTTATCTGATAGTAGCGGTACCTATGGTTGATATACGTAATTATGTTTGCGCAAAAACTCCTGTGTCCGAAAAAAGATATACAGTTACCTGTAAAGAGGGGGTATTCACTTTGCCTGATGCAGAAATAGTAGTCTATTGGAAACAAAATTTTCAATGGATGCTGCCTCAGCAGATTGGAGATGGGATGAGTATTCCTTTGTTTTATCCAAAACATCCATTAAAAGATCTTTCTCAAGAAGCTATCCTTGCGTGAATGTCTGTCTATCAAGAGTATAACGAAACCACCGGTGAGTGGGAAACGTACGTATACAAATATGCATGAGGTGACCTATGAAGAACGATGATTCAGAACTATCTCCAGCAGGTATGAAGTGATGTTGCGGTATCTGTGGAAAAATGATTTACTCGTCTGTGAGGTGGATGAGTATCATCTTCTTTGTTTTTAAACCGCCCTCTTCAGGTAGATGAACAGATTGCCTTTTTGATTGGCTTGTGTTTGTGATATGGCAAACCAAAACAAGTGATAGACGGTTATGCGGTCAGTCGACATATTGGGTTGCCTCTGGTGGGGAGTATTGCTGCCCTCTATCCACAGATAGTTCAGTTGCGAGATGCGTTGACTGATCAAGGACTTTTTACGATTCGTTCAGAACAAAAACAAAAATTCGGCTCGTTGATACAGATTACTCTTCATGATGAAGTGATTTTGTCTTATATAAATGCGATGCGATTTTCTTGAAGTGAGGAGTATTCTTCACGTTACGAACAGCTTTTAGAAAGTATTTCAGTGTTTTTATGAAAAGAAGATGGAAGATTGACCAATTCTGTTTTGAAATTCATATCTAAATAAATATAGTGACTTCTAGTTGTTGTTGTAATTTTTTATTTTTTTGAGCTGAAACGGGTATGGCAAGAACAAATAAGATGTGAATCTTGAAAAAGAAACAACAACAAGCAAAACAAAAATGATTGCTTGGTGAGTCGGGATGAACTGAAGAAGGAATAAAAAGAACATTTGAAAATCCAAAAGGGAATGAATATGTTTTTTTTCTCAGATCTGGAAAATGGATATGTGATATAACTTCGGTACGTGAAGATCCAGATGGTTTTAGAGTGCAACGTTCTGCGAATTCTGGTGATAGCACTTTCGTGCATCGTGGTATGACAGCGCGATGATTCAAAAGATACATCAGAAGATCATTTAAAGCAGGAATGAAATGATAAAAAATAGCCACGTCATTCTGTTTACCCTCGATGTATCGGGGAGTAACGCGAAGGATACAGGACCTTGTAAGGCATTGAGTATATTAAAATCCTACCATAAGGGGATAGTGTAATTGGGAACACGGAGGTCTTCGGCACCTCAATTGTCAGTTCAAGTCTGGCTCTCCTTGAATTTTCTATGGTGCCATCGTTTAATGGATAAGACACAGTCCTGCGAAGACTGGAATACAGGTTCGATCCCTGTTGGCGCCATATATCTAAATTTTTGTAAGATTTTTACGGCTATATAAAGAATATAAAGTTTTCATTGTCAGATTCTGTATTTGTAATTCTCTTGATTTTTAAATTGGTAAATTATATATAATCGTCCTATATTTTTCACTATTTTGTGATTTAGAAGGCATTTATTTTTTACCCTTCACTATGGCTTGACAAGATAATGGTTGAGCGAATGCGCTTTTAGCTCTTTTATTGGCAGCGATTGTTTGATTCGCTGTATATGTGTTTATGAATAACGATGCTATGCGTGATAGAGGAGGAGCTGATTTACCAGACATCAACGTAGAAGTACCTGCTCCTGATTTTGCACCTGCTGAATAGTTCTTCTTACTAAAAAGATAACACAATAGTGTATTATGAATATAAACACGATTTTTTGCTAAAGATTTTTTTAAAGTAACTTTTTTTAAAATCTTTCTATGAAATACTCCATTGGGAGTATTTTTTGTTTTTTGGAGTGATTTTCACTATACTTATGATATGTTTTTCTCTTTGTTTTCAAGTAGATAGCTATGACTCATTCCATAAGTAATTCAAATACCTTTCTTGCCTACTTCAATCATATTGATAAGTTTTTTGAGATAGTGTTGTGATTGGATGTATACATGCCCTTTATAGAAAAAGTGGAGAGAATTACCCAGTGAAGATACCCAGTGACCACCTTTGTAAGAAAATATCAGCACAAACTGAAATACTTTGGCGATCTGAGAAATCAGGTAGTTCATGGATTCCGTCTGGAACAACACCATTATTTGCTTGCTTCAGACTATGCGGTCGATCAGATAAAAACAATCTATGAACATCTCACGCAACCACCTACGGTACAGGTATGGTGTACGCGTGACGTGCCATTCATCCATACAGATACTCCTCTGAGGGAAGCAATCGAGATACTTATCTCTTCAGATCTTCCTGCGCTTGCAGTAAAAGACCTTGCATGAGCCTATCATGATACACTTTTTCTCAGACAAATCGTATGAGCAATGGTCCACGATGATTTCTTGGCGCAACCAGTAGAGAAATATCTCACGTCGTGAAACGGACATGCATTATTTATGCCGAGTGACGCAAGTGTCTATGAGGTAGTCTGAATTTTTTCACTCGTTCGGGAAGAGGAAAAGCATAATGAAGTAGTGCGAATCACTCCCACAGGTCATCCAGACGAATCGATTATATGAATAATCACTGCCACAGATTTGCCAAAACTCGATCAAGAGGTTATACTGTAGTGAAGAAAAAAGATATTTTTTAATTTTCTTGACGTATGAAATGTATATTCATGTGCATACTCGCTCTTGGAGTGATATGCATGCCTCTCGTATCGGTCGTGCATGCGGCAGATAAAGATCCGTTTGTTCTTATTCCAGAAGCAAAAGATACTGCATATGGTACGAAAGTAGATAAATTAACAAATCCAAATACGGATGAAGGAAAGAAATTTTGGAATGCGTACAACTCATTTGGTCTTGGATATACTAAGTCGAAAGAAAGTTCTGATGCGTTTTGATGTGATATAGGAGCGATGTTGAGTAGTTGAATCGTTACTTGGGATACTATTTTGTGTTTATTGATTAGAATCGTAAAGTTCGTAGCAAATATGGCTCTGATTGTCTGATCTGCAATGATTATTTTTGCGGGTTATTTATATACGATTAGCGCACTGAGCGGAACATCTGCCGACAAAACGTCAGAAGCAAACGATGCCATAAAAAATGCTATTATTGGTATTGTGATTGTTGTCTTTTCTTATGCTATTCAAAGAATAGTCACGCAAGCATTTTTAACCTAGACTTTTTGCCCCATATACGTATATAGATGTCAAATATGTTTGGCATCTTTTTTAGTTTATGGGTTGCAATGAAAATCGATACATCAAATGTTAAAAAAGGAGTAGTCCTTCAGGTAGAGGGAAAGTTGTTTAAGGTTATAGATATCGGACATACCCATACGGGAAGATGAAGTGCTACGTATACGTTCAAAGCGAAAGATATCGTGAACTGATGAAATCAACAACTCACGTATAAGTCATGAACTGCGTTGGAACAAGTAGAAGTACAAACAAAAAATGCTATCTTCTTATACCAAGGTCTAGATACATACTCATTTATGGAACAAGATACTTCTGAGATCTATGATTTACCTGAAGACCAAATAGAAGACGTTGTTCCATACCTGAAAGAAAACCTAGATTGTTTTATCATGCTATTTGACGGAAATGTAATCGGTGTCATCTTGCCAAACGTAATCGAGTATACGATCGCAGAAACAGTGCCAGGAATCAAGGGAGATAGATCTACCGCCGGCAAAAAGCCAGCGACACTTGATAATTGACTTGAAACGATGGTTGCGCTTCATCTCGAGGTTGGTGCTACGGTAAGAATAAATACCGTTACCGGGGATGCAGCATAAATTTCAATTACCTTGACGTATGAAATATAAAACACTTCAAAATGTTCATATTACTTGATTGGGATATGGCGGTATTTGAATAGGAACACTGGAAAATGGAAAGAAAGTACTGGTGAAGTGAGGACTTCCGTGAAGTGTGGTAGATGGAAATATACTGAAGCAAAAAAAAGATTACGTCGAACTTCAAATAACCAAAGTCCATAGGTATGATGCAGATTTACTTTCTAGTGAGGTTGCTTGTCCGCACTATCTCTTTGCGTATGGACAGCAACGTGATATGCCGTTGCATAAACAAGGTTGTGGGTGATGTAAATGGCAAGCGGTGAGTTATACCAAGCAACTTGAGCTGAAACAAACGATGGTCGTAGATAGTCTCAGAAGAATCCCTGCATGTCAATCGATTTCACTTCCTCCTGTGTTGCCGTCACCGAAATTGCTCAAGTATAGAAATAAAATTGAATTTTCGTGTGGGACGTTTCGTTCATATCATGATGATCTCGGCAAATCAGAGGTTGCTGATGGAAAATACGATGAACATATCACTATATGATTTCATCAACAGGGTCGTTTTGCTCAAGTAGTTGATATCGATCAGTGTTTTCTTGTTTCAGAACGTATGCATCACGTCTATCTTTTACTCAAAGATTCTTTGCTAGCAAGTTGACTACCTATGTATAGAGTGAAACAACATCTGTGATTGTTTAGACATATGGTTATCAGGTCTGGACATCATACTCAGCAGACCATGGTGATGCTTAGTATTGCTTCGCGTTGGTTTGTAGACCATGAGGAAGATGCACGTAAACGACAGGAACTACTCAGTGAATGGGAGCAGAACGATGAGTTACGCTCTTTGTTGACAACATTGGTTATTATAGAAAATAATTGACTTGCAGATACAGTACATCACCCTGATGTAGAGGTAAAAACTATACGATGAGAATGACGTATTTTTGAAGAATTACATTTGTTTGATCAGGTGCTTCACTTTCAGATCTCTCCATTTTCTTTTTTTCAAACAAACACGACTGGAGCTGAGGTCTTATTTACGACTGCATTGGAGATGGTCGGGAAGGTAAAAGGAACCGTTCTAGATTTGTACTGTGGCAGTTGAACTATTGGTATCTGTGCACTGAAATCAGGTCGATGATCACGTCTCGTAGGTATAGAAATCGTCGAAGAAGCTATAGTGGATGCGTATAAAAATGCTAAAATAAATGGAGTAGCTGAACAGGCACATTTTTTTGCGGGAAAAGCAGAACAACTGGTTCGTCATCATCCACAGCTACAAGGATTGCTCCAAGAGCTAGAACTCGTGATAGTAGATCCTCCGAGAGATGGATTACACAAGACCGTCATAGATTTTCTCCTTGAATTACACAAAAATCGTCAGATCAAACTGCTCTATATTTCATGCAATCCGGTAACTTTTGCGAGAGATTTGCAACTACTCACGGATGGATGACGAACACTTACCGCTTTGCAGCCAGTAGATATGTTTCCTCAGACCTATCATGTAGAGATGATTGGGGTATTGAAGTAGGAAGGATTGAAAAATTCAATGTATAAATTTTTCATCTTGAATTATTCAGCAGTTACTCTACCTAATTTCTTGTATCCGTCATGCTGAGGGTACCGAAGCATCCAGGTTTTCTCGAGAAGAAGCTCAAGATTTTTCTGGATAATTCAGAGGTTATGATGATATGACGTACTTATTTTGAGTTCAAAACAGCGGTTAATGATGCTTTCGAGAGACTTTTTTTGTCTTTTCTGCAATAATTTATTGTTTACTTTAAGCCATTTGTTTGTATATGTTTGACTTTTCTGAAAAAAAGTCTTGCTTTTTTTATAATGTCAGTATATAATAGTATTACTTTTACTGATAAGAAAATATTTTTCACAAAAGACATTCTCTTATCAGCGAAAAAGTATTTATACTTTTTTTATATTTTCTTAAATAAAACATGAACAAAAATCTCAAGGGTTTCACCCTCGTGGAAGTACTCATCGTTATTATTATCGTGGGTATCTTGATTGCAGCTTTGCTTCCTAGACTTGTAGGAACACAATCAAGAGCAAGAAACACTGCAAGACAAGGTCACGTCAACCAAGTTGGTCAGGCTGCAGCATTGTTATTGAATGATAACCCAGCTGCTGTAGTTACGGGTGTTGTAAATGGAGCATGGCCTGCTGCAGTTAACTTGACGTCTGTTCCTACAGATCCACAAGGTGCTAATGGTGTACAAGCTACTGTATCATTTGCCGGTACAAGTACTCCTTCTAATTACAATGTAGTTGGTAATCTTCTTGGAGAAGTAGTTGTTATTGCACAACTTGAAGCAGTTTCTAATGGTAACTGTGAAGCTTCAGAAATGGATACTAGAGAGAATTCTAGTAATAGTTTCAATGTAGGTTATTCTACTGGTGATTCTTTCTGTGTAAAAGTTCAGTAATAGTACAGAAAGGTCTATTACTTACTGAAAACAATCTCTCTCCGGAGAGATTGTTTTTGTTTTCAGGAAATCTAGAATTTATGGTTTACCTCTGCTTCATTTAATAAAACTATCTAAGGAAACTCTGAAAAACTGTTCAAAGAAGAACAGTTTTTTCTTTTTTTCTTGCTTATTGTTTTACCCTTGTTTCTGAGGGATAAGCGCTTCAATAGCTGCAAAATTGCCGATCCCCTCTGCGTTGACGATGATACTGAGTTCATCTCACGTATTTCACTTGAAGTAGGTAACTGCTGCTTGATTCAGAAAGTAAACGGTTCCTTTATCGCTTAGGGCAGTAAACTTTCCGCTTTCACCAGCTTTTGAAAGTGTTGCTTTGATGAACTTCCTATCAGCTTGACCGATAAGTTTATAAATCAATTTTCCGTCTCCCATGACTCTTAGTTTGAGAACATCTCCTGGGATGAGTTTACTTTTGCTTGAGTAGTTCATCGGTACAGGGTATTTTTTCTTGTCTGCACCAATCATGAAATAGCCATCATAGACACCTTCTACTACTTTTACATCTTCTCACTCATCGTAACTCAGGAGACTCTGTGAGGTTTTTTCGTATTGTTTTGTACTGTTTTCTATCGACTGATCGAGTTCTTTATCGGTCTTTCCTTGAAGCTGACCGAGCATGAGTTTAGCTCTTTTGACCTCTGTCTCTATTTTACTCAGCAGTTCTTCGAGCGTAGCTAACTGATCTTGTTTTTTGGTCATTTTTGTTTTTAAAAAAGTAAAATTTTGTTTTTGCAGTATATACATTATCAGTCCTGACTGCAAGACAAGGTAGATTGAATTTACTGAAGAGAGAACTTCTAAAACAATATACAGAAATATTCCTAAAATGCTCGGATATCTTGCATTTGTCTCTGGAATGAGTAGACATTTTTATATTTAGTTATTCAGTTACCATGATCTTATATACGATACTATGATTACTCATTGGATGACTGATCTGATATATGATTGCCTATGGGAGATTTGGCAACGCAAAGATTATCGAAGAACTCAGAAGTAGTTACCTTCAGCTAGAAGAAGACGCACAACAACAGTCTATTCAGCTGCAAGAGTTTTCTATTCAAAACAAAATACTAAAATCCAGAGCACAACAGCTTTTGGAGCAAAATGAAGACTATAGTAAAGTGATTTCCCAGCTCAGTAGATTTTATTTCCGTCTGAAACAAACGAGTGATAAGTTGAAAGAACTTACTGCACTCGTTGCAGTCGTAGATGAAGAAGATTTGAGTAAAAAGCTAGATATACTCGTGTGACCAACTGAAATCGTTACTGATGATGAAGATATTTGGGAATCAGGCGAGGCGCAGAAAAAGTTTTTTTAGTACCTAGAGTTTCTTATTTATTTCCTCTACTTTCTTTTTTTCATGAGTTACCAACACGAGCATATACCTTTTGTAGAACCGATTGACTGATATAACCAAGTAGCTGATGTGTACAAAACCTATCATAGAAAACTAAACACACGAGATGTTTGAGCGGTAAAAAAGTATTTACCTAGATCTCTTCAGTGAGTGCATGTACTAGATCTTGGAGGAGGAGATGGGAGACGAGCTATTTTATTACAATGAATGTGAATACCATCACGAACTATTGTAGATATATCTCAGTCGATGCTAGATCATGCGCCATCACGAACACAAAAGGTTTGTGCAGATATTCGCGAACCATTTCCTCTTGAATGAGGTACACATGAACTGATTCTCATGACGTTTGTTCTTCTTCATTTGGATGCTATCTCAGGAGTTTTGGCAGAGGCGAGACGTTGTATTGCACCGACGTGAAGGATGCTGATTGTTCATCATCACGAAAGACGTCCTTTTGTTCATCATATATCGACAGGTAATCTCAAAATCAAGACACGACACTGGAGATATGAAGATCTGGAAGCAGAACTGAAAGCAACATGATGGGAGGTAGATATCTTTCCCGTGGATGAGGCTACCAAGATATTTTGTTGTTTTCCTGTGTAAGGATTTAAGATGCACTTAAGGTTATTATGTACTGTAGTTTGATTTTTTTGTTTCACCCGAGTATGGAGTTTTCACCTGATTTTGTCCGTCGTTTACAACGTCGTGATCAGCAAGCATTTAGTGAATTATACACCAAAATGGTGGATCGTTTTTATCGTTATATGGCGTGACGCTATCATATTGATCGTCAGTGAATGTATGATCTGATCGGTGATTTTTTTGTCAAACTTCGAGATCGTATAGATCGTGTAGATCCGACTCAATCATTAGAACCGTGGCTTTGGACCGTATTTAGAAATTTCGTTGCAGATTATTTCAAGACAAAAAAGCATACACAACGTCTAGATGGTTTGGAAGAAATATTGAAAGACTCTGGACTGGATCCTTTACAAGAAGCACAAAAAACAACGCAATTGAAACGTATTTACGCTGTTTTAGATCAGTTAGATGAGTTGTCGAAGGAAATCGTATTGTTTAGGTATGTAGAAGACTTACCGTTTGAGGAGATAGCTACGATCACCTGACTCCAGACAGATGCGGTGAGACAAAGAGCTGGGAGAGCAATAAAGAAAGTTCAGGAGTTGTTGAGATAGAAAAGTTGAGATAGAAAAGAAGTGTTTGAGGTTTAAGGTTGGATGTTTCTTTAGTATTTCTCTACAACGATATCTTCTCTAGCGATACCAAGTTCAGTCAATTGATAGACAATGTCGGGAACAATTGTTGGACTTCAACACACAAAACACGTAGTTGCCGTTCATAGTTGATCTATTGTTTTTCCAAGCTGACTTTGCACATATCCATATGCATATCATGGTGTTTTTATTTCTTCTTGAGAGAGACAAATAGTTGTCGTTACAGCATCCGAATTATGAGCAAAGAAACGTTCGGTAATATAGGGTATGAGGTCGTGAGTTGTTCTTTCTCAGAAGAGATTGACTACTTTATGGTAAGATTGTTGTTCGTAGACGATATGTTGGAACAGTCAGAAGTTTGGTGAGAGACCGCTTCAGGTAGAGATAAAGAGGTAATTCTTATGAATTTTTGGATCTATGTAGTGTCCTACTGGTCACTTGAGTGTTAGTTGATCTCAGATAGCTATTTGTTGCGTTAAGTAATCAGACATACCTTGATCGCTAGCTTTTTTGACGACAAATCAAATACATTTTTCCTCTTGAAGAAGAAGATTGGTACTCGCTATACTATAAGGTTTTCTCATTTTTTTTTCGTTAATGTCTGTTTCTATCATACAAAACTGTCCTTCGGTAAAAGAAAAAATATGCTCTGGTTGAAACAAGAGATATGATACATTGCCGGAAGGGCTGTCGTATTTATATTTAAGGGTAGCTAGCGTATTTTGCATGATTGAGCGTAAATGAACTTCGGTGAGGAAGGGATTTGAACCCTCGATACAGTTGCCCGTATACACGCTTTCCAAGCGTGCGCCTTCAACCGCTCGGCCACCTCACCAAATTAGAGTGTGTATACTCACTAGTGATTTAAAGAGTTTTTGCAATTCGATCTTTTTTTCTGCTCTTGACTTGCAATTTTACTATAAATTGATATACACCCTTCCATTGCCCCAAAAATTTTTCCGCCAGAGTAGCTCAGGGGTAGAGCAGAGGCCTGAAAAGCCTTGTGTCGGCAGTTCAAATCTGCCCTCTGGCAAATTAAAAGAATCTTCGGGAATTAGCTCAGATGGCTAGAGCGCCTGGTTTGGGACCAGGAGGTCGAGAGTTCGAGTCCCTCATTCCCGAGATTTAAAAAAATACAAGGGCGTGTAGCTCAGTTGGTTAGAGCGCATCTCTGATAAGGATGAGGTCGGTGGTTCGAGTCCACCCATGCCCAGTGAAAGCTATGTCCAGTGAAGTTGTTTACAGATTTGTGTAAGTCCTTGATCTTTGAGGATACTCCATAAATCCCCCTTTAGAATTGATTGTTTTGATTTTTTCAAAACGACTTGTATTTTGTCGCAATATGTTTATATAATAGCGAATGTCTTTTTATTTGACTTACTTTGCTCATGTCTAAGGTACACGTTAATGTAGGAACGATTGGTCACGTTGATCATGGTAAAACTACAACAACAGCTGCTATGCTTGCAGTTTACGCTACGAAAGGTTTTGCAAAACCACTCGGTTTTGGTGATATTGATAAGGCTCCAGAAGAAAGAGAAAGAGGTATTACTATTAATACAGCTCACGTTGAATACGAAAGTGAAACAAGACATTACGCTCATATCGATTGTCCAGGACATGCTGATTACGTAAAGAATATGATTGTTGGTGCTGCTCAGATGGATGGTGCTATATTGGTAGTTTCTGCTCCTGATGGTCCTATGCCTCAGACGAGAGAACATATCCTTCTTGCGAAACAAGTAAACGTTCCAAAAGTTGTTGTCTATCTCAATAAATGTGATATGGTTGACGATGAAGATATGCTCGAACTTGTTGAAGAAGAAATTAGAGAATTGTTGAAACAATATGGATTCCCAGGTGATGAGATTCCTGTTATTAGAGGATCTTCTTTGAAGGCTGGACAAAATCCAACCGATGAAGCTGGTGATGCTAAGTGTATGTGGGATCTTCTTGATGCACTCGATACATACGTTCCAGTTCCAGAAAGAGAAGTTGATAAACCTTTCTTGATGCCAGTAGAAGATGTGTTCTCTATTAAAGGTAGAGGTACAGTAGTTACTGGTAGAATTGAAACAGGAACTATTAAAATTGGTGATGAAATTTCTATTATTGGTTTGATTGATGAACCTTTGAAGACTACTATCACTGGAGTTGAAATGTTTCATAAACAATTTGAAAAGGGTGAAGCAGGTATGAATTGTGGACTTCTTTTAAGAGGTATTGAAAAGGATCAAGTTCAAAGAGGTCAAGTTCTTGCTAAACCAGGAAGTGTGACTCCTCATAGTAAATTTGAAGCTGAAATATATGTTCTTAAGAAAGAAGAAGGAGGAAGACATACACCATTTATGAGTGGATATAAACCTCAGTTCTACTTCAGAACAACTGATGTAACTGGTTCTGTTTCTTTGCCTGCAGGTACAGAAATGATTATGCCTGGTGATAATGCGAAAATCGAAGTTGAACTTATCTACAAGATTGCGATGAGTGAAGGATTGAGATTTGCTATTAGAGAAGGTGGTAGAACAGTTGGTGCTGGTGTAGTAACAAAAGTTCTTGTATAATATTATTTTCTTAAAACATTGGCTGGGGAGCCCCGCTGTCTGGCTGATGTTTTTTCTTGTCTAAAGGGATCTTATTCGATTTCTTCAGGCGTTCTTATTTTTATTGACCAATTATTCGTTATGTCAAAGAAGGGTGATACGCCAAAATTGAGAATCAAACTAAAAAGTTATGATCTCAAAATGTTAGAGGCTGCTATTGGAAAAATACTTGGTCTATTGGTAAAGTCATGAGCTGAGGTGAAATGACCGATTCCATTGCCTAAGAAAATAAAAAGATATACGATCTTGAAATCTCACTTCGTGTATAAAGATGCGAGAGATCAATATGAGAGACTGACATATTCTAGATTGGTTGATGTAGTAGAAACGGGACCAAAAACTATTGAATATCTTCAAAATCTCTCTGTTCCTGTTGGTATATCAGTTGAAGTGAAAGTATTCTAAAGAATTATTTTTTGATACATACTAGTTATTGATCCTCGATAGATTACTTTCATCCCTTTCATCGGGGGCTTGTCCTCGATAGATTACTTTCATCCCTTTCATCCCTTTCATCGGGGGCTTGTCCTCGATAGATTACTTTCATCCCTTTCATCCCTTTTA
>Ga0163148_10003609_pt1 | contig 16928 bp, 10 predicted proteins | sample OliLakLV19MP7P2_FD_148606 | JGI IMG/M metagenome (GOLD analysis project Ga0163148, IMG submission 148606) | Freshwater microbial mat bacterial communities from Lake Vanda, McMurdo Dry Valleys, Antarctica- Oligotrophic Lake LV.19.MP7.P2 | ecosystem: Environmental > Aquatic > Freshwater > Lake >...
CCGTCGCAGAATCCTCCCAATACAAAACCATTTGAAAAACGTTTGCAATTTTTACCTGCTATTATCGTCTCCCCGATTACCTCCACGATTTCTACACCGCAGCCAACCGATTCGTCACAGTATGCATAATAATACTTCGCCCCCACGGGCGCCCATTCTAACTGAGCATTGGCGGCAACAAGGAGACCTGAAAACAAGCAGAGTAAAGCGATTTTTTTCATGATTGTATTTTTTTGGTTGTTAATGTTTAATGAATTTTTCAGCGCACAAAACTTTGCCTTCTCCCAGGCCTTGCAAAACGTACGCTCCACGTGGCCAGTCGGATACGGGCAGAATATAAGTAGCGCCCGACGGCAAAGGATCGAATTCCTTCACTAAACGGCCGGCGGCATCCAGAATGCGAAAACTCAAAGCACTGGTGCGATCTGGCGCGTACAGGAAAAAATTGAGATAATCCGTAGCCGGATTGGGATAAATGGCCAATCGAAATGCCGCTTGCTCTGGTTCTGTTGCTGCTGTATTGAGGTGGCAACCCGGCACTAAGCAGCCATATTGATCCAGCTTGAGCAGCCAGGCCTGCTGGGCGATTTCGCCGGGAACAGGCATCGGGTTGCGCGATTCCCCACAGAGGAGAAAGCCGCCGTCGGGGGTTTCTTTCAGATCGTATAACACCTGACGATTGTCATCATTGTTGATCCCCATGTATTTCCTTGTCCACAAGCTGTCGCCATTAGGCGATACCTTGCCAACCCAACCCATGATAGTGTAATTATAAGGCCCGGGAAGGTCTTCTTCCTGAGTACCCGCAGCTATAAAACCACTACCGTCAGAAACAGCTATGATGTTGGTAACGTATGCTTGTCCTGTTAGTACAGGTTGTTCAAAAGGAATTTCCCATTCTATTTCCTGCATGGGATTCAACTTAAAGATGTGCTTGTCAAAATAGATGGTATTGACAGAGGTTCTTTCCTGTTCATACCCCACACCGGAGGCGACCACCAAACTGCCATCTTCGAGCAGCACCATGTCGGCAGCACCGTAGCGAAGGCCGAGGGAAGTGGGGGAAAGGTAGGTCCACAAAATGTTTCCTATCCCATCTAATTTTATGAGATGCGTTTGGTAGGTATAATTGCTTACGGCAATATTTAAATTAGCTTTGTGTCCACCAATAATAATGTTAGCATCTGAATCAACTATTAGGGAATATGGTTTTTCCCACCAATTATTCCCTATTTTTTTATACCATTCGATTTCACCTAAGCTATCAGTTTTAACGACCCAAATGTCTACGTTTTGGTAAATCCCTATCGGAGTTTGCTGCGCTTCACAAGCAAATACAAACCCTCCATCAGGATATGGGGCGAATGCCCGTGGCCAGACAAAATCGTTCGGGGGTAAATACAAATTGGCAAAAGCGTTGGTAAAAAGCGTATCCCCATTTTGATCGTATCGAATCAATACTGCTCTGGAAATCGAATCAAAAGAATGCCCCGCTACAGCAAAACTGCCATCGGGTAAAATACTAAATTCAGGATTCCAGATTTGCCAGGATTTGTTTTGCCCCATTATTGTTTTTACAACCAAAGGATTTCCTTCTAAATCGGTTTTCAAAAACAAGGCACCCAACCAATAAGGCGGAACAGAATCAGCCACTGTTCCCATTAAATAATAACAACTATCGGTGACGATAATATTACTGAGTATAGAAGCTGGGAATCCAAGTGAAAATCGCTGATTGAAAGTGTTTTGCCCTTCAAGTAACTGTGAGGATATTGATAGCAAGATAAAAAAAGATATGCGACTTATCATGACAGAAGTGTTTGGTGAGAAAAAAATGCAGCCGGGCTTAACCCGGCTGCGGGGGATATTCAAATTATTTGATGATCACCAAACGACCCGATGATATGGTCTTCGTATCTATAACGAGATGGTAAATGTATAAGCCGGACTTACAGTTTTTTGTACTCCAGCGTATCTGATTCCTTTCGGCTCCTACGGCTATCCGTTCCACTACCCTTCCATCTGTAGCCGTTATAATAATTTGAGCCTGCTCTACACCTTCGGGTAACCGGTAGTGAAACACTGTTTCCTGTACAGCCGGGTTAGGCACGGCTTGAAGATTTGTGGTTTCTGCGGTTAAGATATTGCCGGTCGCAGGAGGCGCCACCAGATTTTGCTGACCCGGCGATGGTAATACCACATCGGGCTGATAGCCCGCGCCCGCAAGATCATTCAGCATCACTTGCGCTTGCACGGAGGCATAATAGTCGCCTGCTTCGGCGATGGTTTTGAGTTGGGGCGCATTAGCATTTACCATTTGTAATTCGCTCAATCCCGTTTGTAAAGCATTGATTTGTATGCCCTTCAACGCGTTGAAATGGGTGTATTCCGCTTGCAATTCTGCGGGAGGATGTACGAGCGGAGGCAGATTAGCGAGTGCCTGTTGTGTTCCGGCCACATTGCCCTCCTGTAGCCAGGCATCTACAATAGCAAAATGAGCATCCAAGCTGCCTTTGTTTGCAAGCCAGGTTTTGGCTGCTGCCAATTGTATGCCATCTTCATCTATGAGGTAGTTGCGAATGAGCATATTGGCCGCTTCGGCTTTGACCGTTGCTTCATTGCTGTTGGCGAAAGTTTGTTCATGCCCTTCCACTTCCAACTCACTAAGTCCTCCGTTTTCTTTGCCACTGGGGAGTTTGGAGGGACAAATATTGGATACTCCCTGTTGGAAACTAATTGAATTTACAGAATAGTTTACCGGTGCAGGTGGAATATAATAAGTCACTGGGGCAGCCTGATTAAAAAAATGCATCTCCGGCTGGGAAGCAGGCAGTACCTGAGAAAAAGTATTTCCTGCTGCCTGGGCGCTTGACCCCTGAAATTCTGCTATGCCAACAACGCCGTAGTTTTCTGCGGGTACAGCGAAGTCAAAACCATTGCCTAAATTGTTTTTACATTGGTATTGCAAGCCATCATTGGGAGAGCTTCCCCTATTCTTTCCATTCGACAAATTTCCATAATCCACTCCCCGGAGGCCATTTTTATAGATAGTGTTGGGTTCATCCCCGGAGTGATTGACAAACACCCCGATGGTTTGGGTGAATCCGTTTTCTTCGGTTCGCACCCATATTGGATTTAGCTCTTCAAAATAGTGATGCATCCGACCAAGCTGGCACTCGGTGAGGGCACAGCGAAGTGAAGGGTGAAGAAGTTGCTGCTGATACCATGTTTGCATCATATTATTTGGTGTTTCCTGAGAGGCCGGAGTGTCGTTGCACTGATCTCCGCCAGTAAGGTGTGAAGTGCCGAAGGGATGATCCACACTGACCGTATGCAAAAATTCGACCAAAATAATATTTCCCCCGTATGGAATATCTTCCGGTGTCGGAGGGCTATCCGTCCATGCTACCCCGTCCGGGCTTTGTCCTGTAAGATTATAATTATATGAATAGAAATTTCCGTAACCTACCATACCTAAGTTAGTTCCAGGTTGCCCACAATGGAACACAGGTATATAGCCTCCTCCTCCGTAATCCAAGCATCCTGTGGAGGGTCTAAAACTCGCCCCGGGAAGAAACACATGAACGGCATTTCTAAGATTAGGGTCAGCGGAAACAATAGGATTATTGGTAACGGCTACATTAAACATGGCATTATGAGCAACACCGGTAGTACAAGTAGCACTAAGCCCCCTCCCCAAAGTGTCGGATTGTTATAGAAAAATACATCCTGATTTTCCACGCCTTCAAAAATAAAGCGCATTCTGGAATCTGTGATGTGCGGAGACTCATTACCGGGCACTTTGGGCAACGGGTCGAAGATTAGCCAACCTATAATTGATCCCCTTGGATGGATGGTGAAACCAGGGACGGAGTACCTCTATATGTTGTTGCGAATTGGTGAAATTTCCCGGAGGAAATACAGCGTTCGGGTTTTGAAAAACATGCAATACGAACTTGACGTATTTGATTGGCGTATGCTGTGGGAAATCCGAATCAGGAGCAAACTCAAGTGTAACCCCGCAGGGAGGAATGTCATCAGGCCATCATGCTGGTTCGGGAGTTCTTATTCCATCAGGGCCTATGTTTGAAGTATGGCATTCAAAACCACTTTGGGCGAATACTGTGTAACCGGAAATCATGAATAAGAAGAAAAGTAGGCACACCCTGAGCCTGGGCTTTGCAAGTAACGGTAAAGATCGGTAATTGCTGCGACTAAAATAGCGCGTGGTAAGGATTCAGAGAGAGGAGAATAATTTTTCATAAGCATATCTAAGTTTATGCCTCCTGAATAGAGGCGGGTTACAAAAAACACATCTGTTGAGGGTAGATTTATATCTTTATTACAGCTCTCCAAATATACAAAAATTATTGCCACTTGCTTTTAAAAATTTAGCGTGAGCGCATTGTTCTTCTATTTTCGCAGTACAAGAGACAAAAGCTGATCCTGCCTGACACCCGCTTCCGGCTTATCACCCATTTCAAACAACTTCTTAAAAACACATTAAACTTCCGTTAAATCTGTAGGTTTTTCAGAATCGGACTTAACGCTGCTGTTAAGCCATTTGTCCGTTGCAAATCCTGCCAATGGCTGATTTTTGCCTCTACATTCCCTCAAAAGTGTTAAATTCGTAATTTGTTTGCCTTGACTTCGCATCCAAAAAGGATTTACATTAGCATCTAAAGAAAGTCTAATCAAGTATTGGGAATCAAAAATCCAACCTCTATGCGGATCACAAGATTACTTTTCACCCTATTCGTGATGGCCTTGTCGCTGAGCGCTGCAACGGCTCAGGTTAGCGTCAATCAGCGTTTTGGTGCCAACCTCACGCGGGGCTATTACACCTTCGGACTGAATGCCGGATGGGCCTACCAAACCAGCGATGTGCGCGTGGCAAGCGGCGGCTACGGCTTCGGTGCCACCTTGGCCAAAAACCTTTACTATCGCAACAATGCAATTTTTGCGTTCGATCTTCGCGGCAGGTTACTCCTGGCGCGCACCTACGGACTCGATCCGTTTCGCTCTTTCGACATTGCCGCCAATACGGCGCTGAACGGCGATCGCGGCTTGGACTATACCACCTACCCTGTCAACTTAGAAGAACCGCAGGGATTCGTTTTCCAAAACCACCGCACCGATATTTTTGAATTAGGATTGGAAGGTGTTTTGACCTTCAATCGCCTGCGAGAACGCACGGGTTTTGTGCTGTCGCTGTTTGGCGGAATCGGCGCCGATTGGTACCGCGCCAAAATTGACCAGGCCGACGCCAATGGAGATGAATATTTTGAAGAATACGCTGCCCTGAAAGGCAACATCGGTGAATCAACGGCCCGCCAGCAACTGCGCGACGCCATCCTTGACGGCGTTTACGAAACGAATGCCGACGGCTTCACCAGCAATGCCGGCAAAATTGGCCTGATGCCTAATTTGGGCGTGGAAATCGGCTACCAGCTTACGCCCCGCTTTTCTGTACACCTCGGCCACCGGGTCACGTTTGCGGGCACGGATATTTTAGACGGCCAACGGTGGGCCGATCCCAACAACGATATTTACCACTATACCAATTTTGCCTTGCGCTGGATCATCCAGCCCAAACGCGACCAGCCTTTAGCGCCGGTGATCGAAATTACAACCCCCATTACCAACCCCTACACCACCAATAACCCCAACGATGGCGTCGTGCGCGCCAACATCCGCAACATCAATAGCACTGCCGACGTGACCTGCATGGTCAATGGCCGCGACGCCCGGTTCGATTACCGCGATCAGCGCTTTTCCACCGATTTTTCGCTGCGGCCGGGTCGCAACGACGTGATCATTACGGCCACCAATCGTGTGGGAACTGCCCGCAAGGAAGTGGTAATTTATTACGAAGAACGCATCGGTCCGCCGCCCCCGCCGCCAGCAGGCCGTGCGCCGTCCATCACCATCCTCAATCCGCCGACGCGCAACACCCGCGCTTCCAACGCGGCGTTCACCATCCGCGCCAGCATACAGGAAGTGACGAACAAAAATGACATCACGCTTGAATTTAACGGCAATACCCGCCAGAGTTTCAGCTTTGATTCCCGTAGCGGGGAATTGTACAGCGACGTCACCCTGCGCGAAGGCGAAAACCGCATTTACATCCGCGCCCGCAATACGTACGGCAACGCAAATGAAGATGCCGTAGTGATTTATGAGCGCGAACGCGAATCGCTGCCCACCGTTTACATCACCCGCCCCGACCGCGACCTGGTGGAAACGCAGCAGTCTACAGCCACCATTGAAGCCGATATCCTTCGATTGACGCGCCAGGGAAATGTGACGATGACCCTCAACGGCAGGCAATACCGTAACTTCACGTTCGACGCAGCCCGCGAGCAACTGCGGGCGGAAATCAACCTGGAGCAGGGTTCCAACTACATCGAAATCAATGCTTCCAATGCTGCCGGACAGGCGAAAGACGGCGTTACCATTGACTACCGGCGCGAGGTGTCCCAAAGTCTGCCCACAATCATCATTACAGAACCTTCTAAGCCGAGTAGTTCTACTTCAAAAACGACCGCGCTGATCGAAGCCACCACGCAATTTGTATCCCAAAAAAGCGATGTCCGCTTTTATATGAATGGCCGGGAATTGACCAACTTCACCTTCAACACCGGCAATGGCCGCGTCAGCAGCACAGTCAACCTGGAAAACGGCAACAATGAAGTCCGCATCCGCGTCTCTAACCGCGACGGCAGCGACGAAGCTTCCGTCAGTATCCGCCGCATCGGCCAGGAAATCGAGCAGCCATTGAGACCGGACGTGACCATTGTGCAGCCCTCGGACGGTGCCTCATTCGATCAGCCGCGCGTGGATTTGCGCGCCAAAACAGATCGGGTGAGCAGCAAAGAAAACGTAACGTTCACCTTCAATGGCCGAACCATCAGCGATTTCAACTTCAACCGGCTCAACGGTGAAGTCACGGCTACACTGACCCTGGTGGAAGGCAGCAACGTGGTGCGCATCACGGGCCGCAACGACGCGGGAACGGATGAAGCGACCGCGAACCTGCGCTACAATGCCGCTACGGCAAAACCAACCGTTACCATCGTGCAGCCGGCGAACAACAGCTCGGTGACGACGGCGGCAACAACCCTGAAAGCAACAACGCAAAACGTGGCCTCGAAAAGCGAAGTGTCGGTGCTGTTCAATGGCCGGGCGGTTAGAAGGCGGGAACAACGTGGTGACGGTGAAGGTGCAGAACAGCGGCGGCAATGCGGAAGCAATAGCCAATGTCCGCTACAACCCGTTGAAACCACCGGTTGTGACCATTACCAATCCGGCAACGACAGACTATAACAGTAAAGGAAAAAATTATAACTTAGTTGCTGCGATCCAAAATGTGGACAATAAGCGCGATATTTTGGTAAAAGTGGATGGTCAATCGCAAAGCAATTTTACTTTTACGGCAGCGTCTGGCGAATTGAGCTTGCCGCTGACATTGAAAGCAGGCGCAAATGTGGTCGTGATCAACGCCCGGAACAGTGCGGGCAGCGATGAAAAAACAACGCGGATTAACTATACCGCGCCGCAGTTGCCGGTTGTAAATATTACGGCACCGCAAGATAACGCAACGGTGACCACTTCAACCGTAACTTTGCAAGCGACAGTGCGTTACGTAAGCGACAAAAAGGAGGTCACGGTGACGAACGATAAATCTTCCGTTGCTTTCACCCTGAACGGAGAAAACCTGAGTGCGACGGTGACGGGTCTAAAAAAAGGCAGCAATCGCGTTGAAGTCAAGGCCAAAAATAGTGACGGCGTCGCTGATGATTTCGTCATAATTGTGTACGAACCAATCGTGCAACCCAAACCGGAAGTGCGGTTTGTGCAACCTGCAAAGGCAGGTTCCATCTCTAAGGGAAGCACGGCAAATCTTGTTGCGGAGGTCAAAAATGTGGCTTCAAAATCGGATCTCGTGCTGAAAATAAACAACGTGGCAACCGCAGACTTTGATTTCGATCCAGCCAAGGGTGAACTTAAGAAAACGCTCAACTTATCCACCGGTACGAACACCATTGAAATTGAAGCGAGCAACAGCGGAGGCAAGGCCACGGCAACTACGACCATCCTATACAGTGGAGGCAGTTCTGCTCAAGCACCGGTCATAACAATTGCATCTGTATCGCAACCGACGACTAACCCGTTGAATCCCAACGTGGGTCGGAGTACGGTAATTGCCACGATTCAGTATGTTTCATCGAAGGATCAGGTCACTTTTTCGATCAATGGGCGATTAATCAGCGATTTTTCCTTCAATGCTAAAACCGGCGTCTTCGATTGTACGTTTGAACTGGAAAGGGGCGCAAATAACCTTAAACTGCGCGCCGAAACGCCCAACGGGGCGGATGAGGAGACAAGAACAATAAACTTTTAAACCCATAACCCGTCTGATTTCGTATAAGGATCACAAAGTTGTTTAGCGGAGTGCTTGTAACTTCGTGATCAACAACAGTCGGGTGATTTCTCGGAGGGCGGCAATTTAGCTGCCCTCTTTTTTTGCCCTGACACAAGGCAAAGACTGGAGCAAAGCAGCGCCGACAAAGGCAAGCTTGCCATCAAATTTATGCCCGCCGACGGCCTCAGCGCCACGCTTTCGCACTGGCATTTTGATAAGTTTGAGTTGAAATGGGCGGAACCGCAGGCCTGGTTCGATTTCGGGACGGTGCAGTTTGTCCTGAATAATAAGGGCAAGCCGAAAGAACTGCGCTTTCAAGTCCCAAATGGCGATATTTTTTTCGAGGAGATTCATGGGGAAAAGGTGGATTGAGATTAACGCTTATCATAACACGTCAGACCATGCCTCTGCCGGAAGGTATTTCACTGTTTCGACAAGCCCTAAAGACATCATCAATAATCCGAGCCACTCTTTGGTCGTTTCATCACTACCGCCAAAAACAGGCTTGTCGTCCATCATTTCAAACTTTACCTCGCCACCCCAGGAAATGTACTCCTCGAAAGTGATGTTGACCGGCTCCAAAGCTAATCGTGGTACAAAGGGTAAGCTGTGCCAACCCAATTCTTTTTCACGATCGCTGTTGGAGTGAACTTTTCTCTTTTGCAAAGCCTCCGGCACTTGGAAGATTTGCAGCGGTTCGAGGCCAAATGCATCTGCTGAATCGAAAACCTTTCTGTGCTCTACGGTCAAACCGGGAATGGAAATCGAGGCAAAAACCTCATTTTCGGTAGCAATTTTCTCATATCGTCCGCTTTTTAGCAGCATTGGTTCGAAAATCTGTTTTTCCAAATCGAGCATCCAGACTTCCGGGAGACCAGCCTTTGCATAACGCTCTAAGCGGATACCAAAATCGAAGGTGCGCATACAGGGCGTAACGACCTCAATCGCCAGATCGGGCGGACCATCCAAATAGTACTCCTGTAAACGGTGGTTGTTTTTATTTTTGAGGACATAGACATCGGGCATAAAAACATCGGTGCCGAGTTTTACTGCCATCGTGCCTCCCCAGGCGTTTGCGCCTCCCATGAAAAGCCCCATGCGTAGGTCGGTTGCTACTTTTTGAGGCTGATAATAATTAGGCTGAACAAGCGAAAAATCGGCCATTGGAGGTTCCATTGGAGCCAACCTGCCGTAGACTTCAATGATGGCATCGCGCAACAAGTCCTTTGGGACGAGTTCGGCAACGTACCTTGCACCGAGTTTTTCAACCATGTAGCCAAGTGCCATAGCCGATTTGGCGAGGCTGCCGCCGATGTACAACCGGCCATCCACGAGTTCGGCTTTGTGTTTGGGAAGGGCTTCGTAGAAGCGCATAAATTCTTTCATGGCTTTAAGAAGAGATTGCGAATCCTAAAAGTAAATATATTCATGCAGAGAAAGTGGGAAAAAATAGGAGGCTACGCTTCGGTAAACCGCTTCTGCTGTTTCAAAGCCACATTAACCAATAAAATCAAAACCGTTGATTGAATAAACTGTTGGGAATACGATTTAATCAGCTCCCGCACCGCTCTGAACTCCGCCATGATTGCTTCCTCTGTTCCGGTAGCTTTCGCGGGATCAGGAAAATTGTGGTGGAATTTTTGCGCCTTAGTCGGGAAATACGGGCAGCGCTCTTTGGCGTTGTCGCACACCGTAATTACAAAATCAAAATCAATGTCGAAGTATTCTTCCACATTGTTGGACGTGTGGAGGGAGAGGTCAATGCCATCTTCTTTCATGATGGCAATGGCTCTGGGATTCACGCCGTGGGTTTCCACGCCGGCGCTGTAAATACTGGCCTCGCCCTTCGCAAAATGCCGCAGATACCCTTCAGCAATTTGGCTCCGACAACTGTTGCCAGTGCATAACACCAAAATCTTTTTCATATAAGCTCCTTGTTTTTAGCAACACTCATTTGTGATCGTGACCGCAAAAAAAGTCTTCAACGTCTGGTCGAATTGCCTGAACGCCTCCTGATTGATGCAGTAGCACGATTTTTTTCCATCCACGGTTCCTTTGATAAGCCCGGCCTGCAACAATTCTTTCAGGTGTTGGGAAACGGTGCTTTGAGCAAGCGGCAGCACTTCCACAATTTCCCCGCAAATACAGGTTTGGCGGCGCGCCAATACTTTTAAAATGGCAATGCGCGCTGGGTGGGCCAGGGCTTTGGCGAGGTTGGCCAGCGCCTGGTCTTCTGGTTCAAAAGCCTCTTTTTTGTTAGTGGTCATGTTTGAATTTAAATAACATCGTAAAATTACGATGTTATTTTAGACAGGAAAATTTTCAGGAAAAATTAATCTTGAGTTAATGTAAGTTATTGCTTCCCGCAAAGAGCGCTAAGGTCTCGCAAAGGGCGCTAAGCGGACATCACGCTTTGCGGACTTGGCGTATCCTTTGCGCACCTTTGCGGAAAACTTTCCCCGTTGAGTACTCGAAAAGGGTGCCGTGCCACTAATTTTCTACTGTTTCGCAAATTGTTGCGAACAGGAAAGGGCTACCGCTCTTCACCAAACAACCGCCCAATTTTCTCCGCCAACACCCGCGCATGCCCTTCCTCCGCTTCGTGCGACCAGCCTGCGATGTGCGGCGTCAGGACGACATTATCGGATCGGCGCAGGTACTGAAAAGGTTCCGGCAAAGCATCCGGCTCAAGGTGGGAAAAAGACATTTCTTCGTATTCGTGAACATCTAAAGCAGCGCCGGGGACTTTGCCGCTTTGCAAATGCGCAACCAAGGCCGCCGTGTCGAGCACCAAGCCGCGAGCCGTATTGATGAGGTAAATCGGTTTGTGAAAACTACTCAAAAACGCGTCGTTGACGAAGTGGTGGTTTTCCGTCAGGTAAGGAATGTGCAGGCTGACGATGTCGCTTTCGCGGAACAGCGTTTCCAATTCCGCTTCTGCGGCGAATACGTCGCCATAATTGGTTCTGAATTTATCATAGGCCAGCACCCGGCAGCCAAAGCCCTTCAGGCGCTGCGCGAAAGCCTGCCCCATGTTGCCGTAGCCGATGATGCCCACGGTTTTGCCCTTTAATTCAGTTGCGCGGTTGGCTGCCCGAATCCACTGCCCGGCCCGCACCTGCCGGTCGGCTCGCCCGATGTGGTTCATCAGGTTCAGCAGCAGGGCCATGGTGTGTTCGCCCACCGTGTCGCGGCTGCCTTCCGGGGAAGTCAGCACCGCAACGCCCCTTGCAGCAGCCGCTTCCAGATCAATGTGTTCCGTGCCAACGCCCCAGCGCGCCACACAGCGCAGGCGGGTTGCTTTTGACAGGAACGCTTGGTCAATCCGGAAGCGGCTGCGCACAACGATGCCGTCGAACTGCGGCAACAGGCGTTCTGTTTCTTCTAAGGAAATGGTGCTGCCGTCGTGGCAATCGAACCCCTGCGCGCTGAGGCTTTCCCAGAGCAATGGGTGGACTTTGTCGGAGAAAAGGATGCGGTTCATGCTTTTAAATATAAAAGGCAAAGGGCGAAAGGCAAATTGGCAAGTTCGCAAATAGGCAAGTTGCTTATTTGCAAACTTGCCCCTTGCCAACTTGCCTTTTGCTCTTTAACACCTTACAACCACTTAACCAAATTCAAATCCTGTCGGTGCGGCAGCAACTCGTGTTTCGGAAAAACCCGGAACCCGTATTCGTAGACACCCGACATGTGCGGATCCAACGCACACGAGTAAGTTGCTATTGATCCTTTCTGGCTGATTAAATCCAGTTCGTGCGTTATTTTCAGTTCCATTTCGTCATCGTTCAGGCGGCGGAAAAAAGCCACTTCCACTCCAATTCGTTTAGCGGGCAAGCCATTGATATCTAAACTGATGGTCGCTTCGAAAGGTTGTCCAACCGGCAGCGGGTGGTTGTCGGAATCAAAAACCTGCATGTCGGCCACGCTGATTTTATCCCAATCTTCCCGCATGTCGTTTTTCCAGTCAGCCAGTTCCAACGCTTTGGCGTAATTATCCGCCTTTACGATACTGCTGCGTTGGTAGAGTTTGTTGTAAAAGCGCTCGAAGTAGTCGTCGAGCATGCGTTTCATCGTAAACTGCGGGGCAATTTCAGCGATGGTCTGCTTGACGTGGCTAACCCATTTCTGCGAGATGCCTTTTTCGTCGCGCTCGTAATACGTCGGCGCAATATCGTATTCGAGGAGATTGTAGATCGTTTCGGCGTCAAGCTGATCCTGAAGGTTCGGGTCCTCGTAGGTGTTTTCCAAAGGCAAAGCCCAACCCGCGTCGGGGCGGTAGCCTTCTACCCACCATCCGTCCAAAACGCTGAAATTCATGACACCGTTCAGCACCGCTTTCATACCGCTGGTGCCCGACGCTTCTTTTGGACGAACCGGATTGTTCAGCCAAATATCAACGCCGCGCACTAAGGTTTTGGCCATTTCCATGTTGTAATCCTCCAGGAAGATCACTTTCCCCAAAAATTCCGGGCGTTTAGACGTGTTGATGATGCTGCGGATGAGATCCTGCCCGCCACCGTCGGCAGGGTGCGCCTTTCCGGCAAAAATGAACATCACCGGACGATCCGGGTCGTTCACGATTTGCGACAAGCGCTCCGGGTTAGAAAAAAGCAGGTGTGCGCGTTTGTACGTAGCAAAACGGCGCGCAAAACCAATCATCAGGGCGTCTTCGCGGATGGCGTTCAGCACCGAAAAAATAGCGCGCGGATTTTCGCCCCGGCGCTGGAGGTCTTCCTGCAATTTCCGCTTCACGTAGCGGATCAGGCGCTGTTTCTGCACTTGCCGGATGGCCATAATTTGCTCATCGGGCACGCTGTGTATTTTGCGCCAATGCACAGGGTTCGACTGGTCGCGCACAAAGTTTTTTCCAAACGTGGCTTCGTACAGTTCGTGCCATTCCCGGCCAATCCAGGTTGGATAGTGCACGCTGTTGGTCACGTAGCCCACGTGCAATTCCTCGGGGTGGTAACCCGGATACAACACGCTGAACATTTTTTGCGAGACATCGCCGTGCAATTTGCTCACGCCGTTCACTTCCTGCGAAAGGCGGATGGCTAAGTGGCTCATTGAAAACAACTCGGAAGGATTGTCCGCCTCGATTTTGCCCAACGCCATAAATTGCTGCCAGGGAATGCCGAGGTCAGCAATATAATCGGACAAATGCTCCCGCAAGGAGCCTTCCGGGAAATAATCGTGGCCCGCAGGTACGGGGGTATGCGTGGTAAACAGGGAAGTCGAGCGCACAACTTCTACTGCCGTATTGAAACTCAGGTTTTCCTGTCCCATATACTGTCTAAGGCGCTCCAGTGCGAGGAACGCGGCGTGGCCTTCGTTGATGTGGAACAAATCGGGGGTGATGTTCAGAGCCTTCAGCGCCCGTACCCCGCCAATGCCCAGCAGGATTTCCTGCTTGAGCCGGTGTTCGTTGTTGCCGCCATAGAGCTGGTGCGTGAGCGCGCGGTCTTCCCAGCGGTTTTCGTCAATGTCGGTGTCTAACAGGTACAGCGAAATACGGCCCACCTGGAGTTCCCATACTTTGGCCCACACGAGGCTGTCTTTCAGTTGTACGCTTACTTTCAGCCATTCGCCGCTTTGGTCACGCACGGGGTGAATGGGCATTTTGGTAAATTGCTGGGGCGGGTATTGGTGGATTTGGTCGCCGTTCAGCGAAACCGCCTGTTGGAAATAACCATAGCGGTACAACAACCCCACGGCAGTCAGGTTGATGTTGGTATCGCTGGCCTCCTTGAGGTAGTCGCCGGCGAGCACACCCAAGCCGCCGGAATAGAGCCGTACAGAAATATGCAGGCCGTACTCCATGCTGAAATAGCCGATGTGCGGTGTTTTCACAGCGGGCGCTTCCTTCAGGTAAGCCTGGAATGCCTTGTTGACGGATTTCAGGCGCGCCATGAAGTCTTTGTCTTCCAGCAGGCGTTTGGTGGTTTCCACACTCAGGCCATCAAGCAGGGCGATGGGGTTGTGGTTAACGGATTCCCACAATTCCGGTTCGATGGCGCGAAAAAGGTGGATGGCTTCTTTGTTCCACGACCACCAGATGTTGCCCGCCAGCTCCTGCAAAGGCGCAAGGGCTTCGGGCAATTTCGATTCGATGAAGATGCGTTTCAGCTTGATGCTGTTATCTTTCAGTTGACCGATCATGTGCGTTTTGTTTTGCGTTATAATTTACCAAAAGGAGACAGTCTTTGAAAAACGGCCACCTTTTTGAAAAAGGTGGCGCAAAATTAGCATTCTTTTTGGATGCGGAAGAGGTCGGAGGGGTATTTGTGCCATTTATACACTAAGTCCTACCCGGCTACTTAGTATGGTATATAGGCTTTAGCAGTTATGTAAGGGGTCAATAAGGAGCCGCAAAGCGTGCGAGAGCAATCTCTGCGGACTCCTTTATGGCGCAGCGTTTCACAGATGAAACGGAGTCTCGCGGAGTAAAGGGAGTCTCGCAGAGTTAAGCTACCCCGTGTCTCCTCCGTGAAACTCGATGTCATCCGATCATACGGCTTAGGGTCGCTAAAGAACAGACACTTTAGAAGAAACTGTAAAGCAAGGAGACATTACCCGAAAGGTTAAACCCCGCGTTGCCGCTGTTGAGCGAAAAAGGAAGCTCGAAAGAAGAAGAAACAGCGCTGCGCTCGTTGTCCGAAGACCAGAAATACGAGCTGTTCAGGGTGCCGGTTATGCGAAATTGGTAATTGATAAAATAAGTGGTTTCCAGCCTTATTGCGGGCTGAATGACCTGGAAATTAAAGCGTATCATATTGTTGGCAGCGCCGATATAATATTCGTAGCGTAGCGAGGCGTCTGCTAAAAAAAAAGCCTAAAGTTAATTAACACACCGTTAAACAACCTATTCCACCTCCGTCACTTTCATCATATTCGTTCTAAAACGGCGGTGCAACGGCATACTCCCCGTATTGACGATCACATCACCCGGATGGATCATTTCCGCTGATTTCAGGATATCGGTCACGTCGTTGATGGTTTCGTCGGTGGTGGTGAAGCGGTCGTAGTAGAAGCAGCGCACGCCCCAGACGAGGTTCAGGGTAGACAACATGTGCATGCGGTCGGAGAACATAAAAATGTCTGCATTGGGTCGGTAGCTCGATACTTTGAACGCCGTATATCCCGAACTGGTCATGCCGATGATGGCTTTGGCACCGATTTCTTCGGCAGTGCGCGCAGCATTAAAACAAACCACGTCTGAATAAAAAGTGCGAGCCTTGTCAATCAACACCGGCCTGGTGCGTTTTTCGCTGCCTTTGTAATGTTTTTCGGCTTCGCCGATGATTTTGCACATGGCTTGCACCACCAGCACCGGATGGTTTCCGGCAGCGGTTTCCGCACTCAGCATCACTGCGTCGGTGCCGTCGAGTACGGCATTGGCTACGTCGGTAATTTCGGCGCGTGTGGGGCTGGGGTTGGTGATCATGCTGTCCATCATCTGCGTGGCCACAATCACCGGGCGCGCCTTTTGCAGGCATTTTTGAATAATATCTTTTTGAATCAGTGGCAGGCGCTCCATCGGCATTTCAATCCCGAGGTCGCCTCTCGCCACCATGATGCCGTTGGAGGCGTTGATGATTTTGTCAATTTTTTCGACCGCTTCCGGCTTCTCGATTTTGGCGATGATTTTGGCCGGGTGGTTTTTGGCGTCCAATCGCGCGCGCAGGTCTTTGATGTCTTTTGCCGAACGCACGAAGGACAAAGCGATCCAATTGACCGGTTGCGTAAGGATGAACTCCAAGTCTGCCTCGTCTTTGGGCGTCAGGGAAGGCAAAGACACTTTGGTATTGGGCAGATTGACGCCTTTGTTGTTGGAAAGTATGCCGCCGTGCATGACTTTCAGCCGCACCTGGTCTTCACCGTTGGTGTCTATGACTTCCAACACGATTTTGCCGTCGTCCACCAGCACGGATTCTCCGGGTTTGACATCTTTTGCGAAGCCTTGATAGCTCATGTAAACGCGCTCCATATTGCCAATGCAAGGCTCCTGCACGAACGTAAGGATATCGCCCGGTTTGATGGCTAAGCCATCGTTTTCCATTTTGCCAACGCGGAGTTTCGGCCCCTGCAAATCGGCCAGAATGCTGATGTGCAGGTTGTATTTTTCATTAATGTACGTGATGTGGTTAATCACTTCAAGGTGCTGTTCGTGGGTGCCGTGCGAAAAATTGAGCCGAAAAACATCCACACCTGCCTTTACCAATTCCAGCAACATTTCATAAGAGTTCGATGCGGGACCGACCGTCGCAACGATCTTGGTATTTTTATGTACACCAGTTACCATCATGCCAAATTTTGTTCTTCGATTCGTGAACTTATTGCAACAATTTCTCTAAGGAACATCGCAATAATAAGTTCGCGTTTTCGGCGTGGGGATTTTTCCAGCGGACAAGGCGCAAGAAGGGAGCGTAGCCAAAGCTACGTGACCGACGAAGCAACGAAGTCCGGTGGGAAAAGCCACCGCCCAAATCGGGAAGTTATTATT
>Ga0163148_10003613_pt1 | contig 16913 bp, 16 predicted proteins | sample OliLakLV19MP7P2_FD_148606 | JGI IMG/M metagenome (GOLD analysis project Ga0163148, IMG submission 148606) | Freshwater microbial mat bacterial communities from Lake Vanda, McMurdo Dry Valleys, Antarctica- Oligotrophic Lake LV.19.MP7.P2 | ecosystem: Environmental > Aquatic > Freshwater > Lake >...
AACCAACAAGATCCCGCTGCCAAGTCGTTCACTGGGCGGAATGAAGCGGATTTTTGACAAATTAACGCCATTCGGGATCACCTCCGGCGCTCGGTCTCGAAATGGCGCGATGTGCTCCGCGTCGGCTTCAGTGACAGCCACCACGCTCTCAGCTTCACGCCAGAGGCGTCTCTCCCAGGCCTCCAGTTTTCGAACCTCAGCCAGTCCTCGGCCCTGTCCCAGCGCCTCCAGTTTGGCAGCGAGAAAACGGCTTTCGATGTTGTGCTCATCGAGCAAAAGGGGCGCGTCGAGGGTCAAGGCCCAGCGGGCGGCATGGCTGTGCTCCACGACTGCCAAATCAAACGGGCCAGCAGCCCTGAGAGCGGCCTTTTGCTGCGTGGGAGAACCGCGGAGAACTCGCTTTGGCAGCTTCGACCAAGGCCAAGTTGGCACGAGTCGCCGTGCGATGTGCACGGAGCTAAACTGGGCAAGCTCTGGCGCCGCTTTTGCCTGCGCGCTCTCGCTGAATCCCGCCTGAGCGAACAGATGAACTTCGCCGAGTTGTTGGAGGCCAAGTGCCAGCTCTGAAATACGGATCCTGCCGCCGGTGAAAGCAGGGGCTGGCAGATACGGAGTGAACAGAGCGATTTTCGCCACGCGCCGACTTTCTATACGGAAACAAGCTCTCGGTATGCGGCGGCCGTGGCGCGCCCCACCAGGTCCGGCGAAAGTTGCTCCAGGTGTTCACCCGCGGTGTGTTCTGGCAGAGCTTGAGCCACACTGAGGGCCTGTTCGAGCAGCGCGGGCTCCAGGTGTCCGCTGTACAACTGCACCCAAGTGCTGCCCATGAGCCGCTCAAGATCCTCCGCGGCACCTAGGCGCGGCATCAACACCGGACGATCAAAAGAGAGCGCTAGGACAGCCGAGCCGGAGTTCAATATTTCTTGGTAGGGAAGCACCACCACGTCCGCGGCTCTGAGGTAATTCTGAAGCTCGCTGTCCGCAACGTGATCGGGGCGCAAGAGGATGCGCGAGTCTCGCGCTGCGAGCTGGTCAAGGCCTCGCCGAATTTGCTCGGTACGTGGACGCCCGGCAATCACAAGTCTCAAATCATCCCCGGCGAGTGCAGAAAACGCAGACCCCAACGCGGGGACGTTCTTGTAATCAGCGATGGTGCCGACAAACACCAACACTCGGCACGCTTGGGGAAGCCCGAGGGCGCTGCGCGCTTGCTCGCGCGAAACTTGGTCAGGGTAGCAGCCGCGATAGTGCGGATGCGGTATCGTGAAACCCGCTTTGCCCCGAAGTGCCGGAAAACGCTGCTGTGCGGCATGTTTGCCAGTCTCGCTGAGTGCGAAGTAGCCATCCAAAAGCGGCACAAAACGTCGCCAAAATGCGGCTTCTTGCAGTGGAAACCGCCGATCGTGTGCGCCGAGATTGTGCACCGTCCAGATGAGCTTGGTCCCCCGTTGCTTCAGACGCTTCATCGCCAGCAACAGCGCTTCGGTGGTGACGCGTGCCGAAAGCAGTCCGTGGTTGAACACGGATTCAGGCCAGTGCACATGAAAGATTTCATACTGGCCAAAGACCGCTCGGGCGAACTGGTAGCTATCGACTCGGATCCCGAGCTGCCGAACGTGCCGGTAGAGAATGTTGGTGTAGGCGTTAAGGCTCGAGGCCGCGGGGCGTGCGAGTACCCGCATTCTTTACTTGGCGCTTCTCGTACGTACTGCAGAGAGCGGAGGCTCGGTCGCACGGGCTTGATCATTCCAAACCGGCTGGCGAATGCTTTTAAGGTCCATCGCAGAGGGTGGCCGTAGGCAACCACCCAATGCCAGCAAGCCATGCACCACGCTCATGTTGACTAAACGGCCAAAAGCCTGCCTCGGGGAGTTTTCCGTGGTTTCTCGCGAACAGTGCTCGCGGGCCTCACCAAAGGCTTCATAATACGCTGCGATCCCACGCTCAGGGTGTCTCAACTGGCGGGCTAACTGTGAAGCTTGGTGTCCGAGTTGTTTTCGTTGGGCGGAATCTCGGAGCAAGCGAAGGACTGCGTTGGCGAAGCGCCAGTTGGCCTCCTCAACGTTGTTGCCGCTCGGGATGAGCACGCCGTTCTTGTCTGTTTGGACCTGCTCGCTCACTCCCATGTTATCGGCAAGCGCAATCACCGGCAGTCCACACCACATGGCTTCGCTCACGACTTGCCCGTACGTTTCCGAAAGGGAGGTGTAAACAAACAGATCGGCGTGTTGATACCAATGGGGCACTTCGGTGAGCGGCTTTTCCCCCACAAAGAGCGTGCGCTCCCGCACGCCCAAGCGTTCAGCATGGGCTTTGAAGGCTGCGTGGTCCGGGCCATCGCCAATTAGCGTCAGCGTGGCATCGGGGCAGGCCACGGCGATCAGAGAGGCGAAGATGTTGAGTAACCGCTCCACTTCCTTCTCCCGCGTGTGGCGACACACTACCAGCAAGCGATAGCCACGCTTCATGTGCGAAGGATAAGGATCGACGTTCGTCGTGCGGTTGAAGATGGCTGGATCCACGCTGCGCGGGATCACGTGAATTGGGGCCAAAACGCCCTGCTCCTGCCAGTAGCGCTTGAGTCCGCCGGAAAGTACAACGACACCATCGGTCTGGTTGTAGAGCGCGGCATTCTGGCGTTGAGCCCAAGGCAACACGCGATCAGAAAGCAGATTCTGGAGGCGCTCCTGGCGTCGCAGAGAATCTGGAAGGATGACGTTCACCACCGATGGCAAGTGCACGGTGTTCACGCAGAGCATCGGTACACGATGCTTCTTTCGGAGCCACACCCCGAGCTCCGTGAGACGCGAGCCGGACTGAGCCAGCACCATGTCAAACTTCTCTTCGGCAATGCGCGCGAGGGCCTTGGCTCCTGGAAAGGGCAGATAGACCCCCGGATGCACACGCAAAGGCACGCTCGGCAGCGTGATGTGGCGTTCGGGCAGCTCCTCCGGTCTTGCCGTCGGATCATGCGGACCTACCACCGTCGCTTCGTGGCCGCGTTTGCTGAACTCGCGGTACAGCATTTGGGAAGCAAATGACGAACCATTCGCGTACGGGATGCGAACGTAGTCGTTCAGGATCGCGATCTTGCGCGGCCAGCCCGCGTGTCCGCTGAGGTTGTCGGGTGTCCGGCTGGTGTCCGGTGAATAGGGGTAGAGGGGAGCGTTCATGGCTTGCAGCGCGTCGTAGGGCCCCTCTATAGGGGCGGGTCCGAAGTAGGAAAAGGACTCGTCTAGAACCGAAAAGCGGGCCAACTTCAGCGTCAGCCGCTAGGGTTGGCCGCCTACCTGCAAGGATCTCGCCAGTGCAAAAACACAGCAGATACGCCATAATTCAGCCCGCGCTGCGCCGAGCGAGTCTGGGAGTGTCGCTTGCGTGCGACACTTTCATCGCTCCTGTGAATGAGGGATACACCTGGCGGAGGAGTAGGCGGATGGGATCTAGTGTCAGTGAAGGTGAGTCCCGTTTTAAGAGGTGGCCAGGTTTGGCCTCTTTTGTACCGTTGGGTCTCCCAGTGCGTCGAGTTTGGGTATAACAATGAAATCATTGGATAAATCTGCCAACCCCGAACTCCCGCCGCTTGGCGTCGATCGACTCTTAGGCCGCATAACTGAGTACGCAGTGCGACATCCTTGGCGAGTGCTCGCTCTTGGCCTGCTCCTGCTGGTGGTCTGCGGAGCCCTGGCCTCTCGGCTTCGGGTGAATGGAAACTTCGTCATGCTGCTGCCTTCGGAGAGCGCAGCGGCCCAGCGTTTCACCAAGACGGTGGAGCGAAAGGGAGGAGTCGGCTCGACCCTGATTGTGCTCGTCACGTCCCCCGATGCGGTCTCGAATCAAAAGTTCATTGATGACCTGGAGTTGCGGATCAAGAACGCTCACCTCGAGTCCATTCAGAACATGGAGCACGGTCCGTTGGCAGTGCGAGAGTTCTACCAGAAGTGGCGCTGGCTCTTTGCACCACTTCCCGATCTGGTGCGTCTCGAATGCGAGATCGCATCCGAGTTAGCGCGCCAAAGTCCCGGATACTTAGGGCTCGATGAACCCTGTGTAACGACCGAAGCGAAGAAGGCCGAAAGTGTGCCCGGCGCCGACGCGCAGGCACAGGCATCTCCCCTTGTGTGGTTGCGTGAGAAATTTGAGAAAGAGACTGCCAAGGCCGATCAATTTCCAACGAATTACTATCGAACTCCTGACGGGAGCACGTATGCGCTGGTGATTCGGAGCACTGCGGGTGGCATGGGAGAATTCTCAACGGACGCCCTTTTCAAGAGGGTGCAGGAGCTGTCCAACGGCTTGCCCAAAAATCGCTACCACAAGGCTTCTTTGTACGGTTTTGGGGGAGATATCCCGAATGCCATCGCCGAAAGGGATGCCCTCGTCGATGACATGACGATTGTATCGAGCGTCGCAGTGGCGCTTATTTTAGGCGTGATCGTCATCTTTTTTCGATCCCCGTTTGTGCTCTCCCACATTGGCCTCGCGGTGGCTATCGGCTGCTCGGTCGCGTTTGCCACTGCCTATCTGGCGTTCGGACATTTGAACGCCGCCACGAGCTTTCTGATCGCGATCATTGCCGGCAACGGCATCAACCCCGCCATCATGTACCTGGCGCGTTTCTTTGAGCTCAAGCCGAGTCGAGGCTTTGCGCCAGCTATTCTCCAGGCCGCGCTGGATACACGGCGTGGTACCTGGCTTGCGGCGGTGGCCGCCGCCGGTGCCTACGCGGCGTTGATGTTCACGGGGTTTCGAGGCTTCAGCGAGTTCGGTCTGATCGGTGCGGTGGGCATGCTGGCCTGTTGGTCCGCTACCTTCGTGTTTTGTCCGGCTTCACTCGCCGCAGGAGAACAGATCCGTAGCCGACTAGGGCTGCGAGCCGCGGAAGCGCGGCGTTCGAGTTCAGGGAGGTTAGCGGAGCTGGTCGCTCGGATGACCATGCAACATCCAGCTTGGTTTGTGGTGGCCGGCGTGTTGGTCACGGGCGCGTTGTGCATCCCGTTACCGGGCTACTGGGCGAACCCCTGGGAATACAATTTTGCCAACCTGAAGAGCCGTTCGAGCGCCGATCGCGGTGCCGGCTTCTGGAGTACGCAGTCGGGCAAAGTTTTTGCTAGTCGAGGCTCCGATCAGCTGCTTTTGGCAGATTCCATGGCGGAAGCTCCGGAAATCGGCGCCCGCGTGCTGGCCCGCGACAAGCAACTTTACCATGGGAAGTACGTCGAAAAGGTGCAGACGATTTTTGATCAGTTGGGTGGCGCTCCGGAGCTCGTGCAGCAGAAGCTGGAGCTTCTCACATCGATTCGCCAGGATCTGGATGAGGCGATGCCCAAGCTCAAGGGAGCCGATCTTGAATTTGCCAAAACTTGGCGGCCGCCTGAATACCTACGCGCGCTCTCGGTCGCAGATTTTCCCGCGAGTGTGAAGGAGCGTTTCACGGAAACCAATGGCCGCGTGGGCACTCCCGTTTATGTCACGCTGGCGCGCGATGTGTCTCAAAGTCGTGGGGAGAATCTGTTGGCCATTGCGGATATCCTGGAGGGTGTTCATTCAAAGAGCGGGCAGGTGGTCCCGAATGCGAGCCGGGCCTCGATTTTTGCTGAGATGATTCGATCGATGGGGCGGGATGGGCCGAAAGCGACACTTCTAGCGCTGCTGTTGGTGAGCGTGCTCACGCTGTTGGTGACGCGCAGCCTTTCGGGCTCGTTGGCGGTGCTAGGTTCGCTCTTCTGTGCTGTGATATGGATGGTGGGAGTGGCGGCGCTCACGAACATTCGCCTGAATTTTCTCAACTTCGTGGCCTTGCCACTCACCTTTGGCATCGGGGTAGAATACGCCATCAATCTGTTCGAACGCGTCCGTGCAGAGGGCGGCGACGTGGCGCGCGGCATTCGCTCTGCCGCAGGCCCCGTCGCTCTCTGCAGCTTAACAACTATCCTCGGATATGCATCTCTTTTGAAGGCAGATAATCAAGCGCTTCAATCCTTTGGCCACTACGCGATGCTCGGTGAACTGGCTTGTATCATCAGTGCCGCACTGCTGATGCCGGCGGGGCTCACGCTCGCCAGGCGGTTTAAGAAATGAAGATCGTGGACCTTTGCGAGTTCTATTCGGAACGCGGCGGCGGTGTGCGATCCTATCTGGACAAGATGCGCAAGGCGGCAGCCGGGACCGATCACGAAGTGATCGTGGTGGCTCCGGGTCCGGAGGATTCGACAACCACCGAAGGGCAGGGCACGATCATTCGATTCGCGGCGCCCCCAATGCCCTATGATCCAACGTATCGGATGCCGTGGCGGCTGGATCGCATGCGCAGCATCGTCACGAAGCTCCGCCCTGACGTGCTTCAGGTGTCGAGCCCGTTCGCTCCGGCGTGGGTGGCTCGGACTATCACGGACGTTCCACTCAAGACCTATGTTTACCACTCAGATCCCATCGGGTGTTATGTCACGCGTGCGGCAGCCAGCGTCAATTTTCCCCCGCTCACCAGCCTGCTTCACGGAGTGAGCTGGGGATACTTGCGCGGCATCTGCAACTCGTTTGATGCCACTCTGGTGGCCGGGAAATGGCTGGAGCAGCTACTCACCGAAAAGGGCTGCCGTGGCGTGCACACCGTACCTTTCGGCATTGATCATGCTGATTTCAGCCCAGAACATCGCGATCTTGAACTCAGAAAACGCCTGCTTGGTCCCTTCGCCGAGCGCCCGCAGGCAAAGCTGGCTCTGATTGGCGGTCGGCTTGCCGCAGACAAACGCCAGGGCCTGCTCTTGGACGCTCTCCGCCTGGTGAATGAAACGCAGCCTGTTGCGGTGATGCTGCTGGGCGATGGACCGGAGCGTGAACGCTTGGAGCAACAAGCGCGGGCTTTGCCTGCGTTCTCCTCAATGCTCTTCACCAAAGATCGAAAGGCCTACGCCACGCTGCTAGCCAGCGTGGATCTCGTGCTTCAGGGCTCGATGTGCGAAACGTTCGGATTCTTTCCGGCCGAAGCGCTCGCGTCGGGAGTGCCGCTGGTGGTGCCTGATCAGGGCGGCGCCGCTTACCTCGGCGATGCGAGTTGTGTGGCGAAGTACGCGGCCTTCGGTGGCGCCAAAGCGGTCGCTCAGGCCATCTTGCAGATCTTAGGACAATCGAGTTCAGACTTGCGGGCGGGTGCCTTGCGCGCTGCTTCAGCTATCCCGGAGAGCGCTGAGCATTTTCGAAATCTCTTCAGGTTTTACGAAGGGCGTGTGGCGAAGCCTCGCTAGGTTTTGCCCCTCCCATGACTCCCGGAGGGAGGCATGAGGGAGGGGGACTGCCGCGCTCGGGCGGCAGCAGGGAGGGCAACCCTCATCGGCTGAAACCGAGGAATCGCTGGCTCGATCATTGTGAGGTTCCAGTTAAAGCTGTTTAATATTAACTCACTCGTCGCTCCGCACAAGCCCAGACGTGGAACCTGTCTCTTGTGGGTGACTGGGAGAGCACCCTACGAGATGGGGTTTCGGAAAAGCGCACGCACTCGCCCGCGCATGAGATCCTGAGCGTTACGCGATCTAGCACCCCCACCTTGACGCTCAATCACGATGCGAAGGGGAACATGATACTTACGAGCGCAGGGCAAACGCTTGCTTGGGACGTTGAGAACCGGCTGGCCAGTGCCAGCGCGGTCCCCGGCTGGCCGGGTGGTTCGTACCAGTACGATGCTCTGGGGCGGCGGCTCAGCAAGACCACAGGCGGCCTAACGACGCGATTTATCCACGATGGCGACCAGGTCGTCGCGGAGTACGAGAACGGGACGCTCAAGCGCCGGTACGTTTATGGTACGTACATTGACGAACCGCTGGCCCGCTTGGCTTCAACAGGGACCCTGTACTACCATCAAAACCGCATCTACTCGGCGATGGCCCTCACGAACCAATCCGGGCAGCTTGCTGAGCGTTACGGGTACACACCGTACGGAAAGCGCCGGGTTATGTCTTCGGCCGGAGCGACGTTAACAGGGAGCGCGGTTGGGAATCAGATTGGATTCACCGGGCGTTATCATGATGTTGAAACGCAGCTGATTTATTTCAGAGCCAGGTATCAGGACGCGGAGTTGGGGCGGTTTTTATCGAGGATCCGATGGGGGCAGCTGACTACGCTTCCGCGCCAAAACTTACTCTATCCACAGCGCGTATCGGGGAACAGGGTGGATTGCTTCACCTGCCTGAATATTTCTACGCCCAGAACTCCCCTGCAGTCTATACGGATCCCTCCGGCGAATGTATTCCCTGCCTCCTTTTGGCGATCGGAGCCGTCTTGTTAGCTACTACAAGTTGCACGTTGGAGACGGAGGAATGTCAAAAGGCGTTGCTAAAAAAGGCAGCCGAGAGCGTCGCATGCCCCAATCTTGCGAATTCGGAGCATCCAGGGCAGGTTTTGCCGCTCGGTGGAACCAGTAAGAGCAACGAGCGTTCGCCTGAGTGTAAGAAAGCACAGGGTGAATTTGCCGTTGAACAGGAAAAATGTGCTATCTCGATGAAACATGGCCCAATACCTAGTTTGAAGTCCCCATCTGGGGGAGTAGGACTATAGCTCTTCACCCACAGCTTACATTCTGCACGAGTGCCCCCGTGAGGCCTTCTGAAACAGTCGCTCATGTGCTGCAGCCTGTTCCTTGACACAAAGATCTTGCTCGGTCCATCCGTGCTGGAGGCAGGGCCAAACGAGTGGCAGGCTTTTCACGTCCTAGTCCTGGTTGCCGAGGCGTGATATGCCGAAAGTGATTGGGAGCCGCCAAAAGAACGCGAATCGCTGGTATCTTTTCCTTCTCCTACTTGGCCTGGTTCCCATCTGCTTGATCGGATGGATCGTCTACTATCAGGTGCAGAGTTATGCGTGTTTTAGCTGGAGAACTGGCTGTGACCGAGTTGTAGCCACAGAGGAGTTTGTCTGTGCTCACAATCTACCAGGGACCTTTCTATTTGGTGGGTGTGGTTCTCTGGGCGCGCGATATTTAACCGGTGGAGAAGTCCCAAGGGACGTCAGTCGAGCAATGGATCTCCTGGAGAAAGCTTGCTTCAATCGCTTCGAACGATACGGTGAGGGCGGTTGTCTTCTGCTTTCGTTTAAGTACCAGGAGGCGTTTGATTCCCCTCGTTATGTCATGATTTGGGGGGGCCACGGTGATGAGCCGACTTGGGAGTCTCTTGGGCATCCAGGTGTGAACAGAACGCTTGTCGACGCCGAGCACCGTTGCGCGACTGATTTTCCGGGCGAGAAATTGGAGCGTCAGAGACATGATCTTCTAAGGACCTTCTGTTCGGCGCTCCCGAATGCAAGGCTCGCTGTTGCGCACGCTCACAAAGAAGGTCCCACCTTCGTCCGTAGTTGTGAGTCCGGTCACAAACAAGGTTGCCTTCTTGCAGGCATTGTTTTGGCGCTCGGTGTCGGTGTTCCAAGAGATCTGGAACGGGGAAAGGCGTTACTCAAACGTGCATGCGATCAGGGTAGTACTACTGCGTGCGGCGTTCTGAAGCGCGGAACGTGGTGACGCGGCGCCGTTCAGAGGCTGTTTGGGCCACGCATGGGCGACAAACAACTCCGTGGTGTATGATTCACACTAAGCTACCAAGTGGTGCTCGCCCTTGCAAGCACCGCTTGCCGTAAACGGTGGCTCGTCCGAGTGCGCGGCGTTCGCCTCGTCGGCCTGCTCAACTTCTACACCCGGCACGCTGTTTGGAACGCCTGCGATGCATTTTTGGACACTACGGATAAACCTTGCCAGTAGCGTATGGTAGCTCGCCTCGACTAGAATAACTTTCTACCGGATGCGCGCCAGAAAGCAGCCTCAGCGTAACGTTTCTTCCAGACGCCCGGTGAGAGATCGGGAAGCCTCAATCGCTCCACTCCAACGGAAGGACGAACGAGTTGCTCCCCCACGTGGCCGACCCCCATCAGCCTCCCCGAAGGTCGCGTGGCAAGACATCATCTTCGCGCTCCTCGGCTTCGCCTGGCTGTTAATCCAAGACGCTCCAACAATCACCGGAACCGATGATGCCGGTTACTGGAATCAAGCTTCGCACCTCGCGGCTTTCGGCACGCTCACGCGGCACGTTGGGTCTAACTTGGAATACCTCCCGTACCATTGGCACGGAGACGTCGCCTCGGGAATTTACCACAGCAAATACGGGCCCGGTTTGCCCCTTATGGTCGGCGCGGCGATCAAGATAGCCGGGCTCAACAGTGCGTTTTGGCTTCAGCCTCTCTTCGGAATCGCCGCTCTCGCGGGGTTCTATTTTTTGGCGGCGCGGGTTATCAACCGTTCTTGGGCACTGCTTGGCGCTGTACTTCTAGGGATTAACCACACCTTTCTTTGTCGTGTGGCTATCCCGGTGGCGCACTTGCCCGTTGCCGCGCTTTTTCTTATGGCGTGTGCGTTGCTCGTGGCTTGGGATGAGCTTGGCGGAACGTGGCGCATTTTCCTCGCGGGAGCCCTTATGGGCTCAATCCCCGCTGTGAGGGCCCCAGACGTGGTGCTTTGGCTCGGGCCAGGAGTGTACTTGTGGAGCTCGGAGCGGTTCGCGAAAAGTGCGCGTAGTGTTCAATTGAGTGCGGTCTTTGGGTTGCTGATCCCGGTGGTGGCGCTGTTGGTCGGAAACCAATTGGTACATGGTGCGTTCTGGCGGACCGGCTATTCGCGTTCCTCAGAACAATCAGCGTTCCTTGGCCCGTGGTTTGTGACGCACCTCATCCAATACCTGCGTTTGCTCGTAACCGACGGACTTGGTCCCGTGTTTCTCGCCGGTGCGCTGGGTATGGGGTTCATGGTGGCGCAAGAGACCAAGAACCGATTTGGCACGCTCGCACTGCCCGCGGCAGCGGCCCAGATATTGCTGTATTCCGCATATTACTGGGCGCCCTTGTATAACCCCGAGGACACGATGCGGTTCCTGATGCCGACGTTCCCGCTCTATTTTATATCGGGGTTATGGCTTCTTCGACGAAGTGTGGAAGCGCTTGAGTGGCGGGCAAGGGCCGTCATCGTCGCATTGGCAGTCTGTCTCCAATCGGCATGGCAAGGGCTGAATGGCATTTACCAATTTCAGTTGATTGGCTATCAGAAGGCCGTGTTGGCGTTGATCGCCGAAGGCGCTAGGAAACACATTCCAAGCTCATCGTTGGTCGTCGCACACCCGATCATCCAGGGAGTGCTCGAGTATGATTGGAACTGGAAGCTGGTCGATGCACAAGTGTTCACAACCGAGCTCGAAGATCCCAACCTTCCGCAAGGCGTCGCCGTTCCATTTCAGGTGGGTCGGGACCCAGCACGCCTTGGTAAGTACCTTGAACTGCCCGTCAGTCAACGGGGGCCAATGCTTGCCAAGGACCTCCGGCGGTGGAGCTCCCAAAGCGATCTTTACGTGATTTCACAAGGCAAGTTGCGCCAGCTCGTGGAGGAGGCCTTTGCCCCCATGAAGTGCCTTAAGGTGGCTACGCTTGACCTACCGCTCCCGCCTGTGTGGCCGAAGCGAGAGGGACGCCACGGCGCTGCCATTGACGTGATCCAGCCAGCGTCGTCCGAAGGTACTTGGGATCAGGATCTGCGCGCGAATGCGCCCGCCGGATTGACCCCGAGGTTCTTCATCGATTTTCTCAACGTGCGCAATCCGGTCCCGATCTTCCGATGTCCGCTCCCAAGGTGAGGGGCGAGTGAACGGCGTGAAGGTGAGTCGAGCCTTGCCGTGTTGTGGCGCACCTCTGTCGTCGTCATATCCATCGAAAGGAAGGGAAATGCGATTTCCTCTTTAGTCTGGTGGACTACCCACACGTAAAACAGTGCTGAGTGGCACTCCGAACCGTTCGACCGTGATGACCGTCTGCCCTTCCACTCGTCGGTCGCAGCCCCAACGCCGGTGAGCAAATAGAAATCCGCATCCCATGGATTTCTAACCAATTCAAACTGGGGTCCAAGGTAGTGCATCCAACTCGTTCGGGAACCACAGCCGGCAACCCGCCAAGGCCTGTTTTGCGGGACTTCTTTCTGGGCCAGCAGTTGCTTTAGTTTGACCGCAGCTTCGCGAAAGCTGCTACCCCAGTAGTCAGTCTCGTAGTCTCTGCCCGCGCCACCTAGGCCATTTCGTACGGGTGGAGTTCAGCCATGTGCCAGAGATGCTCCCCGGTCCAAACTATCACCGCACACTGAGCCCCAATGAAGAGCCCCCGCCGCCGCGCCAGTATCTGCCCCAAGCGGTCGAAGGCAATTGCCGCCAACACCATCAGGGGTGGTAAGACGAAGAAACTATGGCGCATGCCGTCGTGCAAGGTGGCTCCGGAGAGGGAGATGTAAAGTTCTGGCAGTAGCACGACGAACGTTAACCGAACGATGTCGCCATTGCCAAAAATATCACCCAGAGGCGCCGTTATCAACACAATCACTGCGAGGACCGCACCGCTCAAAAGCGCCAGAGCCTGAAGCTCGGGCAATGTAACTGAAAACCAGTGAAGGTCATATGTCCAGGGCGGAGTGCCCGAGAAATGATACGCGCCGCCCAACAGATTCAATCCGCGTGCCGGTGCATGATTGAAATGAAGGAAGGCATCAATTGGGTTGTTGAGCGGGTGTTGCTGAGCCCATGGCCAGGGGAGGATCATCACTACCCATGCGACGAGCACTGTACCTAGAAAGTGTAAGGCAAGCTTGACCAGCAGGCCTAGTGGCATGCGTGGACTTCGATGCCAGCGCCACACGAGGTCGGCACCAGCAAATACGAGCGCTAGCACTCCGCCAATGCGCACAGAGAGCGCTACACCTGCGGCAAGGCCAAATTTCAACCACGCCGATCGGGAAACGCTAGGAAACGACTTTCCGATCTCCAATAGGTAACCAAGAGCCCAAATGAAAGCGCTCGCAAACGGGATGTCCTTTGAATTGCCAAACATGTCCCCCCAGTAGCGAGGACAAAGGGCCAAAAACACCATGGCAAAGACGCCCAGCCGCGCACCATCGATCCTCTTCGCTAGTTTATACGTACCGACCAGACCCATGAGCCCGGCGAACGCACCGCACGCATGCCGAACGTCATACACGTCCAGGGGCAAGAACTTCTGGACGCAGACGGCCAACAATTCGAAGGCTCCGCCATACGCATAGAGATCAAGATAGGTTAACGCGGATATGTCTTTGAAGCCCGATGCGAAATACTTAAAAATGTACTCCCCGTAGGCTTGCTGAACCAGCTCGTCCCAAGTGATGCCGTAGTGTCGAAACGTTGCGCCGGCGATGACAACCGAGATGAAAAAGATGCCATAGGCGCACCGTCGCCAGGCGACGGGAGAAATTTGAACTCGAAGGAGTGGTGTTGCCCTGCTTGAAGGGCCCTTCGCTTTTCTGATCGCTGGGCGTCTTCGGCGTCGCATGGGACGAGCCTAGCTTTACCTCCCAGCCCGAGGGAGTTTCTAGACACGTGCCGATACGCTTCGTGAGCCGCATTGAAAACGAAACTGAATCGATTGGAGTCATGGAGCATGTGACAATAGTCTGGACTATCGCCGTGTTGACCGACCGCGTGACGTGACCGCGCGCCGCCTCAATGATGTCGACGACGCGAGCGAAGAGCGCGTCCTCGTGGCTCGCGGTCGCTGGCTCCGTCACCGCGACGAGGCGGATTCTGCACGACGACACCCGTCTCGCGGCGATCCGCGCCTGGAAGCCCCCATGGCGCGAGCAGTGGTAAGCTCGCCGGAGAGAAGCAGGGTGCTTTCAGCATATTCTTATATATGTGTAATTTTGTAGTCATATGTGGGCAAATGTCGTACTATGTAGGTAATGGCTCCCCGCGCCCTTCTATTCGCTGCTTTCGGCACCTTGGTTTCGTGCCTCGCTCTCGGCGGCTGCAGTCATCCCATGGCAAAGAAGCTGGAGGGGCGATGGTTCGGGGACTCCATTGAGAATTTCAACGACGATTACGTAGCTGCCGCGACCGGCTGGGCCAAGGGCGCCAGCATGGAGTTCACTGGCTCGACAGTGCGCGTCACGATCCCATCGGAGGAACCGCGAGTCGGCGCGTTCAAGGTCACGGGAGCTCACGCCTCGAGCGTGTTTCTTTCGGTGACTTCCAAAGGCGTTCCGCCAGCGAAGCTTCACTTCAAATTAGATGACGAGAACAGCATCCGTTGGATGTTGTCCGATGGGCGCGCCATCGTCATGCGCCGCGAACATTGAATCCACCAAGGAACGAGAATAATCCCATGTTTCTATTAGTTATTGCCTACTTGTTGACCCGCTCGCGCAGCGCCAAAGCTTGAGCTCTCAGTGAGCTGGCTCGCGTGGGGATACCTCGATCTCCAAGCGACGAAAGAGTTCAGCTCCCTTTTGTGAGCTGCCGAAATTGAGTGATCGCGTCCGTTGGCGTAGGCACTCGCTCGCCTTAGGCAAGAGTGGCGGCGTGAGTTCAAGCTCGCTGAGCTCGCCCTCGGCGCTCACCGAAAGCCGCGCTTGCGTGACAAACGTCAGTGAAAGCTGGCCGTTGCTCGCCACCGTCTCTGACAGGCAGGTGCTGGCGATGCGAATCAACGAGTCCACGCCTGCGCCAACCTGGTCCAAGCTCAGCGTGGTGGGCAGCGTTTCCCGCGCCAAATTGGCGCGTGCGACCCGGCGCGCTGCCAAGGCTGGTGCCGGCATGGGTGCTGTCTTCGCTCGGGCGCCGTTGACCCATTCCGTGGGGTTCGGCTCCCAAACGCGTCCCGTGCTCGCGTCGAGCGCGAAGTCGCCGCTCGCGGGTGCTCTCAGTTCGAACGCTTGACGCCCAGCGCCGAGTGAACTCACGCTCACCGTGCCGCGCTCAACATCGACATGGACGCGATCGGGCTGACGGTGCACCCGAAAGATGGTGCCCTTCACGGCGACGCGCGTCTGAGCCGCCTGCACCACAAACGAGTCTGGCTGAAGGCCGGGCGTTATCTCGGCACGCAGCTCACCTTGCGCGAGCTGGAGCACCAACGGAGCTTGCTTGAGCAGCGTGGCTTCGCCTCCCAAAAACAAAGTCCAAGTTCCTAAGCGCGCATCATGAATTGTGATGTCGGAATGGCTTGCCACGAAGTGATCACCCGCGCGGGTTTCGGTACTCTTCACGTGGCTCTTGGTCCAGGTGCGGTCGTTCACGCTACTGCTTTCGACAGGCGCCGCGAGGTTGCCCGCACGTTTCAGCGCGCTCTGGCCGGCGAGGCCTAACACCACGATCGCAGCTGCTGCAAACGCCCATAAAAGGGCAGCATGGGTGCGTTTTGGCGAACGAACTGGGTCGGCGGGCAGCTGGCCCTCAAGCTCCGCGAAGAGCTCAGACTCAAGCACAGCCCAGCGGATCGGCGGCGGCTCGGCGGCTTTCACTTCATCGACGACTTTTCGCACTCCGCGAAGTTCCAGGCTGGGATCGGTCATAGCAGCTCCTTGGCTGAGTCAAGATGCTGGGCGGTGAGGTGAGCCAGATAGGGCTCTTCCTTCAGCAGCAACGCAAGCTCTCTGCGCGCATAAAACAGCCGTGTTCGCACGGTGAGTGCCGGAGCGTTGACCGTGCTCGCTATTTCGGTGGGCGATAATCCTTCGATTTCATGCAGGATAAACACGGTTCGTTTTTTCTCGGTGAGGCGGTTCAGTAACCGGTAGAAAGCGGCGATGCGTTCGTGTCGCGCGAATTCCTCATCGGCTTTTGGGCGTTGCTCGTCCGCGGAGTCCAGAAGCGGCAGCACATCAAACACCGGACGGCTTTTGGCATGACGTCGGTGCATCAACACAACATTGACGGTCACACGGTGCAGCCAAGTGCTGAACTTCGACTCTGCTTTGAAGTCCTTGAGACTTCGAAATACTTGAACGAAGACTTCCTGGATGAGGTCTTCAAGGTCCGCGGATGGACCCAACATCCGATACACCACGCGTGCCACGTGCTCGCGATGTTGGATGAAGATTGCTCGGAAGGCCTGCTTGTCGCCTGTCCGGCAGTAATCGATGAGTGCCGCTAGCTCGGGGGGCTCTGCCACGCTCTGGAGAGTAGCCGAGCCTGCTGCTACCAGCTCAGTCTGAGCCGGAGCGTGAGGTTCTTTCACGACCGAGAAGAGAGGCATCTTCAAGGGTTAGTTGCCGAGGCGATGCTTGGTTTTCATCCTGTCAGGCTTCTTTTCGCCCTCGGCTTAGTATCCCCAAATGAGAAACGCCCAAGGCCACCGTACGGTAGCGTTGGGCGTCGAGGTTGGCTCCGAGGCGCTTAAAAAAGGGCTTTGAGCTCGATCGGGGTGTTCTTGCGTTGTGTGAGGATGTGGTTCACGGCACGCAAGATCCGCTGCTTATTGGGGCCCGTCACGCGCTTGGTGTCGGTGGCGCGCGCCAAGAGTACGGGGCTCGCGCCGCGCCCGGAACGGGGCTTGCGCATGGCCTTTTTCTCTTCTGCGGTTTGCGTGGGTGCGCCCTCTTGTTTGGCGTTTCGCTTGGCCAGCTTGGCCTGGCGATCCTCAAGGCGAAGGCGTTCCAGCTCGTGGGACGCGGCAATGACGCGACGCGGGTCGATCTTATTTTCCTTCAGGAACTGGGCGAACTTGCTTTCCATAAACGTGGGACTCGCTTGAATCTGGTGGAGGCGCGGGCGCCCCCGATTTATTGAGGGGCCGGGACGCTAGCACCGAGGCCTTCGAGGTCAAAGGTCCTCTTCGGTGGATCCGGCACGGGCCTGCCCGCCGCCCGCACGCCACTTGGCCCACGCAGCCATTTTCAGCCATCCTTGAGCTAATCGCATGCATGCTCAGGCACAAAAAGACGTGGCCGCCGCCGCTCGTTTCGTCCGCACCCAGGGGAGCCAGGCCCCGTTCGTGGGTGCGGTGCTGGGTTCGGGGCTTGGGGAATTGGTGCGCGAACTCCGGAGCCCCAAGGAGATTGCCTACGCCGATATCCCTCACATGCCGCGTTC
>Ga0163148_10003616_pt1 | contig 16907 bp, 10 predicted proteins | sample OliLakLV19MP7P2_FD_148606 | JGI IMG/M metagenome (GOLD analysis project Ga0163148, IMG submission 148606) | Freshwater microbial mat bacterial communities from Lake Vanda, McMurdo Dry Valleys, Antarctica- Oligotrophic Lake LV.19.MP7.P2 | ecosystem: Environmental > Aquatic > Freshwater > Lake >...
CAATAAATAGCGTTCGTCATAAAATTTTGTTTTGCTGTAAAACCAGGTAAGGATTGCATTTTGATCATTGGAAAAAACTTTATCTGCTGCTTTCTTGTCCTCAAATTCTTTTTGCAAAGCAGGTGAATCTTCCAGCATTTTTTTTGCCATAGGTTCCATTATATACGGTTCAATATATTCGGTTCGCTGAAAAATAGAATTAAAAAATCCCCAACTGAAATATGAATCTTTTGAAACAGGTTCCAGCAATAACATGGCAAGGTGCCCCAATGGTTGATTGGTGGAAATATAGGCAGAACCAGTAGGAAATAATTGTTTTCTTGTTTCGGTTTTTGTTGTACCGCTAACTTGCATATGTCCCTCAAACGTTTCCAATTGATGATTGTCGTCGCCGTAAATATATTTTGTAATGCGGTACATTTCTACGGCTACTTCCCGGGGTGCATTTATTATTTCCATTTTAATGCCGTGCAATTTTAATCTTGCAATTACATCATCGCATGATGGCGGAATCCAGTATCCTTTTGGGCGGGTGATAAAATCAGTTGGTTCTGTTCCTTTATAATTTACAATTGTCATGGTTACGGGTTTACCCAGCCATTCCACATAGTCGGCATTTGTAACCGGTGATTTTAAAATACGGGAGGCTATCCCTAATAAATTAAGACTATCTGGCGGAGCAGTTGCAGCAACTGAAATCTTTACATTGGCAGCCCTCTCAAAATTTACCATACCATCCATTTGCGGAATTTTCCATGCCATCGGAACTTTGGCTAACCGGATTGCTTTATCTTTTTCGGTAATTTCTTTAAGTGTTTTTCCTTGTGTTGCCAAAAGTTTTAAAGTGCTTTCCAGTAAAACATAAGTACCCAATACCCGTTGCTTAAATGGTTTTAAAGAATGATTTTCTACCAGTATAGAAGCCATGTGCCGCATGTTGCCATAGCTATCAGAAAATCTTGGTCCTCCTGCAGTCAATACATTACCTTTTGAAAAATCTATATCATTCAATGCCGTTAATAACTGGCCGGGTATATGTCCGTTTGCTGTTAAATCTTTATCGGCTGCAGGTTTATAGGTCGTTTCCAGCCATTGAGCAATGCCTGGCGAATTACCCTGCAAGCCAAGGCCGCCAAAAGTAATATCGTACTGATAATCTACACCATCAGTAACATGAATATCCATATACAAAACAGGATCATATTCATTCATCACCTGTATTACGGATCGTATTTCCCTGGTATCGATTTTTGCATAATCCCTGTTGAGGTTCAAATTTTGTGCGTTGGTTCTCCATCCCTGGTTTTGCGGGCCTCGTTGGTTGGGCCTGTTATAGGGAGATGAATGTTCATGTGCATCTACGTTGAAAATGGGGATGAATAAAAAATTCACTTTATCCAGCAATGTTTTTTTATTGCCAAAAGCAATATCACGGAGCAACATCATACCTGCATCTTTTCCATCTATTTCACCAGAATGAATACCAGCCTGCGCCAGCAAGATTGGCTTGCCTGATTTTTTTAATGCTGCGGCTGTTGTATTTTTTTCAGTTGATGCGATCATCATATAAATATCACGGCCTTCAACACTTTTGCCAATAGAAACCATCGTTAGCAGGGGAGAAGCAGCTGCTAATTTTTTAAGCCAGCTCATGGTCTCTTTATAATCCGGTGTGGTTTCGAAAACTGATTTTTCTGTTGCTGTTATCCAGGGATTATTTGTTTTGGCAATGAAAGATTCGCTCTTGCCATGCCAGTACATAACCGGCGGAAGAAATGATTGGGCAGTTGATGATAAGCTCATGCAAAAACAAATCGCACAAATTACAAATCGTATTTTTATTAAGTGGGGCATATTTTTATTTTAAAGAATAATAATGGTATTAACTGTTTTGTATTAAATTATTTGATGCTAATAAAGCTGAATCTATGCTGTGTTGCTTCCCAATTGTATATAAGTTTCATTGGTGAAGTACTTATACTTAGGAATCAGTTTGTACAAAAAGAAGCCGAAGAATGCCAACCAAAAAAGGGCGATGGGAAATTTCTTTAGCATTAATTGTTATTTATTTTTTTACTGATTTATTTTTTCTTCAAATATTTATCCAGCCAATCCAATATATACCTATTCATTTCTTTGTTTCGTATAGGGTCTGTTGGTATATGTCCCGCAATGGGGAAGACGATAAACTTTGATTCCGTACCAATGTCCTGAAGTATTCTGAAATATTTATACGATTCAGGTATGGGTACTCTTTCGTCACCTGTGTTGGATAAAATGAGTGTAGGTGTTCTTACATTTTCTGCATAAGTAATCGGCGAATTTTTTATCCAGTTTTCTTTCACTTTTTTATCTGTAAACGGAGATTTACCTTTTCCAAATTCATACCGGTACATACTGCCAAAATCGCTATAAGCATATTGGTCAAACCAGTCAGTTACGGCTGCTCCAGCTACTGCACATTTCCAACCGGGGTAGTTTCCAATAAGCCAGGTAGTCATAAAACCACCATAGCTCCAGCCGGTTACTGCAATGTTGGTACTGTCAATATAGTTTCGTTTTTTCAATTCGGCCAGGCCTTTCATTACATCTCTTCCCGGCCCTTCGCCGGCATCACCATTAATGGCTTCTGAAAAACGGTAGCCCATATTATCACTACCCCGATAGTTGGGTTGAAAAACGATATACCCATGAGCTGCCTTCAATTGTGTGGATGGATTGAATGATTCTTTGGAGGTTGACCTTGGCCCGCCATGTGGTTCTACTACCAATGGATATTTTTTTGCCGGGTCAAAGTCGGGTGGAAAAGTCAGCATTCCATTGGGTGTAAATTCATCTGATTTCCAGCTAAAAGTTTCCACTTTGCCGAATCGGACAGACTTAATTTCCTGATGAAAATTGGTTAGTTGTTTTGGTGCCGATTCCGGATTGGCCATGAAGTAAAGCTCCTGTGGAGATTGAGAAGTACTTGCAATGATAGCGATTGCATTATTTTTTCCAATAGTATAATTGTACCAATAGCCTCCGGTGATGCATAGGTTGCCGGTGTTTATTTTTTTTGCTGCGCCGTTGACAGGCTGCATCCATAACGAAACGGTATTAAAGTCATTGGCTGCTACAAAAAGGGCTTTACTATCCCCACTCCATTCTGCCCGAAAGAAACAACGGTCAAGTTTAGTGGTCAAATTAATGCCATTGCCAGTATTGAGTGAGGTAAGAAAAACATCAAAGCCATAACCAACATTTTCTAAATTACGCTGATAGGCAATTGACTTACCATCGGGCGAAAATGCAGGCTGCCTTTCTTTATGCATAGCATCAGGAGCTATTTGGCTGGTTGTGATTCTATTAATTTTTCCGGTGGCTATTTCAACTGTTTTAATCGTAAAAATCAGTTCACCCGAGTAAGGGGATTCATTACTTTGCAATACGATATTTTTTCCGTCGGGCGACCAGGAAAAGGACGCAGGGGCGCCAGCGGGAAGGGTCCAATTTCCAGCCGTCAACCTTTTGGCCTCACCACTATCAATGGGAATAAGCCATAGATGAGATGGATTTGGCCTGGCATTCAAAAACATGCTATTGTATTTTATTTCAAAGCCATCATACCCTTTATCTATCAGTTTCTTATTTGTTACTTCATCTTGCTGAACAAAAGCAAAAGCAGTACCATCAGGGCTCCACTCAAATTGCGTTACACCCATAGCAGCGTTCGTAATTTTCTTTGCCTCCCCACCACTCATGGATAATAAAAAAAGTTGTGCCTTCGCATTTGCATCGGCAGCTATGAATGCAATAGCATTACCCGATGGAGACCATCTTGGAGAACTAACTAATGTCCTTTCATAGGTTAATTGTTGGGTAGCTCCTGTTGCTACATCTACTTTATAAATAAATGATTTGTTTTTATTAGTTGTTGTATCAGGTTTTGATACGACTACTAAAACTGATTTGCCATCTGCCGATAGTTGAGGATCGGTTAATGTGTAAAGCTTATCCATATCTGCTAACTCAAATTTCTTTTGTGCCAACAGTTGAAAAGAAAAGATATGCAGCAATGCAATGATTAAAAGGGCTTGTTTTGTTTTTTTCATTTTAAAAATTTGAATGAGTATAGTTTTATTTAATGTTTAACTGCTTTACTTTCTATCCACCGATTTATTTTTGTTTCCAAAATAATCAGTGGTAAACAGCCATCTTTTAAAGCTTCATCGTGGAATTCTTTAATGTCAAATTTGTTCCCCAATGTTTGTTTCGCTCTTTCACGCAGTTCAATAATTTTTAACTCACCTACTTTGTAACTTACTGCTTGCCCTGCTGTAACCATATACCGTTCTATCCGTTGTTCAGCTTCAATAGATGATACGGGTTGGTTCTCCAAAACATAAGCTATGGCTTTTTCACGGGACCATCCTTTGTAGTGGATGCCTGCATCTACAACTAATCTAACAGCTCTTTCTATTTCTCCATTTAGTCTGCCCAAATATTGGTAGGGGTCTGTGAACATACCTAATTCCTTGCCTAAACTTTCGGCATACAATGCCCATCCTTCACCAAAAGCACTTGTCCAATATGCTTTTCTAAATTCTGGAATATCGGACTCCTGTTGAATAGCTATCTGATAGTGATGCCCGGGAATAGCTTCGTGTAGAAATAAATCTTCCATCGCAAAATAATTGTATTGAGCAGGGTCACGGATTACCTCATAAAAAATACCCGGTCTTGTTCCATCTGCCGATGGTTTATTATACTGTGCATTAGCCCCCGCAGCCCGAAACTTTTCAGTAGCTCTTACTTCAAACTTTGCTTTTGGTGTTAAATTAAAAAGACGGTTAAGCTGCGGCGACATTTTATCAAGAAAACTACGAAATCTATCCAACACCTCCTCTTCGGTTTTAAATGGAAAGAATGTAGGATCTGTTTTTACATACTCAAAAAAAGATTTTAAATCACCTTTAAAACCCACTTGTGTTTTTACAGTTTCCATTTCTTTGCGAATACGAGCAACTTCACTAAGTCCTAAATTAAAAATTTGTTCGGCTGTAATGTTTGTAGTGGTGTAATTCTTTAACCATAATTCATACTCCTTCTTTCCTTTATAATTATTTAAAAGACCCGATGTTTTTCTTGCTTTGGGAATATAATCTGTAACAATATAATCATGCAGTTTTTTGTATGCCGGCTTTATAATTTCTTCAATGGCTGCCGAATAATCTTTTTTTAATTGAAGCGTTGCCACACTATCTAAATCGTTTGGTAGTTTTAGTAAGGGTTTATAAAAAACATTCTCCTCTACAGCACCTTCAAATAATGCTTTTAATTGTGGCGGCACTTTTTCCATTGCAGCCCTTGGATTTGTATTATTCAATTCAACTCCCTTTTTCATATTAGCAATGGCTTGGTCAACCCATACCCGGAAACCTTTCATACGGCTAATAAAATCTCTATAATCTTTTTCGGTATTGAAAGGAATAAAATCAGCTCCCGAACCCAAGGTTGCGAACCGTGTTGGAAAACTAAATACGAATTGGTCAACAGGCCTGTAAAATCCCAAAGAATTATTTAGTCTTTCGTTTTCTGATTTCAATTTGTAGGTAAGCACATCAATACTTAATAACTGAGATGCTGTTAAGGCTGCTTTGTTTATAACACCTAATTGATTGAGATATTTTTGATTGAGTGCTTTTGCGTTCCTTATATATTCGTCACTGATAGTAATTTCAATTTGGTTGTTGTAATCGTTGATACCTGCTTGTGTGCCTTCCAAAGGATTTAGAGTATAATATTCTTTTGAATACTGCTCCAGTAATGACTCAAGTTGAATAGGTTTGCTTTTTGTTTGTGCCAAAAGCTGAATAGCAAATAGATTTATCATTGCGATAAACAGGAGTTTTATTTTTCTTGATTTCATTTTTCTGGTTTAATAGTTATGAACTTTTACTTACATCTGTTTTTTAAACTTTCCATACAAGATTTGCCCGGGAAAATATTGCTTACTGTTTTACCATTTTTCAAAACAAAATTTCCATTCACCAGATAAAAGACTGGTTATTTAATTTCAAACATTACCAAGTTAGTTTCTTCATTTTCTTTTGCAGAAAAATAAAATGCGGTGCCTGGTTTGATGTATACATATTTCCCAGCATTTAACTGCAAAAGTTGTTTTCCCTTTTTGTTACGAAGGATTACTTCGCTACCAGTTACCAGTTCTGCTATCATTGGCCCACGGTTTTTAATGACTTGCTTATTGAATACTCCTGTTGTTAACCGGTAAGCGATTACTTTTTCATTTTCAAACAATAGGGTAAAAGGCAATGGTTGTAATTTTTTGGCTGGCTTGTAAGGGGAAAGTAATTCCACATCAGTAACATGAAAAGGAACCCTATCCAAATTACTTACCCGGTGAACCAGCGTATCATTCAGAAAAGAACGATACGATGCTGTGCCTGCAATATTCCTGGCTTTTTGCCATTCTTGTCCTTTTATCTGTGTGCCTACCATTGTATTGGTGAAGTGCAAAAAAACAGAAGCTGTAGAATGAATATGAAATAAAGTTGTGTCACCTGGTGGAATCTTAACATCTAACAGCCGCAGATATTTATTCTCCAATGCATTTTTATGCCGGGGTTCTTTACTTACCTGTACCTGAGCTGCCAGTGTTGACGAAATAAACAGTATTGCCACAAGCAGCTTTTTTGGTAATTTATTTTTCATCGTTTGATGATTTGAGGTTTGAATCGATTTATTTTTTCACTCCCAGTTGCCGGTTATATTCCTCATCATCAAAACTGCCTTTGGACTCAAGAATAAGACCAGCTGCATCAAACTGCCACCATTCAACACCGCTGATTTTTACTTTATTGCCTGTGCCATCCGGCCCGTTGTTGGTTCCCATAAGCGTCCAGTGGAATTCGGTTGCATCGGGTTGTGTTACCATGCTATCCATGCTAACGATCATATCAGGGAAGGCGGTCATAAATCCTTCAGCTACTTTCGCTATTGCTTCCCGTCCTACGGCAGGAGTATTGGCATTTACACTGAGCGAACCGGTGGAGGAAAAGTATGCTGCTACACTATCTGGTTTTTGGCTACACCATGCTGCAGCATATTTTTTACCAAAGTTGATCAGCTTATCATTTTCCATTGTTTTTTTATTTATAGCTTCTGTATTGGTGGAGTTTGTTGCAGGTTTTTCAGATGAGTTATTGCAGCTTGTGATGAGTAACCCGAACACAAGCATAACCACCGAAAATTGTCGATCATTTTTTCTTTTCATAATTACAATATTGTAGGTCGATTTTACTTTCTAAATAGATTCCATCATCTAAACTTATTCTTTTCAATCAATCATTCATAAATATCTCCTGTAATTTTTCCCTGTCTTTTGTGATAGTAAGTGCCAGCATTAATAAAATTCTTGCTTTCTGCGGATTGTGATCAAACGCAGCCACGGTATTCATTTTAACGTCGTTAAATTCTTCCGTTGTTGCAATGGTGATATTACCGGAAACAACTCTTGATGATCGAACAATGGCAACGCCCTTTTGCTTTGCATTTTCAGCAGCGCCTTCAAAAGCTTTACTGTAACTTCCATTGCCGGCACCTGCAATAACGATACCGTCTACCTTTTCATTGATCAATGCATTTATTGGCGTGGTGGATGCATCTACATAAACATAAACGATCTCCACTTTTGGCAACCGTGTAATTTTGCTGATATCGAAAAATGGTTTTTGATTATTGGCATATATCGGCTGGCTATAGTATTTAACCTGGCCATCATAAACTTTTCCGATAGGCCCTGCATTGGGTGCACTAAAAGCATTCACATTAATCGTATTGGTTTTAGTTACATTTTTTGCATCATAAATCATTTCATTAAAGCTTTGAATAACACCTTTGCCTTTGCTTTGCGGTGCAGCAGCAACCAAAATAGCATCGTACAAATTTTTAGGTCCATCTGTGCTGATGCCTGTTGAAGGGCGCATTGATCCGGTAAGTACAATTGGTTTATCGGAACGGATAGTAAGACTTAAAAAGTAGGCTGTTTCTTCCTGCGTATCGGTGCCATGCGTAATCACAATTCCATCCGCTTCGTTGTTGGTAAATATTTCATTGATTCGCTTTACCAGCTTCATCCAAATTTCTATCGTAATGTTGGAGCTTGGAACATTTGCTATTTGTTCGCCTTTCACGTCTACTAACTTATTGATTGTAGGAATGGAAATTATCAAATCCTGGACAGGGATTTTACCAGATTCATAAGCGGCCCTATCGGCACTAGCACCTTTACCAGCAATGGTTCCACCGGTGGCCAAGATGATTACCCTTGGCAGTTTTTGTGCATTTGCTGTTAGATGAAATGAGCAAACAATGACCAGCGTTAAGAAAGTTTTTTTTATGATGAAACATGATTCCATAATGATAATTATTTTTTCATTTTTAAAAACTTTGCTGCATTATTGTACAGTATATCCTCTTTATCTTTTTTTGTAAGGAAAGTTAAACTATTTAAAAAGCGGATTGACTTTTCAATAGCATCGGGCCATATCATTTGGTCGGAGCCAAACATTACCCTGTCGAGATACCCTGCTTCCTTGATATTTTTAAGAAACTCTTTGATATATCGTTGTGTATTGGGTTCAACCCAAAGCATCACAGCAACATCTGTATACAGTTGTGGATAATAAGCCATAAGCCTAATGGCATGTTCCGGCCAGTCTTCCCCGCCGGCATGCATCAGATAAATTCGCAGCTTAGGATATTGTACTAAAACATCTTCTATTAAATAAGGGTCAGCCAATCTAAGCCTTGCCTTAGGCGACCATGAATACGTCCCTCCCGGGTCGCCACCACCAGTATGTACGGCTACAGGAATATCATATTTTTCACAGATGCGCAAATAAGGCTGCCATATAGCATCACTCAGCGTAGTGCCCCCATAATAAGGTGCAACTTCCCCAAACACTTCAATCTTTTTATCTTTTATCATTTGCTCAAACTTCACAGTATCCATTCCATAATCATCCGGAGAAAACATTAATATTCCCCTGATAACAAGGTTACTGCTATCTTTTGCAACCCAGTCTTCTACACTTTCAGGGTTGCCGCTTACTACTGCTTTTACAATATTCCATTTTTTAAATGCAGCGAATGTTTCCAGCCGGTGTGCTGCTGCATTGGCAGAACCTTTATTGCCATAATGATCTCTTGCCGGTTCCCGTCCGCCAAAATCACTTTGCGTATAGGAGTGAACGTGCATGTCAATAATTTTTGTTTGTGATTGTGCAAACAAAAATGGCGGTATTAAAATGAATAAAATAATCAGGTGCTTGTTCATAATTGTTCTTTAAAAATTGTGTGTAATATGCTCATTAAATAAAAATGGTTAGATACCAGCTATTTGTCCATTATTGATAATATTATTACTGCAAAACTTCATACACTTTTTTTCCCTCAAACATCGTCCATAGCACACGGGTTTCTTTCATTGCTTCCGGAGAAATGGTTAAGATGTCTCTATCCAGCATAATGATGTCGGCTGATTTTCCTTGTACCAATGAACCGATCTTTTTTTCTGCCAACATTGCTTTTGCAGCGTTGATGGTATAGGCATACAACATCTCTAACCGAGGCATACATTGGGTACTGTCTAACACACCCAATGGTCCGAGTCTTGTTTCTGCACGATAAATTGCTTCAAACGGATTGGCCGAACTTACCGACCAGTCGCTTGCACCACAGATGGTGGCACCAGCCTGCAACATAGAACGGGCAGGGTATTGCCATTTATAAAGAGATGGATCGATATATGGTTGTACAATATCGATGGTTGTAACATCACCAAAGGCCCAGAGCAACTGGCAGGAGGCCAATACATTTAATTTTCCAAAGCGTTCAAAATCGGAGGGCAGTACAATTTGCAAATGGGTGATACTATGGGGTATTTTATTATTGCCATTTGCTTTGCGTACGGCTTCAAATACATTGAGTGTTTCTGTAACAGCCCTGTCGCCAATGGCATGCACATGCACCAGCAGATTTTCTTTGTCGGCAGCAATGGCAAAGCGTTTCATTTTTTTTGGGTCAAACATTAATACACCTTTTGAACTGGTACCGGTATAAGGTATTGACAAAGCGGCTGTATGGGTGGGATGTTCAATTACACCATCTCCAAAAATTTTAAACCCGATGATGGAAAAGTTTTCGGCGTTGTATTTTTTTTGAAGTGCCTTTAAGCTATTGATTTGTTGTTGTGGATCAGCTTCAAGATCGGGCACAACACAACCTGCAATATGTGCAGTGAGCTTCCCTTTCTTAATTAAATACCGGTACCAATCCATGTAATCAATTCTTGTATTGTTGAGTGTAGATACGGTAGGGTCAAGAAAGGCGGTTATTCCTAAACCGTTGTTGTACTCCATCGTTTTTTCAGCAGCTATGCTAAAGTCTGTTTCAACAACCAGCTTACTTGAAATGGTACGAAATCCTTTTTCACTTACGAAGCCATTGGGCTCACCTTCTTGTGTTGTGCCATAATAAATTTTGTCTTCGGGAGGTAATGATTGAATGAATGGTTTGTCCAGTTTGGCCCGTTTCATCATGGCATTGTTGGTCCAGGATGTATGCCCGTCGGAGCCACGAAGCACTACGGGTTGAGTTGTAAATTCATCCTTGTTAAATTGCAGTATCAGTTCATCTAATTGCGCCCAGGTGCTGATATTGATTCCGTAAATCACCAGTACATCACCCGTTAATCCTTCCTTTTTCTGCAACATACTTTTTGCATAAGCCACCAGTTCGTTTACTTTAAAAAGTTGATCGCTGGTGTTGGCTTTGGTAAGCCCCCTGCCGCCATTGATGCCATGGTTGTGACTGTCTATAAAACCCGGCATCAAAAACTTACCGTTGCAATCAATTTGTTCAGCCGCTGAGCCAGCAACTTTTTTTACTTCAGCGTTTCTGCCCACCGCTATAATTTTTTTACCGTTGATGGCAATGGCTTCTGCATAGGGATGATTTAAATCTGCCGTAAAAATGCGTGCATTGTAAAATACTTTTACCTGTGCATTGCAAATAAATGGTAAGATGAAAAGCAGGAGGAGCTGCAAGTGTTTTTGTTTCTTATCAAAGAAAACAAAAATGAATAAAAGCTGTTGGTTCATAATTTATTATTTGTATTTTTTTGAGAGATGATTGCTCAATTACTTTTTCTTCTTCGGCTGCTGCTGTGTGCTGCAATGAATACCACCGCCACTCCAGTTTAACTGCATAGCATTGATAAATATAATTTCCCTTCCTGGAAAAGCTTTTTGAAAAATTGTTTTCACCTGCGCTTCTTTTTCTTTGGAAGAACCCATTGCTGTGTAAGAAGGTAGCAGCACCACTCCATTGGTGACCAGGTAATTCATATAACTGGCGGCGGGAACTCTTAAAAGCGTATCGCCTGTTTTGGGTTGCTCTGATGGAATGAAATCAGACAGCTCCACATCCAATGTTGTTTCAGTGGAATCGATTTTACGTACCGTGATTTTCTTTGTCATAAAATCGGGCAACGGTACTTTTATAATGTTGAAGGGTTTTCCTTCCCGGTCTTTTGCCTGTTGCAGTATTCTATAATTTTCATTCATGCGTTCATAATTCATTTGATTGACCGGATTAAGATCTTTTTCTTTTTCATCCACCCATGCAAGCATGATGGTATTGGTATTAGCAAAACGAACAAACTCATCTGTATGACCGCCGGTACCTCCACCATAATAGTTAGCGGTTATGCGGCGAAAAAAATGGAGCGGATCATCAGCCAATCCCTTTTTCATCCAGATAATATTAGTGACACCCAGCACCTTTTTAAATTCAGCCTCAATGTATGCTCTTTGCAATTCCGGGTTGCGTTGAAACACAGTTGCTTCACATAAAATCAATGTGCCATTTCCATTTACTTCAATGGCGCCACCTTCGTGTTTTACATTGGTGGTTAAACGAACTGCTCCTTCTGACACCGCCATCAAACTGTCAACAGAACCTGTTTTAATCATCCGTTCTTTTCTTTTTTCTAAATAAAATTTCACACTGTCCATATTCCCATTGTATTTCTCTTTTAAGAAACCAGGGTATCCATAGCTATTCCAGGCAAAGTCAGCAACGCCCAATTCTCCTTTTTCATTTATTAAAAAAGCAGCGCCATGGTCACGGATCCAGTAACGGTCGCCAGGCATAATATAGCTTTTGTACATTGTGGTATCAATGCCAAATAACCCGAGTCGGGCTTTTGCAGTTTGTAAAAGACTGTCACTGTCAAACGCCATCTTTACTGTAACATTCGGCGCCAGTGCTTTAATAATATCTGCAACTGCAGGATAGTAACCACGCAGACTATCTTTTTCCCATCCCAGCCATACTGCATCATGTGGTTCCCACTCGGCAGGCATGTAAAATTTCTCACTTTTATTTTTACAGGAAAAAAAAGAAGTGATGATGATGAGTAAAATAAACTGCTTCATGTATTGATAATTAGTGATGGATAATTTTATTTCTTTTGAATGAGCTATCAATTATTTTTTTTACTTTTTTCCCTGCATACTTTTTATTTCATCTTCATTCCCCGTCATCTCCCACCGAACCAACGACAATGGAAGAATACCTATTGCATATAATTGATCGAAAAAATTATACAGTTTTAAATGGTTGTTTTCTTTTACTCCCATGTCCATTACCAACTGTTCCATAAAATATTTACCGGTTACATAACTGGTACCATAACCCGGCTGACGTAAATACAAATGCTGTTCAAAACCCACCAGGCTTTCATCACCCGTCCATCCTTTAGGTGTCCACTCCACCTGAAATTTTCTTGCCTGTTCGTAGTTGATCATATTCGCCTGTACATATAAAGAAGCGAGGCCACGGGCACAACGTTGCGCCAGCATGATCCAAACAAGTTCTCGGGCTCTTGGGGTATCATCCCATAAACCGGCATGCATAAAAGTTTCTTCCATAAAAGTTGCCAATCCTTCGGAGCGTTGCATCCACATATTGTAAGGCAGCGCACCACGACGGATACTATTTGAATGCGGCTCTTCTGTTAACCGTGCAATTTCAAACCAATGTGTGGAATGAGAATACAATACACCCGGTGCAAGGAAACTGATATTGGCAAAGAAATTCCGTTTGTCTTCCGGAATAAAGCCACCAATGTGTTTACGCAATGCAGGTTCCATATAATCTTTTACCGGTAAAATTTCTTTTTGTTTTAAAAAGCCCATCAGTTGTTTTACGGCTGCATCTGTGCCTGCAGTAAATTCTTCAGCAGTTGAAAATGCTTTCAGTTCAGGAAGATTTTTATTGCGTTCCCGTTCCATTTGTAATGAGGAATAAGCACGGGTTAATTCACGTTTTAATAAACTGACTTCTTCTTCCCATGAAAAGGGTATCAGCATAACATTCTGTAAATGCCAGGTATAATTTTCTTTGCCAATTCCGGATGGACCGTTTTTCTTTGGTAATTCTTTTTGCAACCAGTCAATAAGTTTTAAAGTGGCTTGCTTTGCTGTAGCAATGGCATTCTTTAATTCATAGCTATCATTGGTCGTTTTCTTTGTAAGTTCATCCAGCAGTTCCATCTGCCCTTTGATGTCTCCGGTACCTGCACTCCATAAATCACGGCCATTACCGGTGAGATTTATTTTTGCCTGCTCATATAATGGTTGAATTATTTTTAATTGAGCTGTCAATTTTTTTGCATCGTTTATCGAAAGCGGAAAAGTATAATTCCATAATTCAATCGCTGCAAAGCTGGTGGGGCCTTCATGATCGGGTGTATCACTTTGTTCATTAAAAACAAGGACGTAAAATGCCGGGTCACGTACCCATGGTTTTAAAATGCGGCAATTATAATCGAGTGCATTCATTTCGGAACGGAGTAAAACATAATCTACCTGTTGATTGATTGGCCAGCCGGTTGTATCAGTCTTTTGCAAACGACCCTTGTAATGCAGTAAGGTTTGTTGTGTTTTAATGATTGTTTGGCTGCGGTAATCTGGAACAGCATTGGGTAAACTTGTACGCTCTAATATTCTTAACTCTTTGCATAATTGCAAGAGGGTTTGATAGGATTCTGTTTTTGTTTGTTGTGCATTGGTTTGAATGGTTGCAACAAAATGTAACAGTATCGTTACTGAAAGAATTATACGTTTTGTATCTCGGTTCATTTTTATCTGTTTTATAAATATCTATGTTTTGATTCTTGTTTGCTGCCATTTTTTTTATTTGTGCCGATGCTACGTATCTCAATCTTTTTTTCAACGGGTTGAAACCCGTTGCCACAAGATGGATCGATGCTACGCATCTGCATCTGTCATCTATTTTTTCAACGGGTTGAAACCCGTTGCTACAAGATGGATCGATGCTACGCATCTGCACTTGTTATCTTTTTTTCAACGGGTTGAAACCCGTTGCTACAAAATGGATCGATGCTACGCATCTGCACTTGTTATCTTTTTTTCAACGGGTTGAAACCCGTTGCTACAAGATGGATCGATGCTACGCATCTGCACTTGTCACTTGAAATCTTCTGCCCGCTTGCAGAGCCGTAGGCTCGATTCCATTTTGTAACACCGGGTTTCAACCCGGTGAAATACTGCAACCACAAAATCTGAGAGCCGTAGGCTCGGCACATATCTATATAAGGTCCTGAAAAATATATTGCTCGTCGTACTCAATCTTAAACCGCTTCAGTAACTCAATATACTCATCTCTGAACGCTTGCTTTGCATGATGTGCTTCCTGGTTCTGAATGTATTTATATACGTTGTCCACCTGTGACTGCCCATAAGAAAAAACCCCATAACCATCCTGCCATTCGAAATGCTCTTTGGTAAGTTTGTTATCATTGATATACTTGGATGATTTTCCTTTTACTGTTTTCATTAGTTCGAATACAGACACCACAGGCTTCAACCCTACAAAACAGTGTACATGGTCTTCCACGCCATTTACAATAATGGTCTTGCAATTGCCTTCATTAACCAGGTTGCCGATTACACCCCAAACCGTATTGCGCCATTCTTTGCTTAACACAGCATTTCTGTATTTTACAGCAAAAACAGTATGCAGATAGATTTGGTGATAGGTGTTTGCCATATTTTTATTTTTTCTTTTGTTACATGTTTACTTACCGGTGTTGTTATATGGGCCGATGCTACGCATCTCAATCTGTTATCTATTTTCACCGGGTTGAAACCCGTTGCTACAAAATGGATTGATGCTACGCATCTGAACCACAACCAGCTGCAGCCATCATATATACCGATGTCCGCTTGCAAAGCCGTAGGCTTGATTTTGTATTGTAACGATAGCTATCAGTATCAATCCGGTGTAAATGACTACAATAAAACTGAATACCATCGGCAGGTTACATTTAAACTATACTGTTAATCTCTAACTACTTTTTAAATTTTCCGTAAACAGGTTGACCGGCAAAAACATTCTCTACTGTTTTACCATTCTTCAAAGCAAGCACACCATTTACAATTACGTATTCAATGCCTTCAGAAAATGCGAGGCCTTTTTCAAAGGTTGCTTTGTCAATAACCGTGTTGGGATTAAAAATTGTAATGTCTGCATCGGCGCCTATTTGTATTCTGCCTTTAAAACGCATCATTGGTGCAATGCCTTCTAATCTTTTTGCCGGTAACAACGTCATTTTTTCAATAGCTGTCATAAGATCAATCACTTTTTCTTCCCTCACATATTTTCCTAACACTCTGGAGAAAGTTCCTGCTGTTCGGGGATGCGCCAGCTTTGCATAAGGCATTCCATCGGAGGCTATCATTATGCCTGGTTCTTTAATACCGGCTTTGATCCATTCAGGTTTCATGTTGTGAATGATTACAATTCCACCAATTTTCCGGTATTTCTCAAATGTTTCCTTTGTAAGCCGTTCACCAGTGGCTACCCATTGCAAATCACCATAACTAATTCCCATCTTTTTCTGCCAGCCTTCATTAAAAAGCACACTTTGTAATGCGGTTGATCCTGCAGTGTAAGGATAGAGTTCAGAACTGATATCGAACCCCTTTTTATTTGCCTGCTTAACCAGGTCTAATGCAAGTTGAATTTGACCCAGTGCCATGCTATTGATATGTACCACATGTAAAGGAGTACCGGTAAGTATTGCATCTGATAATACTTCCTGCAATGAAATAATATTGTTTTCACGTACATGGGTGAAAACCAGGGCTTTTAATTCAGCCGCCAATTGGAAAACCCGGTATATTTCACTGGAAGTTACTTCGGTAAGATAGCCAATGGGTAAACCAATGCCAATACCACCTTCACCCAGTGAAGACCTGATGTTATCCAGCATTTTATTTGTTTCATCTGCTGAAAGATTTTCGGTGTAGGAAGGAGCAATAATATTAAAAAGTGTATCAAACCTTGATTCCCCTGATACCGTTATTCGATAAAGATTATTTGCACCCGTTTGATACCTTTCCATAGCATTAAATCTTTCGAATGGCCAACAAACGCTGGCGCCATAATTAATATACGCTTTTGATTTTTTTGATTCATACCATTGGGCTAAAAATTCAATTCCCCATTCCAATTCCAATGCAGTAGTAAGTCCATCATGCAATTGATATTCTTGTTCTTTGTTTGTTCTGCCATGTACATGTAAATCAATAAAGCCGGGCGCTACTGCCAATCCGCTTGCATTAATTTCTTGTTTCCCGTTTAATGGTTCAATTGAAATTTGTGCAATTCGATTGTTGATGATGCCCACATTACGGATGGCATCGAGTTTTGTTTCGGGGTCAATAACACGGCCGCCCTTTAACACAATATCATACATAACAGGTGATTGGGAAAACAACTGAAAAGAAAATACATATATCAATAGGATAAAC
>Ga0163148_10003621_pt1 | contig 16901 bp, 10 predicted proteins | sample OliLakLV19MP7P2_FD_148606 | JGI IMG/M metagenome (GOLD analysis project Ga0163148, IMG submission 148606) | Freshwater microbial mat bacterial communities from Lake Vanda, McMurdo Dry Valleys, Antarctica- Oligotrophic Lake LV.19.MP7.P2 | ecosystem: Environmental > Aquatic > Freshwater > Lake >...
TTAATATAGCAGTCGCCTTTTAACTATTAAGAATTAAGAAAGATTCACGGCGGTTAAAACCGCCAGTGCCGCTTACATCTCATGGCTAAAGCCGATGAGTTTTCCGCTTGCCGAACTTTTTTTATAAAAGTCTTTTTGTACTCATACCAATAACTTGCAAATGCTTCATTTCTTTTTTGAACAAAAGCCTGTAAAATAGTAGCCCTGTCTGGGTTTTTGGCGGGGTGGTCACGCCCCCAGGGTGAGTTTTGGAAGCCTACCAATAGGGATATTAAGATTTTCAGTTGACAGTTGACAGTTGACAGTTGACAGTTGACAGTTGACCTGGGATAGCGACCTCTACCTGGAAGGAAGAGGATTGGAGTAATGAATAGTCTTCTTTTAATTTCTCCCGATCAGGGAGAGGCTTTAAACCAATTCTTTCTGGTAAAGTCTTAAGAATACGGAGTCTGCCATACCGGGGAGTGTCAATCATTCCATCCCAATATCTCTGCCACTTTTCCCGGCAGGGTAGTGACTTCAAATGGTTTGGGAATTACCCCAGCAACACCCATTTTGGCAAATTCAGCCATATCGGTTGACAAAACTCTTGCTGTCAGAAGAATCACTGGAATCGATCGAGTAATCGGATCGGATTGGAGGCGATCGTACACAGCAAACCCATCCATTCCCGGCATTGATATATCCAGCAAAATAGCGTTAGGTCGTTCTGTTTGTAGGATTTGTAAACATTCTTGTCCTGATGCCGCCACCAGGGTGTTCCATCCCGCGAGGTCTTCCAGGCACAACTGTATCAGTTCGCGGAGGTGTTCTTGGTCATCAACGATGAGAATTTGTTTCCCTATCATCTTGTTTTCGGGCAGGAGACTGCCATCATAATTAGCTACTTGCAAAGCGTTCATTTTTTTTGTTGATTAGAAATCAATTTTTCGGTTGCCAATTGGGTCTGAAATACACATCTTTAAGCAATCGCTCAAATTTGCAGTTGAGACTTGAATCCGAACTTGCGATGGCTGAACTCTCAACTCTTTGGCAAGCTGAATTGTTAAACCATCCGGGTGTATTTCAGTCCCATAGGTTTCAGGATGTACGCGGTGGGGCAACGGGATGAGACTTTGAAATCTACTAGGAAGGAAATAACCTTCAACTCCCGCAGCTTCGGTAGGTTGACCTTGAATTAAAACGGTTTCTGGAGTGATTGGGAGATTCAATTTGACAAGATGAATGTCAGAAATGTGAACTTTAAGGATAAGTGTCACATCCTTTTCTTGAATTTTAATACCTGCGATCGGTGTTTCCTCTGTATGAGCAATCCAAAGTGTGGATTGCTGACAACCAGTGGGCAAACCGGAAAATGAACCTGCGAGATCCTGATTTATATCATTCAAAGCCTGAAAAGCATTCAATGAGTCTCCTCCTAATGCAAAGAACTGTTAGCTGCATAACAGGAGACTAAATAGCAACGGTAAGGAATTGGTAAAGATTCCGTTATTGTTACAAAAATTGACAAAAATGGTGAAAGTTATTCTCTACTTTGGCTGGAGAAATCCTGCCTCAGCAAATTGGCTCGTAGATTAAAGAATCCCCGTGCGTTTACGCCGGGGAGTGTCAATCATCCCATCCCAAAATCTCTGCTACTTCTTCCGTCAGGGTGATGGGTTCGATCGGCTTGGCAATTACCCCAGCTACGGCCATCAGGGCAAATTTAGCCCGATCGCTCGGCAACACTTTCGCTGTCAGCAAAATCACTGGAATCGATCGGGTAATCGGATCAGATTGGAGGCGATCGTACACAGCAAACCCATCCATTCCCGGCATAGATACATCCAGCAAAATAGCGTTGGGTTGTGCTATTTGCAGTATTTGTAAACATTCCTCTCCCGATCGAGCCCCCACTGTTTTCCATCCGCCTAAATCTTCTAAGCAAGCCTGCACAAGTTCCCGAAGGTGTTCTTCATCGTCAACAACTAGAATTTGTCTGTCTGTCATGGCATTTTGGATTGGAGATTTTGGATTTTGGATTGATGCTAAAGATTAATCTAAGCGTTATTCAATGGTGGCTAAGGGTAGGGTGAAGCAAAATGTGCTGCCTTCACCTAAGATACTTTCCGCCCAGATTTTGCCGCCATGCCGCTCAACTATACTGCGACAGATTGCTAAACCTAAACCGGTGCCTCCTTTTTCACGGGAGTCGGAGGCATCGACTTGTTGAAATCGCCCAAAAATCAGTTCTAGTTTATCTGCTGGAATGCCTCGTCCGCGATCGCTAACTTGGAACAGCACAAAGTCTGTCTGGTTTTGGGCACTCAGATGAATTGTGGAATCGGCAGGTGAGAATTTAATCGCATTACTGAGCAAATTTGTTAAGGTTTGGACGATCGCATCTCCTGTTGCCCAGACTTCTGCATCTGTGGGGTTAACGATTAATGAGATTTGCTGTTGAGTAGCGATCGCCTGCAAGCTATCTACTGCTTGCTGCATCAAATCGGCAGCTTTGCAAACGGTTTTCTCGACAATTGCCCGCCCGGAGTCTAGGCGCTCCAAATCTAAAATATCATTAACCAGGTTCACTAATCGATTGGTATCGAGGTAGGCAATTTCAATCATGCGTCTCGATTTTTCGGGTTTTTTATCATAAACCCCACTTTTTATTAGTCCCAATGACATTTGAATTCCTGCCAAAGGAGTCCGAAGTTCATGGCTGACAATGCCAATGAACTCATCTTTAATGTGTTCTAGCTTTTGTCGATCGGTAATATCTTCCCCAATGCTGATAGTTCCAATGATGTTTCCCTCTGAATCTTGCAGCATGGTATTGTTCCACGCAATGAACCGTTCCTCACCCGATTTGGTTAAGATCAAATTTTGATAATAGGGATGATAGTTATGGGCTAAAACTTCCGAAAAAACAACTTGAATCGATTGTTTATCAGAATGGCTTAAGAAGTTTTCAAACCAATTTTCTCCGAGAATTTCTGGGTGAGTATATCCTGTGAGTTTTAAGAAAAAAGGATTAACATAATTAACATTTCCCGATTGATCGAGTCCGACAACAATCAACTGCACGTTATCCAAGAGCGATCGCCAGCGTCGTTCGGCTTCTCGGATCGTGGCTTCGGCTTGCTGACGTTCTTGCAGTTCTAGCTGAAGTTGTCGGTAGAGTTTGGATTGCTGGATGGCGATCGACAATTGGCTGGCAATCTGTTCAAGTAATTCTATTTCCCACGATTGCCATTGACGAGGTGCCGTATTTTGGTAGATAGCTAACAAACCCCAGAGATTTTCTCTCAAAAATATCGGGAAAAATGCATAACTTTTTGCTTGTAATTGTTCCACTAGCTCGATATGACAGGGTTGAAGTTCAGCGCAGTAAATATTATTAACCACAAAACTTTTATTATTTCGGAATCGACCGCCGTGAGTTTCTTGCAGATAGGTATCTGCACAATTTTTTTGAAGATCGCTTCCTATCAGTTTTCTCCAACCCTCACCAACTGACTCCACGACAAAATCAACACTCCAATCAAGATTAAATCGGTAAATGGCAGTGCGATCGGTTTGTAATGTCTGCCTGATTTCAGTAACAGCAGTATTTAGAACGGCATTCAGATCCAAAGATTGGTGAATTCCTTGAGTAATCGTCCAGAGCAAATTTTCCTTTCTAGATTTCTGTAGTAAGGCTGCTTCCGCCTCTTGTCGAACTTCTTCGAGGTGCTTCGCTACTGTGATATCTTGATGAACGGCCACCAGAACATCGCCATACTCGGAATGATTGAATACACAGCAAGTGGCACTACACCAAAATGGAGTCCCATCTTTCTTGACATTATGAACTTCATAGCTAAATTCACCCCTTTGTAAAACGGCAGACCGAATGGCTTGATTTACATCTTCAGGACTGACCGATTCGGTGGCATAGTTGAGAATCGAAACGTGCTGACCGTTGAGTTCGCCAAAGTCATAGCCAAACATCTGCTCAAATTTAGGATTGGCATAGACAATTACTCCATTCTCGATTCTTACTAAACAAATGCCTTCCGCCATGTTGCGGGTAATAACAGCCTGAAGCTCAAGCATTTGTTCGGCTTGTTTAAGTTTAGTCAGATCGCGCAGAATGACGATTATCCCTACAATCTTTTCGCCTATATCACGTAAAGGCGTATAGGTAACGCTCAAAAATTGCCTGACTAAATTGGGAGAGTCAAACCAGTTTTCATACTGAATTTTTTCGCCCCCCCAACATCTGTCTAACCTAGGTTTAATCGAGTTATCGAATACGTCTGCATCCAGGACATTTCTAACAGAATTTCCGATAACTTCGCTTTCAGATTTGTTGCACCAAGTCAAATAAGCTTGATTGGCTATTTGATAAATATAGTTGCTATTCATCAGTATAATCGGATCTGTTGTATTGAATACGATGCGTTCATATTGGCTAAATGCTTCTTCAGTACGTTTGCGATCGGTGATATCAAATACGCTAGAACGGCTCATCATGAAGTTACCTGCTTCATCATAAATTGCTGTAGCATTTAAGTTTATCCAAATGATTTTTCCGTTTTTATTCAACATCTGACACTCTAAATTTTCTAGCCCTCCTTGTTTTTTAAATAAGGGAAAGTTTTGATCAAAACTATTTTTACTTTCAAATGTCATTAAATCCCTATAATTCTTTTTATGCACAATTTCATCGCGGGTATAGCCTAACCACTTCAGTTCCGTATCATTAATCATAATTATGGTTCCTGCTGCATCTAGGGAATGATAGCCACAGGGAGCGCTATTATAGAGGTCTTCAACTTGATTGATATATTGTTGCAAGCTATGGTTGACTTCAGTGAGTTCTGCAGTCCGTTCTATGACTCGTTGTTCGAGTTCAGTATTGAGTTGTTGTAGGGCAATTTCTGCTTGTTGCCACTCCCTCAGTTCCGTTTGTAGTAGATCAAATAAATCAGCTTGCTGAATGGCAATTCCAACTTGAGTTGCTAGCTGTCGCATGAGATCAATTTCTGAGGATTGCCATTCGTAAGGTCCTGCACAGTGATGGGCAATCAATAATCCCCAAAGTTCTTCTCCCTCAAGGATAGGAATAACCAGGTTAGCTCTAACTTGAAAATTTGCCAGGAAGTCCCGGTGAAAAGTATCAATTCTGGCAGTATAAATATCTGATTTAGAGGCTAATAAGCCTTGTTTGAAGGGTTCGATATAGCTTTCACCCAAGCAAGGATCATGTATCTGAGTGGATAAGATTGCTGTCCATTCTGAACCAACGGACTCTACCACCACCTTTCCGCTCCAGTCTGGAGCAAATTGGAAGATAATTACGCGATCGCACTGCAGAATGTTTCTGAGGTCAGTTACCGTAGTGTTGAGAATATCTTCTAGTTTGAGGGATGCGGAGAGAGAAAGTGCTGTTTTAGCCAGGATTGGCTGTGGCTGTTGTTGCCATTTCCCATAATCTTGATCAGTATGTTCTATCATTAATCTACTTAATTAATTACATTTTTTAAATTGAGTCAGAAACCGGGTTTTTAGCCCTCGTGCGTAAGTTCTATTTAAGTATTCCCAGGCTTAATTAAAGGACGAGTGCGCTTAATTCGGCTGAGTACCCGCGTGACTAATTCAGGCCCTAGTACCGGCTTGGTAATAAAATCATCGGCTCCCGCTGCAAAGGCTTGTTGCAGAGATTCTGGAGCGGTATGGGCTGTCACCACTAAAATCGGTAAATTTTCCCATTGGATATCCTGTCGGACGACCTGACACAATTCTAAGCCGCTGACGATCGGCATTTCTAGATCCAGCACTACTAAATCGGGTTTAGTGTTAATTAACACCTCCCAAAATTGCTGTGGTTCTTTGAGATTTGTCACCTCAAGTCCCCAGGGAGTCAGTAACGCTGATAATTTAATCAGCATCACAGGGTCATCATCTACGATTAAGACTTTGGCTTCTGAAGTTTTGGGACTGGGTAGAACACGGGCGATCGCTCGAAAAATTTGCTCGGTGGTTGCAGGTTTGTGGAGAAATTGCTTAGCACCTAAGCGCGATACTGCCAAGCGATCGGCAAGACTATCTCGTCCGGTAAAGACAATTATAGGCAGGTTAGGCGATCGCTCTGTCAGTTCTCGCAGTAGCGTCAATCCATCTTCCTCTGTCTCTGCAAAGCTTAAATCTAGTAACATCACATCGGGCATTGACAAAGCAAGACGCGATCGGGCATCAGTAATATTCGGCGCAATTTTCATCCGAAATCCCCAAGCTTCCGATTCTACTTTCAATCGCTCCGTTAATGCAGCATCATCATCAACTACCAAAACCCGATAGTTGAAAATTGAAATAGTAGAAACTGGTACAGCCGTTGATGTAATCGGTGTTTTGGCTAATTCCTGCTGTAAATCTGTCACCAATTCCGAGAAGCGGGTAATTTCCGCAGCAGTGAAAGAGCGATCGTTTATTAGTAAATGCTCTGCAGAGCGTGCCAATTTCGAGCCTTCGGGATAACAAAAAGATCCCAGAGTGCCGGCTAATTTATGAGCTTCATGTTTTGCCGCTTGCTGTAATTCTGTTTCTAAATTTCCTGCTAATAGAGCAGTTTTTGCCAGATCCAATACAGAAATTTGTTGGTTGAAGCCTCTCCGAAACCGCTCTAACACTTTGTCGCTCTCGGACTTATCTACCCCGCGAGATTGAGGTTTTTGGCTACTCTTTGGAACCAACTTGTTGAAGTTAAAGGGCGCAGATTGGGGGTACGGTTTCAGTCGATAGCCCATGCCATAAACTGTTTCGATGATTTCTTCAGTTAAGCCGCCGGCCTTCAGTTTCTTTCTGACATCCTTAATATGAGTGATAATGGCGCGATCGGTTGGTGCGTCATCAAAGCCCCACAGACGATCCAAAATGGCACTGCGGCTAAAGATGCGATCGGGATTTCGCAGCAATAATGCCAGCAGATTATATTCTGTCGCTGTCAGTGAAATTATTTGTTCGCAAAATGTCACTCTACCAGACTCTAAATCTAAACAAAGATCTCCCCAAGTCAATGTATTAGCCGCTGAATTCTGAGTAGAAACTCCTGGGGAAAGTGCTTTACTGCGTCGCAATAACGTTCGTATCTTTGCCAGTAATACTTCCGTAGTAAAAGGCTTGCTGATGTAATCATCGGCTCCCGCATCGAAAAGAGCCACCACCTCCGCATCTGAATCCCTTGCAGTCATTAACAGGATCGGTTGGCAGTAGCCTTGCGATCGCAATTGCCGACATAGACTAATTCCATCTAGTTTGGGAACCTGCACATCTAACAAAATCAGGTCATACTCAATTGCTGCTGCCAAGTCTAAGCCCACTTGTCCATCATTTGCCCGATCGAACCCGTAATGATTTGCTTCCAGCACCTTAGCCAGTGTTGCACTCAACCCTCCATCGTCCTCTACTAGCAGAATTTTTATCGGAGACTTCTTCATTTTGGCTGTGCGGTTCAAATCCCATGCGATCGACCCGCTTTGATGTCAGGCCGAAGCGTAGCTTTTAACTAAATCACTGCTACTCATTACTACTCCTTTTATCTTACCATTTTTGCAGTCCCATCACCTAAAAATTGCTGTCACTTCCGCAGTTTACATAAGACTGATCCCCCATCCATCCATCTGCGTCCATCCCCGTTTATCCGCCTGCATCTGCGGTTCAAAAAGAGCGATCGCCCCCAAAAAGAGCGATCGCCCTCCCAAACAAATTATCCCTCCTCCTCAGATTTCACAGGCGCGCGCCCAGAAATCACAATAAATCCCACCGACTCAAGAGTCATCTGCGGGCGGCGAATTCCCGCTAAAACCGCTTCACTCAACGCACTTTCGGTACTGATTTCATCACCCAAAACCGATTCTAAAAGTTGTTCCGATTTAGAAAGTCGATTCAAGCGCAATTGCAATTGATTCACCCGGTTTTCGAGTTGGATTGCAGCAGTGACAGCGGAACTATTGCACATTTCCACAAAAGCCGATCGCCCGCGTAGCAATTCCTCCGATACCACCCGCCCCTTTTGACAAAAATCATCCCATTCTAGCGGATCGACAAAACTGTCAATCAGCGAGGTGCGATTCTTTGACAAATTGTAATCCCGATTCGCTCCGCCTTTCCCCTTATAAGCCCGCTGCAAAACCGCTAGAATTTCCGCATCTTCCACCAGTGACATTTCTGCGCTGCGAGCATCTACAAACACAGTTTCAAAAATTGGGAGAAACAGAGCATCAGCGCGGCGCTGCAAAGCTTTCAAGTTGTAATTTTCGATATTTTGTGCTTGCAAAACTTGCTCGGCAGGCTGCACATCAGTCTGGATTGAATAATTAAACTGAAAGCCGAACCACTCCTTCCCGGGTTCCGCATCCCAGCTTTCATCATGCCGCCACATGGCAAAAGCTTGACCCCGATCGTCCCAGCGAATATAAGAGCCAAGTGCATCGATCAATCCCTCACCAATTCGATAAAGAGCGACATCAGCATTCTGATAAGCAATCCGGCGATTGTAACTACCATATTGCTGGCAATAAGGAATCAATCTGGTTCTCAAATCGTTCGACGGAATCAAAGTTTTTTGAGTAGGTTGATAGCGCAGCAACCCCGATATACTAGGATGTTCGATTTGTTTGAAGTGAAGAGCTTGACACAACCAACCCTCAGTAGCCCGCTGCATTTCTTTATGCTTAGCGTCGCAGTTGTCGAGAGATTCAAAATACTGAGATGCGCTGTCATCAAGAGTATCAATTTCATCGAGAACGTACTGTTCATCAATTTTGATTTTCTCTTGTTCGATTTCAGTTTTAATCGCTTCAATTTCGCTGGATAAGCCCTTGCCTCCCTCAGCAAACAACTTTTCTTCAAGTTTGAGAAGTTTTTCCTCAGCATAAAACTGAAGGCTGGCAATAGATTTGTTGAAGATATCAAACCCATCTTTTAAAACTTGAAACCAAGCTTCGTGGGGACTCTCTGGCAAATCCGGGCCTGCAAACAAACAAAATTGCACTCCCATTTTGCTACCAATGCGATCGACTCTGCCGAGTCTTTGTTCTAACTGATGGGGAAACCACGGCAAATCGAAATGAATTAACCAATCTGTCAATTGCAAATTTACCCCTGCTTCCGCCGATCGATCGCACACTAAGATAAAACAATGGGGTTCAGTCTTAAACCGCTTGAGACTAGCCTCAACATCATCAGCCGAGTTGCTCGTGTCATGGCTGGCGATCGCCTTTTTACCAAAGATTTTAGCTAAATTTTCCGCAATCTCTTTACAAGTTGCAGTAAAACTGGTAAAAATCACAATTTTCGGGAAACGCTCGCCCGGAATCGGCCGTTTAATTTGCTGTTGAATTCTCGACAGCAAATCGCGAGGATTGCTGTGATACTCGCGCGGAACCTTCAAAGCCGCTGCCAGAAATCGGAGAATGGCGATTCGTAACAAACTCAGTCGATCGAGTCCTTCCTGGGGCTTTTCCAGGGTGTTGAGCAAGGTTTCCAGCATTTCCCTTTCTTCGGTAAACAGCGCAGTTCTGGTCAAAATTGCGGTGTCGCTTTGTCCGAATTCGCGATCGAGTTCTGGAGTCGATTTTTTCTGCAAGCGAGCTTTGACAACCCGTTCTAAAACACTCAGCCAAGTACCAGAAGCGCGGAAAAACAGCAGAAAAATTCTCTGATATTCGCTAGACTTGGGAGCGACTGTGCGCCACTTATCGAGTACGGTTTGAATTTCCGACCACTGTTCATCATTCAGATCGTACTCAGTTTTGGGGACAGCATCTCGATCGAAAATCACATCTTCAACCGCATCCCGGCGGTTGCGGAGAATGCGGCGGTGGAGGCGGTAGGTATCTCTAACGTGAGTGCGAATAGTTCGGACAAGCCGAGCCTGTTCTGCGGTTTCTTTAGTTTTCAAACAACTTTCTAACTCTGTTGCTAATCCGATTAAATAATCATCTTTAGCAAAAATAGTGCGAAGTTTAGCGAGTTTTGTTTGCAAAACAGCAGGCTTGGCATTTTCTCGGAAATCCAGCAAAGCGCGACCGATTTCTTGACGGTTTTGCACCTGTTCTTTGAAGCTTTCCAGGTCATCAAGACGGTAAGTTGTGGGATCTAGCAAATTCAGCATTGTTAGAAAATCTTGCTCGTGGCCGAGAACTGGCGTTGCAGATAATAACAATACATTTTTGCTTTTCTGAGCGAGTTTCTGACAGAGTTCAAAGGACTGCTGCTGAGCGCGATCGCCCGAATTAGCCATTGCGGCCAGATCCTGCGCTTCATCAACAATCAGAAAATCTAGGTTGGCGTTGCGGCTAACTTGATTGATTTCGCTAATAGCAACAAGCTGCACTCGGTCAGCAAAATGAGACAAATAGAATTTATTTTCCAACTCCTGCCGCCACTGTTCGAGCAAGTATTTCGGAACCAGTACCACAGCGCGTCCGTTGGGTTCATCTAGCAGAAATTGGCGGAGAATTGTGCCGGCTTCTACTGTTTTTCCCAGTCCTGGTTCGTCGGCCAATAAATAGCGCACGATTGGGTCTTCTAGGACGCGCCGCACGACTTCAACTTGGTGCGGATAGAGGTCTATGTTAGCAGAAATTAAACCGGTCATGCCGCGGCTGACGGCCCGCTGTTCGATCGCAGATTGAACAAATGCCAATCGGCGATCGTGAAAATACGGCGTTTCTTGGCCTTTGACTGCTAAAATGTCGATCGGATCGGCGATCGGGATATTGCAGCGAACGTATAGTTCGGTTTCGACAGCTTGCAAACTTTGGCTGTCGGGGAGGTCAATTTCGTACTCTAATTTATCTTCATCCCAGTCATAAACTCGACCGATAATCCACCTTTCCTGACTTGTGCTCCAGAGGTAGCAGCGGGTTTGGCGCTGAAGTCTGGCTTCTTGCAGCAAACCCAAGGGTACAGTTTTGCGGATGCGGTTTTTAACTGAGCAAAAATATTCAACTACGGCATCAGTACGCGATACCTCGACAACTTTTCCGATTCCCAAATCGTTTCTGGGCGATCGAACTAACGAACCAACATCAATCATAATTTCAGCCTGACAATACTTACTAGATTACAATAAATCCTTTCCAGTTAAAAATTTTAGCAAAATGCGATTTTTGCCTGCGTCACTTTTCTAGTCAAATGACAGTCAATCTGGTATTCTCAAAACCATAAGTTTAGCATGGTAAATAACATTTGGGGAATTAATAAATATGCTGGCAGCGAATAAGAATAAGTAATTACGAGGAAGGAAAAATAACCCCTGGATTACCGGATTCCCATTTCGGGTATTTCTGCATCACACTGGTATAAATTTCCGACTCTGTAAACCCTGCTAACCAAGCTTGTAGCTGTGGCCAAGGCTGTTCGTTAAACCAAGTTAGATTTGTATGAGCGAATTGACGAACAAAAGGTGCGATCGCCATATCAGCTAATGCTACATTGTTACCAAATAAATATTTAGTGGCGTTTAACTGTGAGTTGAGTTTTTCCAGGAACAAAGAACATTCATACCGATGTACTCTAGCTTCAACACCGGGATAACGATCGGGGTACTTATAACGGTCAAGATGATATTTAAACCTATCATCAAATAGAGCAATTAGTTCCAGCATTTCTGTAACAGAACCTTGCTGTGGCATCAACCATTTTTCAGGATCATGCTGTCTCAATGCCCACAACATGATATCAATACTTTCATCCAGTACCCGCCCGTCAACATCAATCAATATCGGTACGGTACCTTTGGGCGATACATCTAACATTTCTTGTGGCTTGTCTCGCAACACAACTTCCCGCAACTCGCACACCCGATTGCTAACCATCAGCGCCAAGCGCGCCCGCATAGCATAGGGACAGCGGCGAAAGGAATACAAAATCGGGTATGTTGCTGACATATTATATGATTAGTCGATCGCGCGATCGGGCTACAGGAGTCAGAAACCGGGTTTCTTTCGAGATTTCACGCCGCCCAACCTAATTTTTTGTAGAAACCCGGTTTCTTTGAGAAACTACAGGAGTCAGAAACCGGGTTTCTTTCGAGATTTCACGCCGCCCAACCTGATTTTTGTAGAAACCCGGTTTCTTTGAGAAACGCGCTTAATCTATCCCATTATCAACTTTTTCCTTAGCATCATAGCGCGCGCCGATATGTACTTGGTTGCGACGCTTAGCAAGCTCAATCTGACGTTGACGTTCAGATAAGGCTTGTTTTTTGGTTTCAGTTTTTGAGTCATGACAATGAGGACAACTCACACCAAGTACAAACAATTCTGAATCCTTATCTTCCTGACTAATCGGGTGACGACAACCGCGACAAAGTTCATAGTTACCCGGCTTTAACCCCTGACCAACAGAAACCCGTTCATCAAAGACAAAACATTCACCTTCCCAACGACTTTCTGCTTCCGGCACCGTTTCCAAATATTTTAAAATTCCGCCTTCGAGATGATAGACTTCCTCAAAACCTTGAGTACGCAAAAAAGCAGTAGATTTCTCGCAGCGAATACCGCCCGTGCAAAACATTGCTATTTTGGGTTTATCGCGTAAAGCCGCTTCTTGCAGCGCCCATTCAGGTAAATCGGAAAAGCTTTTTGTTTTGGGATTGATAGCGCCTGCAAAAGTACCCATAGATACCTCGTAGTCGTTACGCACATCAACTACGACAACATCAGGATCGTCAAGTAGCTGATTCCACTCATCGGGCTTGACATATTTGCCAGCCATGAGGGATGGATTAATATCAGGTATTCCCATCGTGACGATTTCGCGTTTTAAGCGGATTTTTAGGCGGTAAAACGGTGCTTTTTCGGAAAAAGATTCTTTGTGAACCAAATCAGCAAAACGCGCGTCACAGCGCAAGAATGCGAGCACTGCGTGTACGCCCTCGGATGAACCGGCGATCGTGCCATTGATGCCTTCTTGGGCCAGCAAGATGGTGCCTTTGACATTGTTGTTGTTGCAACAATCGAGTAGCGGTGCTTTCAGGTCAGCAAAATCCGGTAGTTCAACGAACTTATATAAAGCAGCGGTTAAGAAATAAGCCATAGATTCAATTGATAGCACTAATTAATTTTCATAATTATATGAAAATTCAGTCAAAGCGGGCGGTGGGGCTCGAACCCACGACGTCCAGCATGGGAAGCTGACATTCTACCACTGAATTACGCCCGCGCTTAGTGTTTTTTACTTGCTTTCACCTTCTTTGACTTTGGAGGCGGAGCTGTAAAAATGACTAGAAAAACATTGTACAACTATTTTCTGATTTTGAGTATAGCATTTTGACAATCAATTTTGGGCGACAGCCGATCGCACAGCCGAGCCATGATACTGTGGGAGACGAGCCAATTGTCATCGCGGTCATTCGATTTGAGATTTGAGATTTGAGATTTTGGAGGCGACCCCACGGATAAATTCGGGGGCTTGAGGATTTTAGATTTGAGATTTTGGATTGATTCCACGGATAAATCCGGGGGCTTGTACCATCAAGAAATTCTTGGTCAAAACCTGCCACTAAATCAGCAATCGCCTCGGTTCCGAACCTTGACAAAGAGTTAGCGGCTTCGGATCGCGATCGGATCGCGCGATCAAACTGCATCATTTTTAACAGCGCAGCCATTGAGTCCGCAGTTTGACTATGCCGCCATCCATCGCCACGAACGATCGCACCATCAACTCGGTATCGTTCACTTTGCTCAGCAACATCGTTAGCGCCACCGCAGAATCGCACTTTCTCTGAACCGTTACCCCCCGCAGCCTGTCTTGAGAATCCCAACTTGGCAGCGCTGCTGGGATTTCGCTAATTTCCCTAAGCCCATTAAAATATATTTTTGTTACTTTTCTTTACGACTTTAGCTAGGATGGCCGGATTTTGGGAACATTTAAAAAAATTCAGTTATTAGATTGTGTCGGCCAATTAACAGCCTCAAACTTCAACACCAGAAGAAGTTTAGGAAGTAATTGCTGAGTGTGAGTAATATTGGCAACGGCCGATCGACGATACCTTGAAAATGATTAAAAAGGTACAAATGGCCCAACAAGCAGTGATTAAACACTTATAAAATTATCCCGAGATAGTTTACATCGGCGGGGTGGTAGCCAATTTGCGATCGCAACAACCTTCCTCAAAATGAGATTAATTGCGGTTCTGTAGAGTATGCTGTTTTTTTGAGTTTATCTACTTAATTGTACTGTTTTCGTTCCCAGGAGATTCTCCAGAGTCCCACTGCTTGATAAGGACGGACAAAATTCCGGTTGGAAGTTTCTTGATGAGTTGGGGCATTGAGGAGAACTCCACTCGCTCGCAAACCTTAATAGAATTCCTACGCTGGCAGAATCGGAAAAATTCACTGATTCTTAACTTTTAACAGTATAATTATTGATAATTTCCCGTCTCAATCTTGTCCCCCGCTAGGAAAGGGGGAACTCCAAAATAATGATTTTAAAATCGCTTGAGAACACAGGCCGACTGGCCTAGATATTATATCGGTAGGTAGATGACTTATTATTCATTTTAATATATTTATATTAAATATAATATAACAACGATAATACGCAGGCAGCAAGCTATCTGGTATAAAAAATGAGTCCGAAAAAGTTTTCCCGAAATCGTTAAAGATAAATCGTCGAAAACACCGATCCGAATTTGGGTTGCCGGCTGTTCAACCGGTGAAGAAGCTTACTCGATCGCCATCTGCTTGTTAGAGTTTTTAGCAGATCGAGCTACTGATCTGCCGATTCAGATTTATGCGACAGACATCAGCGAAAATGCGATCGCCCATGCGCGCCGTGGCTTTTATACGCCAGCCCAAGTCGCGGATATTTCACCCCAACGCCTGCATCAGTTCTTTGTGCAAATCGAGGGCGGATACCAAATCGCTCAGTCAGTGCGCGAACTCTGCGTCTTTGCTAAACAAAACCTGATCAGCGATCCGCCGTTTTCCCGGATGGATTTGATCACCTGTCGGAACGTTCTGATCTATCTCGGCCCGCCTTTGCAGAAAAAGCTGCTGCCAATTTTCCACTATGGGCTTCGGCCCGCGGGCTTTTTGCTGTTAGGCACTTCGGAAACGGTTGGTGACTTTTCAGAATTGTTTACGCTATTAGACAAAAAGAACAAAATTTATACTAAAAAACTGCTGTCGCATTGGCTGGGCATGGATTTAACTGCTAGCAACTATCCTGCGACACTCCTCAACCCACCGCTGGTGACGGAAAGCTTAAACGAAATCGAAATCGAGAAACAGGCCGATCGCATTGTTTTGAATCACCATGCGCCTGTCGGCGTCATAATTAACGCAGCCAGGGAGATTCTGCAATTTCGAGGACAGACGAATGCCTACCTAGAACCGTCTCCCGGTAGGGCTAGCTTGAATTTGCTGAGAATGGCAAAAGAAGGATTGCGCCTCGAACTCCGCACTGCAATTGAACAGGCCTCCCAGCAGCAGTTGCAGATCACGCGCAAAGGCTTGCAAATTAGAGAAAGCGATCGCATCCGCCTCGTCAGAATTAATGTGATTCCATTCCCAACAGGCGCTGTAGCAAAAAACTATTTTTTAGTTTTGTTTCAAGACGAGCCGCCGCTCCCTGCAATGCCTGCCGCTGTAAACGATCGTAGAGTCAACTCCGATGCTTTAGAGGGTGAAAGTTTGAAGATTGCGAGGCTGGTAGAAGAACTCAAAATTACAAAAGACCACCTGCAAACGATCGTCCAAGAACATCAAGCCGCTAACCAAGATTTGAGAGCTGCCAACGAGGAGATTTTGTCGAACAACGAAGAGTTGCAAAGTACAAATGAGGAACTCGAAACCGCAAAAGAAGAGATTCAGGCAACCAATGAAGAACTGAACACAATTAATGACGAATTGCAGCGGCGCAATGTTGAATCAACTCAGGTAAGTAACGATTTACAGAATCTGCTCAGCACCATCAATATTCCGATTCTGATGGTGGGAGGCGACCTGCGAATCCGCCGGTTTACTCCCGCAATCGAAAGCATCTTCAACTTGATTTCTAGCGATGTCGGGCGCTGTTTGAGCGACATCACTCACAAGTTGATAGTGCCGGAGTTAGAGCCAATGATTGTAGAGGTGATCCGCACCCTCAATTTGAAAGTTCAGGAGGTTCAAGATCGAGAGGGTCATTGGTATGATCTGCATATTCGACCGTATCGGACGATCGACCACAAGATTGATGGGGCTGTGGTGATGTTGGTGGATATCCACGAGCTCAAAATGAGCGCCCAGCAGTTGACGGAAGCGAAAAATTACGCCGAAACGATCGTGGAAACCGTGCGGGAACCATTGCTAGTGTTAGATCTCAACCTGCGGGCGATCACGGCCAACCGTTCTTTCTACCAGACGTTTCAGGTGATGCCGATCCACACTGAGCAACACTCGATCTTCGATCTCGGTAACAGACAGTGGAATATTCCCAAGTTGCGATCGCTCCTCCAAGAAATTCTGGCAGGAAATGCCGAGTTTCACGATTTTGAGATCGAGCATGACTTTGAGCAGATCGGGCATAAAATAATGCGGCTCAATGCCCGCAAAATGCCTCCCCTCGGCGATACACAGATGATTCTGTTGGCGATCGAGGATATCACGGAGCAAAAACAGTTTGAGACAGAAGGCAGCCTTCGGATTCAAGAACAAACGGCTCGTGTGGCTGCTGAGCAGGCCAGCCGCATCAAAGATGAGTTTTTGTCCGTCCTCTCTCACGAACTGCGGACGCCGCTCAATGCGATGATTGGCTGGACACAGTTGCTGCGCCTGAAAAAATTTGACCAGGCTAAAACCCAATACGGTTCACTTAACTGTTTGTATCACCCGGAGATCCCCCTAAATCCCCCTTATACCATTTTTCTAAAGATATGCTATAGA
>Ga0163148_10003625_pt1 | contig 16886 bp, 11 predicted proteins | sample OliLakLV19MP7P2_FD_148606 | JGI IMG/M metagenome (GOLD analysis project Ga0163148, IMG submission 148606) | Freshwater microbial mat bacterial communities from Lake Vanda, McMurdo Dry Valleys, Antarctica- Oligotrophic Lake LV.19.MP7.P2 | ecosystem: Environmental > Aquatic > Freshwater > Lake >...
TAAATGCGCGCCTCACGAGTGCCGAGCGCGAGCGACAAATGGTACGCTGGCTGGACATGGTAAGCAAAGACGCGGAAGCGATGTATTTAGTCGGCGATGTATTTGATTTTTGGTTTGAATATAAAACAGTCGTGCCGAAAGGTTATGTAAGATTATTAGGAAAATTAGCAGAATTGCGTGATGGTGGGCTTCCCATTTACTACTTTACCGGTAATCATGATATGTGGATGTTCCGTTATTTTGAAGAAGAACTCGGCATTCCCACTTATCGAGCACCTATCGTGCGCGAAATCCACGGTAAAACTTTTTTCATTGGGCATGGCGACGGATTGGGTCCGGGCGATCATGGGTATAAATTCATCAAAAAAGTCTTTTCAAATCCTGCCTGTCAATGGCTATTCGCGCGGCTGCACCCTAATTTCGGCATCGGGCTGGCAAATTTCTTCTCCGGTAAAAGTCGCTCGCTTTATCCCGAAGCCCCCGCCTTCCTTGGTGAAACCGATGAATGGCTCGTCTCTTATGCCAATCTTAAATTGGACACGCTTCCCGCAGATTATTTTATATTCGGACACCGCCATTTACCAATTGATTATATTTTAAAAAATGGAACGAGTCGGTATATCAATTTAGGAGAGTGGCTGTACGGATGTTCGTATGCGGTTTTTGATGGGGAGGAGGTGGAGGTACGGTTTTTTGAAAAGAAAAAAGGTATTGTGCATGGAAATAAAAACGAAGATATTCACCTCAACAATCCCTCCAAATAATGCTCTCTTATCCCGAACGTCTTTTTTATCGCTTTCACTTTTTGCAGTGCCTCCACATTGGGCTTACTTTTCGTGCCGACTATCATCAAATTTTTGCCGGTGTGCTCGGTGGAGATAAATTCAAACACTTTTGTTTTGTAACCATTCGCTTCCATCAACAAGGCGCGGATGCCGTCGGTAATAAGTTCTGCTTGGCGCTCTTCGAGGATACCATGTTTTAAAATGGCTTGTAAATCGGTCTGACAACTCATCTGCCCTCGTATTTGCTTGTGACAACAAGGCGCAACGACAATTATAGATGCTTGATTTTTAATGCCTTTTGCAATAGCGAGGTCGGTGGCAGTGTCGCAAGCGTGGAGCGCGATGAGCATATCGGTGCGTTCGGATTGATAATCGTTAATGTCTTGAGCTATAAAATGCAGGTTTTCAAAAGCGGCTTTTTGAGCCAAATTATTACAAAAGTCAACCAGATTCTGTCGCAATTCAATTCCGATGACTGTTGGCGATAAGCCTAAATGATTCGTGAGATAATCGTACAAAGCAAACGTCAGATAGCCCTTGCCCGAACCCATGTCCACGATATGCGCATCCGGCGGAAGCGGCGATTGTTGTAAGAGAGTGTTAATGATTTCAATATACTTATTGATTTGGCGGAATTTTTTTTGTCCGGTGGGAAGCACTTGCCCGTCTGCACCCGTGATGCCCATTTCGCGGAGGTAGACGTTGTTTTCGGTAGCTTCCAGAAAGCGTTTTTTGGGTTGATTGTGGAGGTGTGGAGGTGTGATGGGGTGATTTGGTGATTTGGTGAAAAGATGAGGTTGACGTTTTTTATTAAATTGGATAGAAATATCTTCTTTGGTTGTAAATAAATCACCGTTTAGAAAATCATTGCCCAGCCAAAGCCCGATAATGCCGATGCCTTCGCTAATCGGATGATTTTTTGTAACATCTTTGGTCGGATAACGTAGTGTAAAGGAGAGCGTAGGCTGTGCTTTGATTTCAATCACACGGGCGTACACATTTTTCAGTTCCAGCATTTTATTGCCGGGTTTGCTCAACGTCAGTTTGACAAACGTGTCGGCTTCGATGCTCTGCTGCAGCTTTTCGAGAAATTGTTGTGTGACTATATTGATTTCCATAACATTTATAAGCAATATTTAACAATCGCGTAACGGATTTTGTTACAATTTTGCACTATCTTTCATGGTTAGACAATAGATATTAGACGATAGACTTTTGACTGTCCGAATAGCTAAGGTTTATCGTTCAAAAAAAATAAGAGATGAGGTATAATTTGCTTTTTGCAGCATTTTTTTTATTGCAAATCCATGCTTGGGCGCAGCAGCCGGGGCAAGTGAAAATAGGCGATAGAGTCTATGCAGTGATGATTACAGATTGTGGCGACACCTTGCTTACCGCTGAATTGAATCCAGTCTCTATTTCTTCCCCGCGTTCTTTTGCTAGTAGCGACGAGTATAAAAGATACCAGCGATACCGGCGAGCGGCGGCAGTGGCACAACCGTATGCGGCGGAAGCCGTGAAATTATTCAAATTATTAGAAGTGCATACGGAAGATATGCGCAAGGGCAAGCGTCGGAAATTTACAAAAGAATTGCAGGACGATATGGAAGCAAAATTTGAGGGACCGCTTAAAAAACTCACGCGTACGCAAGGACTTATTCTGACCAAGATGATTGAGCGGGAGCTAAATATTTCTACCTTCGAGGTCATTAAAGAAGTGCGCGGCGGCTTTACGGCTACTTATTGGAATACCTTGAGCAAGTTTTTTGGTTATAAAATAAAAGAAGCGTACAAATATGGCGAAGACCCAATTTTGGATGCGGTGTTGAGTGACTTTAATGTAGCCTATTCGCTGCCAACCAATTCTATTAAGTAAACAAGTGTAATCTATTAAAATACAATCACTTAGTGTTTTTATAAACTGGTTTTTATTGCAGTTTGAATTATTGTATACACTTTCTTTTTATAAAAAGTGACTTCGGCAGGGAAAATTTGTGGGTTTGAGATGTCTAAACTGAAAAACACCTTTTTGAAAAACCACCGAATGCCTTCTGACGCAGAGTTGGTAGAGCGTTCCAGAAAAGGCGATGAGTCGGCGTTTCGGCTGTTGGTGCATCAGCACGAGCAGCAAGTGCGTTCTATTGTCATTAGTATGCTGGGCGATACGGCAGAGGCAGACGATGTAGCGCAAGAGGTATTTATCCGGTTTTATCGTTCGATACAGGATTTTCGCGGAGAAGCTGCTTTATCTACTTACCTGAGCCGGATTGCTATCAATCTATCGTTGAATGAGATCAAGCGGCGGGAAACAAGACACATGCGAATTGCGTTCTTTCATGGAAATGAAGCACCTGCTGACAAAGCGGATTCGCGGGCAGACCCCGAGCGGCAGGAAATACGGGAAGCCGTACAAAAAGCTTTACAGTTGTTAGAACCTGATTTTCGCGCAGTCGTCGTGCTGCGATTGGTAGACGGATATTCTGTGAAAGAAACGGCTGAAATTTTACAATTACCCCAAGGCACGGTCGCATCCCGGCTGGCACGTGGACAAGAGAAATTAAAAGATATTTTGTTGAAATGGAAGATATTATAACTTTTTGATTTTAAAATGTAGTCCTAATGGAACAGACCTCAAAAGAATTATTGTTTTTATCATTGGATAACGAACTGACGACGGCAGAACAGACGCGATTAGATGCTGTATTAACAGAATCTGAAGCGTTGCAGCAAGAAAAAGAACAACTCTTGCAAATGCGTTCGTTGGTTGTCAACTTGCGCGTTCGGCGAGACAACGATTTTTCCGCTCGTGTGGCAACACGCTTAAAGAAACAGAAAAAGCGCGGTTTTTGGTCAGATATCGTCGCTATCTCCCCAAAAGTAGCGGCAGCTTGCACCGCATTGATGATTGCTACACTCATGGGCATTTACATTCGAGAAGGTAGCCTTTCAAGAGATATTATTATCGGCGTAGACCATTTGACGCCAGAGGATGCCGCTATTGGTATTGAAAATGAAAAAATAACAAAAAACCGCACCGATAAAGCGATGGAAATGCCTAAAGAGAACAAGCGCGACTCGGATAATGGACGCCTGCATTGATTGGAGACTAAGAGATTTAGTGACTGAGTGAAATATAACAAAAAATATCTTAAAAGTAAATGTGCCGAGCGACAAAAACATCTTAATACCAAAACACTTTAACACATTTCTTCATTTTTATACTTTTCCATGAAAACGTTCAAAATAGTAGTAGCCCTGTTTAGTTTAGTTGCACTTGGCTTTGTAGCCGGTTTTTACACCAATCGGTATCTGGTAAAGCAAAACATCAGTCGAGTAGCTAATATGCGCTATGCCAAAGGTTTTGAGGAGAGTATGTATGAAAAAATACACGCTACTGATAAACAACAAACACAGATTGCAACTTCTGTTGAAAAATATGGCGAGCAAATCGCTACGGTATATCAAGAGTCCCGCACCAAACGTCGCGCCCTGATGGATTCTCTTCGCATGGAAATAAGCCCTTACCTCACCCAAAAGCAAATCGAAGAACTTGATCATTTCTGTTACCGCTTTTATACCAACCCGACTAAACAGACTGCCAGTAATTAAGCTACTTTGAATACCTCTTCTATTTACATAATATTTACATTTATCTATATACGAATATAGAAAGGTCGGAAGGCTTAAATCTTTCATCTTAGTGTCTCCATCTGTCCACTACCGCACACCCATTGTATCAAAACCGAACACTTTATCTTCATTATTCATTCTAAATTATTCATTCTTAATTAGTTGCAAAATTGGCACACTTTTTCCGGTATGCTGACCAGACGATTATTGTAATTAAAAAAAACGATACTGTTGTGGATAAGAAAATAGAGAAAAAATTTTGGACGACCGGACGCATTCTCACGATTGTGGGCATACTTGCGATTATTGGTTTGGCGAGCGCCGCTTATATGTCTACTTCCAGCAAACGCAAGCTGAACGTACAATCAGAGCGCATCACCAGTGCGGAGGTAAAGCGCGGTATTTTTAAAGAAACGATTCCCGTGAATGGCGTGGTGCTGCCGATTACTACGATTTACATGGATGTGCTGGAAGGAGGCAGGGTAGAGGAAAAATATGTAGAAGATGGAGCGATGATGCAAAAAGAGCAACCGATTCTTCGCTTGTCAAATACGGACCTCGAATTAGACTTGGTAAACCGCGAAACGGCTGTGTATGACCTCATTACAAATATGCAAAATACGCGCAATCTCGCCGAGCAAAACACCATTCGCCTACAAGACCAACTCGCACAAGTGGATAACGATTTGATAGAAGCCAAGCGGCTGTATGAATTGAATAAAGAATTGTTTGACCAAAAAGTGATTGCCGAGCAAGAATTTCGCTCCTCCAAAAATAAATACGATTATCAAGTGCGTCGTAAAACCTTGACTGAGAAGACGTTGAAGCAGGATTCGATTACATTCAACCAGCAAATCAAACAAATGGAGCAATCCATCGCGCGGACGCAGGTCGGTCTGCAAATTATGCGCAAAAAAGCAGAAGACCTCACGGTGCGTTCGCCAGTGCAAGGACAATTGACTTCGCTGAATGCAGAATATGGACAACGTATCCCATCGGGTACGCGCATCGGTCAGATTGACGTATTGAGTGGGTTTAAAGTGCAAGCAGATATTGACGAGCATTATATTTCCCGTATTTTTAATGGTTTAGATGCGGATTTTACATTTAATAATAAAACGTATAAACTGCGTGTAAAGAAAATTTATTCGCAAGTAACGAATGGTCGCTTTCAAGTGGATTTAGAATTTGTAGGCTCCGTGCCGGAAGGCATTCGACGGGGTCAGACTTTGCAAGTACGTATTTCCTTGAGTGCGGAAACGACTGCATTACTCTTGCCACGCGGCGGTTTTTATCAGGAAACGGGTGGCAACTGGATTTTCAAGCTCGATGAATCTGGCAATAAAGCGTATCGTGTTGATATTCAATTGGGTCGGCAAAGTCCAGATTATTATGAAGTACTCGGCGGCTTAAAAGAAGGCGATAAAGTGGTGACTTCAAGTTATGAAAATTATAAAGAGATGCAGGAATTGGTGATTCGAGAGTAGGATTGTGTTCGTGTATTCTTGTGTTCACGTCACGAGCGCCATGAACACCCGAACACATGAACACAATTTTGGTAAATGGAAAATATTAAATAGTAAATAAAAAAACATGGCAGCATTTATTCAAATCAAAAACTTAGAAAAAACGTACCGCACGACGGAAGTAGAGACAGCCGCACTGAGCAAAGTATCGCTGGATGTACAACCCGGTGAGTTTCTGGCAATTATGGGACCTTCTGGCTGTGGCAAATCTACTTTGCTCAATATTTTGGGCTTGATTGACGAGCCGGATGGGGGCAGTTATTTATTCAACGACACCGAAGTGGCGGACTTCAATGAGCGCAAACGCGCCATGCTCCGCAAGAACAACATCGGTTTTGTGTTCCAAAGTTTCAATCTGATTGACGAACTTACCGTGTTTGAAAATGTAGAATTGCCGCTCCTGTACGTAGGTGTGCGCGCCGCCGACCGCAAAAAACGAGTAGAAGAAGTACTGGAAAAAATGCAAATCATGCACCGCCGCAATCACTTCCCGCAGCAGCTATCCGGTGGGCAGCAGCAGCGCGTAGCCGTAGCTCGTGCCGTGGTCAACAATCCCAAACTCATCCTCGCGGACGAACCGACGGGTAACCTCGACTCCAGCAATGGTAACGAAGTGATGCAAATGCTTACCGAACTAAATGAAGCTGGCACGACGATCATCATGGTGACGCACTCGGAGCACGATGCACGTTACAGCTCGCGCATTGTAAGAATGTTGGATGGTCAGATTGTGACGGAGAATATTTTGGCGTAGAAAAGCTGCAAGCAGTGAGCGACAAGTTACAAGATGCGCTTCTTGATTGATTCTTATGGTTTGTAATTAAATAGTAATCACCCGGCTTATTTAAAAACCTCCGTTAAAGGAAAAGAAATATCCAATTTTGTATCGTGTAAAGTTTCATTTGCTTTGAAAATATCATAATTGTCTGGGTCTGTGTAAACATAAATATTATCTAAACCTAACAGCACCAGCCAACACGATTGGACACCATGTTTGAAATACGCATTGGCTTTGGCAACCAGCGTGGTCAGGCTTTGCGAAGGGGAGATGATTTCAACAGCGCACAGTGGTGGTTTCATCATAGTCACCACATCGTTTTTGGTATCAAGTGGTATGAATGGGTAAATGCATATATCTGGCACCGATTCCCAATCGTCGAGGTCGAGGCTGAGTTCAGTGGCAATACGATATTTTTTTCTGAAAGGCGCAAGTTCAATAACTAAGTTGGTTTGCACCGAACCATGATTCAGGCTTGGCATAGGTTTTCCGCGTTCGAGTTCATACTGAGAAATAGCAACAGCATTTTCCATAATCGAATAAATTTCACTCAAAATAAGAGATTTAATTTAAAAAAACAAATCACCCGACTTAAGTAATTGAGCAGAATTAAACGACATTTTTATTTTAGAATAATTAATTGATTTTCAATGTTTTGCGAACTGCCAACTGCTTACTGTAAACTGCCTACTTACTTATGTTTCAAAACAACCTAAAAATCGCCCTGCGCACCTTGCGCAAAAACAAAATTTATACCATCATCAATATCGTTGGCTTAGCGGTGGGCATTGCTGCCGTGTTGCTGCTCTTTCACATGGTGACGTATGAATTAAGTTTCAATAAAAATTTCAAACACTACGACCGCATCGTGCGCGTGGTGTCAGTAGAAAAAAGTGCGGAAGAAGGCGAAATCCCGGATGTCTGTATTCCCATTCCGGCGATGGATGCCATGCAACAAACGACGAGCCAATTCGAGCTGATGAGTCGGGTGCATGAGGTGTGGGCAACGCTCACGATTCCGAATCCGGCAGGTAGTGCGCCGCTCAAAAAACTGAGTATGACACCTCGTGAAACTGCCTTTTTTGCGGAAGCTGCATTTATTCAAATATTTGATTTTCAATGGCTTGCGGGAGATGTTGCTACCGCGTTGAAGGAGCCGGGCGCGATTGTGTTGACCCAAACTTGGGCGGAGAAATGTTTTGGTAATTGGAAGGATGCAATGGGAAAAACGGTGCTGATTGATAATCTAATTCCAGTAGAAGTGAAAGGTGTGGTGATGGATTTGCCGAGTAATTGCGATTTTACATTCCCGTTTTTAGTGTCGTATCCGACTTTAAAAGCAAATCCTGACAATTTTCGGTACGATGAACGCTGGGGCAGTTGCAGTTCTAACAATCAGGTATACGCTTTATTACAGGACCCCGGTCAATGGAATGCCGCGAATGCCAGCCTTGCTAAAGTGGGCGAAAAAGAGTACACCGATAAATCGGGTAAACGAGACCGTTTTCACCAGTTGCAGCTGCTTTCGGATTTGCATTACAATGCAGATTATGGCAATTCGGGGACACACGTCATTAGCAAAAACCGATTGAATGTATTGAGCGCTATCGGAGCCTTGATTCTGATTTTGGCGTGTTTTAATTTTATCAATCTTGCTACCGCACAGGCGACGCTGCGTGCCAAAGAAGTGGGCGTACGCAAAACGCTGGGTAGCCGTCGAGGGCAGTTGATTGGACAGTTTATGAGTGAAACGGGATTGATTGTATTGATTGCGGTCGCGCTGGGTTCCAATCTCGCTTATTTTGCCGCGCCGTTGTTGAAACACATTTCGGATGTGCCCGATACCTTGCCGTTTTTCTCCAATCCACTGGTTTGGGCTTTTTTAGCAATGATAACAGTGAGTGTGACTTTATTGGCAGGACTATATCCAGCGATAGTTTTGGCAGGTTTTCAACCGATAAAGGCTTTAAAAAACAATTCTTTGGCAGGTGGTAAAGGTGGTAATTCTTTGCGCAAATCACTCGTAGTCCTACAATTTACCATCGCGCAAGGCTTGATTATTGCGGCGATTATTACTATTTCTCAATTAGATTATATTCGTTCCCGCGATTTAGGTTTTAATAAAGATTTGGTTTATACTTTTTCTTTTAATTCAGATAGTACGACGACTGCCCGTCTAACCGCACTTGAGCAACGGCTGTTGGAAATTCCCAACATTGAATCTGTCAGTTTAAGCAGTGACCAACCGCTTTCTGGCAATACTTGGTCGTCCAACTTCCGCTACGGCTCGCACCCTGAAGATGAGCCTTTTCATATTACGATGAAATTGTGTGATGCTAATTATCAAGAGACTTACGGAATTCGTCTGCTTGCTGGTAAATGGTTTGCACCTTCCGACACGATGCGTCAGACGGTGGTGAATATGACCACGTTGCGAAAACTCGGCATTCGAGACCCGCAAGAGGCGATTGGGCAAAAACTACGCATGGGCGGTAGCACGGTGCTTGACATTGTCGGCGTGGCAGCAGATTATCATACCCACTCTTTTCGAGAGGAACACCAACCGTTACTCATAACGACCAGCAAAGAATATTATTCGGAAGCCGGCGTAAAAATACGCCCGAATGACCTCGCTGCTACGACCGCCGCTATCCAAAATGCGTTTGACGAAGTATTGCCCGAACAGGTCTTTTCCGGCAGCTTTTTAGATGAAAGTATTGCTAAATTTTATAGAGATGACAATCGGCTTTCCGCTACCACCAAGGGTTTTGGCTTTCTAGCAATTCTGATTTCGTGTCTTGGTTTGTTTGGACTGGCTACGCACGCCGCTGCCCAGCGCGTCAAAGAAATCGGCATTCGTAAAATATTAGGTGCTTCGGTTTTGAATGTAGTTGGATTGTTGTCGAAAGACTTTTTGAAATTAGTGTTGATTGCGCTCATTATCGCTTCGCCGCTCGCTTGGTTTTTTATGAACAAATGGTTAGAGAATTTTGCGTATCGCACGAGTATTCAATGGTGGATATTTGTAGCAGTAGGCGTATTGGCAGTGGTAATCGCGCTGGTAACGGTGAGTTTTCAGGCGATACGAGCAGCAGTGGCGAATCCAGTGGAGAGTTTGAAAAGTGAGTAAGCTGTAGGCGACACCTCCTAATCATAAGTGCATTAGTATAACCATACAAAAAAGAAAGTATGTTTCAAAATTATTTTAAAATCGCCCTCCGCAACCTCTGGAAAAACCGAACTTTTACGTTTGTAAATGTCATCGGCATTGCATTTTCCATTACAGCGTTTCTATTTATTTTAGAATATATAAGTTTTGAACGAGGGGTAAATACGTTTCATAAAAATTTGCCCAATCTTTACCGCGTACTGTCGCAGGACAAAATGGGCAAAACCTATGGCTACAGCCAGTCGGCACTGGCAAGCACCTTACAACAAAATTTTGGCGAAGTGAAATCCTATTGCCGCATTGCCGAAGACATTGCAAACGGTATTGTCACGTATTCGCAGCAAGCAGGAGGGCAAAATGTGCAGTCCTTTCGGGAAGAAAATGCTATTTACGCCGATGCTGACTTTTTTAAATTATTTAGTTTCCCCATCATAGCGGGCAATGCTTCTTTACAACAAGCGAATACCGTAGCGATTGCGCGGTCGCAAGCCAAAAAATATTTTAATACCGATAACGCGATTGGTAAAATGTTGACCCTGCACAATCAATTTGGCACGACGTCTTACACCGTTTCTGCCGTTTTTAAAGATGTTCCCAAAAATTCCGATTTACAATTTGATATGGTTTTTGCCTTGCAAACCCTTGCTAATCCTGCAAATTTGAATGGCAATATCTGGGCGGATTTAAATAGCTGGGATAGCTATTTTGTAAAAACCTACCTTTTATTAGCCAATAATTCGGATTATAAAGCCTTAGAAAAGAAGATTAATGCCTTTAAAATCAAAATGTTTCCCGAATCTAAAGACCTACCGCCTTTGCTCCAACCCATGCGGTATATGCACTTAGGTAAAAATTTAAATGAAAACTATGATACGTTTGGCAATTTGGGTTTTGTTTATCTGATTGGTAGCATCGGATTATTAATTTTAATCATTGCTTGGTTAAATTATATCAATCTTTCTACCGCCAGTTCGCTCAAACGTGCCAAAGAAGTGGGTATTCGCAAAGTCGTCGGGGCGAATCGCGGGCAACTCGCGGGGCAGTTTTTGGGCGAATCTTTGTTGCTAAATTTAGGAGGATTTGTAATAGCTGCCGGATTGGTGCAAATACTTCAGCCAGGCTTTAATCAATTGATTGGCAAAGACTTATCTGCCTGGGTTTTACTGCAAAATAGCGCATGGATTTTCGGACTGCTTTTATTACTCGCCGGCTTGATGGTGTCGGGTGGCTATGTTGCTTACATTTTGTCGGGTTTCCCTACGGCTGATACGCTCAAAGGCACGTTTAGCAAATCCCTTAAGGGTGTGCTGCTACGCAAGTCTTTAGTCGTTTTTCAATTCACTATTTCCGTCGTTTTAATAGCTGCTACGCTGATATTATATCGGCAATTACAATTTATGCAAAATCAAAACTTGGGAGTGAGTCTGGAACAGCGCGTCGTCATCACTGCGCCAGAAGTCGTCGAAGAAGGCACGTATAAGCCCAAAAGTATTGCGTTTCAAAATGAAGTAGCTCAATTGCCCTTTGTAAAAAAATACAGCAACGCTGGGGTCGTACCGGGTAATGATTACAATTTTTCCACCGCAGGCATCACGCGCCTCAACCCCAATCCCGAAGATGACAAAAAAGATTATAAAATGGCTATTATTGATAATTTCTATTTAGATGCTTATGATATTAAATTGGCAGCTGGTAATAACTTTACTTCCGCGATGTGTGAAAAAGGTTGGGGCGAGAGCCACAAAGTAATGATTAATGAAAAAGCGGCGGCGGCATTCGGATTTGTATCGGCGGCGGCGGCAGTCGGGCAGCAAATCCTTTGGGGAGTACCTTTTGAAATAGTGGGCGTGGTGAAAGATTACCATCACCAATCGTTGCGACAAGCGATTGACCCGATCATCTTTCTGCCTCGTGCTTACACGGGTAACACGATGGTATTGCTACCCACCAACCAAATTCAAACCAATATGAAGCAACTGGAACGCTTGTACCGGCAGACCTTTCCGGGCAATCCATTCGAGTATTTTTTTGTAGATGAAACTTTTGATGAGCAATACGCCGCCGAAAAACAGTATGGATTGCTATTTCTCATCGCCTCCGGTTTAGCGATTCTCATTTCCTGTCTCGGTCTATTCGGGCTGGCAACCTTCAGTGTAGAGCAAAAAACCAAAGAAATCGGCATTCGTAAAGTGCTGGGTGCGAGCGTAAAACATATTGTTGCACTCATTTCCAAAGATTTTCTGGTGCTGGTTGGCATCGCTTTCTTGATTGCTACGCCAATCGCCTGGTGGGCTGCGAACAAATGGCTGCAAGATTTTGCGTATCGGGCGGATTTGAGTTGGTGGATTTTGGGGATTGCTGGGGCTTTGGCGGGTTTGATTGCGGTGCTAACCGTGAGTTTTCAAGCGATACGAGCAGCGATGGCGAATCCGGTAGAGAGTTTAAAAAATGAATAATGAGAAATTAATAATTAGGAATCACCCTTTTTAAAAAGTATATCATGTTCCGAAATTATTTTAAAATAGCAATTCGTAATTTATTGAAAAACAAAACGTTCTCGATAATTAATATCCTAGGTTTATCCTTGGGGTTAACGGTTTGTTTGCTCATTGCAGTTTACGTAGCGTATGAATTGAGTTATGATAAATTTAATGGAAATTACAAAACATTATATCGCGTTGCGCAACACCAAGACCAGAATGGTATATGGTATAAAGTAGGTAGAACGCCCATAAAACTAGCGCCTACGCTGAAAACCGAATTTCCCGAAGTAGAAAATGCCACGCGTTTTGCGATGTGGGGTAATGTGTTATTAAGTAACGAAAATAAAAGTATAGACGAACCGAGCGCAATTTATGCAGAATCTGCGCTTTTTGAAATGTTTAGCTTCCCTTTTATAAATGGTAATGCACAACAAGCTTTAGCCAATCCTAATTCCATCGTTTTGACGGAAACTACGGCAAAAAAATATTTTGGTAATGCAAATCCAATCGGTAAAACCCTGATAATCAATAAAGAACACCTATTGAAAGTTACTGGTGTCATTCATGATTTACCTGCACAATCCCATTTACAATTTGATTTTGTCATTCCTTTTGAGTTTATAAAAAACTACGGTACGGACTTTGATGATTGGGGCGGAAATGGTTATTACACGTATGTTCAATTGAAAGACGCAGCGAAACAATCGGTAATAGACTCAAAATTAAGTATTTATTCTAAAAAAACTTTAGGTCGTGATGGAATGAAATTATATTTGCAGCCCTTATCTGATATTCACTTAAAATCAGCATTTGATTTTAATACCGATTTTGGCGAGCGCGGCGACATTCGTTATGTACGATTTTTTATTATATTGGCTTTAGTAATATTATTATTAGGATGCTTGAATTTTATGAATCTTTCCACGGCACGAGCTTTGAAACGTGCGAAAGAAGTAGGCTTGCGCAAAACCATTGGGGCAAGACGCGGACATTTAGTAGCCCAATTTTTAGGCGAATCTTTTTTAATTGTAACCATTGCCGGCGTGCTGGCGCTAGGTTTTGTAAAAATAGCGATGCCTACCTTCAGCAATTTTATTGAAAAACCCATCATATTTCAATTTAACAACCTGCAATTCTGGGCGATTTTCAGCAGCACTATTTTAATAACTAGTTTATTTGCAGGAAGTTATCCAGCCTTTGTTTTATCTTCTTACCGACCGATTAAGGTCTTGCGTGGACAATCTGTTGCTACTAATTCCGGCATTAATTTGCGCAAAGCACTGGTTGTTATACAGTTTACCTTAGCTATTGTAATGTCCGTTGCGGTATTGGTTATTTACCAACAATTACATTTTGTAAGCAATAAAAAATTAGGAATTAATAAGAAAAACATTGTATATGTAGAGATGAAAGGCGGCTTACAAAAGAATTATAATGTTGTAAAAGAAGCATTATTAAAATACCCGTCTATTGAATCGGTAACTGCCACCAATTTTTACAGTATGCCCTTCAAATGGGTAGGCAGCGGCGGCATTCGTCGGCTGCGAATAGATGGACAAAGTCCTAATAAAGAATTCAATATCAGTGCTTTCGATGCCGATTTCGACTTTGTTGAAACGATGGGTATTGAAATAGTAGAAGGAAGAAGTTTTTCTAAAAATTTTGCCAGCGATACCGTTAATTATATTTTAAATGAAGAGGCAGTGAGGCAATTAGAAATCAAAAATCCGATTGGAAAAACCTTTGATTGGGGCGTGAAAGGCACGATTGTAGGTGTAGTAAAAGACTTTCATTTTTCAAAATTAAAAGATAAAATCGAACCAGCTATTATAAAAGTCCGCCCGGCAGAAACGAATTATTTACTGGTGCGCGTAAATTCTGATAATATTAGTAATAATATTCGAATCATTACAAAATTAAGTAATCAATATAGCGAAGGTTTTCCGGTAGAAACCCATTTTCTCGAAGCAGATTATGACCAATTGTACCAGCAGGAACGCACTACCGAAACACTTTTTGGTGGCTTCACGGCATTGGCGATTTTCATTTCTTGCCTTGGCTTATTTGGCTTGGTGACGCATACGGCGGAGACGAGAACCAAAGAAATCGGTATTCGTAAAGTACTGGGTGCGAGCGTGATGCAAATCATAACGATTCTATCACAAGACTTTATAAAATTATTATTAATTGCTATCATAATTGCGACGCCACTGGCATGGTGGGGTACGAGTCGCTGGCTGGAGAATTTTGCGTATCGGATTGACTTATCGCTTTGGATGTTTCTGATTGTCAGCGCTTTAACTATTTTGGCTGCACTATTGACGATTAGTTTTCAAGCCATACGAACGGCGGTGGCGAATCCGGTGAAGAGCTTACGGTCAGAATAGTTATTGGTTAATGGTTATTTGGAAACAGATAGAAATTACTCACTTTTAAAAAAAATACGTTATGATAATCACTTACCTCAAAATCGCTTGGCGAAATTTTCATCGGAATCGGGGCTACGCGCTGCTCAATCTGGGTGGGTTGGCTTTGGGATTGACGGTTTGTTTGGCGATTTCATTGTATGTGCAAGATGAATGGAGTTATGATGCTTTTCATAAAAATGCGAATCGCATTGCGCTATTCCAACAATTTGAGGGCAGTGCAGTGGGAGGCGGTGCTTGGAAGCCTTTGCTGGAGCGGGAGCTGGGGCAGGCGCAAGAAGTGACGCGATTGCTACCGGTAAAGGCTTTGCTTACAATTGGTGACCAATCTTATTATGAATCCAACTTTTATTTTGCAGATAGTAATGTTTTCAAGGTTTTTACTTTCCCTTTATTACAAGGCAATCCTGACCAAGTTTTAAGCGAGCCGTACAGCGTCGTGTTGTCCGAAACGATGGCAATGAAATATTTTGGCAATGAAAATCCAATCGGTAAAATCATTCGATATGACAAAAAACGAGATTTGTCGGTGACCGGCGTGATGCAGGACTTACCGGGCAACAGCCATCAGGAAATTGATTTCCTTACTAATCATAGCAAAGCATGGGAACTCACTGGCTATAATTATCAAGGGTTTTGGGATGGAAGCCATTACACCTACGTCCTGCTTTCGCCCGGTAGCTCAGCGGCACAACTAAACGCGCGCGCGATAGACTTGATAAAAGCCAGCGGTGACCCAAACGCAGGCATTTGGAAGCCAAACTTTATACCTTTGCGCGATATTTATTTGCGACAAGCCCTTAGCGGGAAAGTGAAATCGCAAAAAGCCATTCAAAATGTGTCCGTTTTTTCGTTCGTAGCAATCCTAATTTTATTATTGGCTTGTTTTAATTATGTCAATCTGGCGACGGCACGCGCCACCAAACGTGCCAAAGAGGTAGGCATAAAAAAGACACTCGGCGCACAGCGTGGGCAGTTGACTTGGCAATTTTTGACCGAATCTTTTTTATTCACAGCAGTGGCATTTGCGCTCTCTAGTGTGTTGCTACGTTTAGTACTCCCTTATTTCAACCGACTCACCGGCAAATCATTAGATTTTATCCGCTTACTTTCTTGGCAAAACGGGTTCTTGGCAATCGCTTTATTGTTGGCAATTTGTTTAATTACCGGATTGTATCCCGCTTGGATATTATCCAGTTTTCGTCCGATAGATACTTTGAAAGGTGTTTTTAAGACCGGACAATCAGCGGTTTATTTTCGTAAAGGCTTAGTCGTGGCGCAGTTTGTGGCTTCCGTAGTTATGATAATTACAACATTGGTGGTGGTATCACAATTGCGTTACATTCGACATAAAGATTTGGGTTATAACCGCGATCAAGTGATGGTCATCCCTTTTGAAGGGGAATTGCCTGCTAACACCAAAACGCTATTCAAGCGTGAAGTACAGGCACTGCCTTTCGTCAAAACGGCTTCGTTTACCAGTCATTTGCCGGGTAATGTGATTGGTAGTAACAAGTTGGTACCAGATTACCTGTCGCCCGGCATTGATATTGGAATTCAATTTATGTTGGCGGACGACCAATATTTGCAAACATTAGGCATTCAACTTTCGGAAGGTCACAATTTTACCAATGGCACAGCAAGTAAAGCGACCGAATTTTACATCAATGAAGCTGCTAAGAAACGCTTTCAGTGGCAGGAAGGAGCAGAGCAAAAGTTGGCTTATTACACTTACGAATACACTCCAGATGGCGGCTATCGGGAGGTTCCGGCGGAAGGCAAAGTGGTGGGCGTGATAAAAGATTACCATACGCTGTCTTTGCGCAATGCCATCGAGCCGCTCCTCATCGTGCGTTACAACGAGCCTTTGGGTAATCTGGCGATTAAAATCCAAGGCGGCAAAGCGCAAGAAGCAGGGAAGGCGATTGCTGGAAAGTGGGTGGCTATTTTTCCCGGCGTACCCTTTGCGTACAGTTTTCTCGACGATAATTTTAATGCCAATTACAAAACCGACGTGCGTACTGGGCAGGTACTGAGCATCTTTGCTGTTTTTGCAGTGCTGATTTCCTGCATGGGTTTGCTGGGTTTA
>Ga0163148_10003627_pt1 | contig 16883 bp, 15 predicted proteins | sample OliLakLV19MP7P2_FD_148606 | JGI IMG/M metagenome (GOLD analysis project Ga0163148, IMG submission 148606) | Freshwater microbial mat bacterial communities from Lake Vanda, McMurdo Dry Valleys, Antarctica- Oligotrophic Lake LV.19.MP7.P2 | ecosystem: Environmental > Aquatic > Freshwater > Lake >...
CATAGGTGCGCCCATAGCCGCCATAGCCTACCAGACCCCGGCCAGACTGATAGACAGGCGGAAAGTAATAATGCGGAGTGAACAGCAGGCTGCCGATTGCCTGTCCGGCCAAAGCCCCAGCAAACGGAGTCCAGAAGCTAGGCTCTTGCCTAACAACGACTACTTCTTGCTGACCTGTCTGGGAATTAACTTGATTTTCGGTGACGTTGTGGACATACTCAATTTTGAAGTCTTCGGTGAGGTACAGGACAGCCTGACCCTGCTCTACATTTAGGTAGCTCTTTTCTCCTGCCTGAAGTTGCTCAGCCGTCAGCCGTGCCATCTGTAGATTGGTGGTTTCAGTCACCGCCGGCTGCCCTGGGGGCGTATTCAGCAACATCAGGGTGTAGTTGCCATCAATATCGTCATAGGAGGCTTGCTGAACCGGATATTTACCGTTGGCCAGGTTGATCGTACCCGGAGCTTGAGGCGAAGCTGAACTGCCAGAAACACTAGCTTGGGGAGATGTCGTCTCAGAGGGCGCATTGGCAGACGGCAGACTGGTGCAAGCGACTGTGGTGCACGCTAGCGTCAATATAATAGACCACGCAACAAATTGGCGAAACATAGGGAAATGGCTCATTGAATGCGGTGAACTAGAAACGTAAAAAACTTATTTTTTATTTAATGGTTGATTTATAGTGGAACGAGTTCTGGATAGTACAAAATCAGCTGATCTGTGGTCAGTTCGTCGCCGAGTTGGGTGGGAGAATAATGGATTTCGATCGCTCGTAATATCCCGTTGTGGTACAAGTTGATAATTGCTGTTAGTGCGGTGCGCAGAGCGTTAATATCACCTAAGTTACCCTCTAGCTGGGGGATCTGACCTTCGTAGGCAATGGTCAACATCACAATTACATGTTGGGTGATCGGAATCGCCAATGGCTCATCTGGATCGCCAGGATTGGCCAAATCATCCATATCTAGGCCGCTGCCGTAGCGCTGGGCTGAGTCGGTAAATAGCTCGGTCACATAGTCTCCGGCTTCCCCTTCATCCCAAAACACATCGCCTTCGTTGGCCGCAGATTGCCAGTAGGTATCGTACTGAAGCAGCGCCTGACAGACGTCTACTAAGCCTGCGCCCAATAGGGTCAAGTCGCCTGCGACTTGGTCGCCCGCTTCGACTGCTTGGTAGGCCACACGGTTCAGTAAACCCAGCAAGGGAGCCACCTCACGCCCTGCCAGGTGAATGAATAGGCGGCAGACTACAATTCGGGTTCTGCCACTCAGTTGGTTAAAGCGATCGCCCCACGATGTCATTAACTACCACACCTCAAAGAACTACTCCTACTTTAACGGCTGAAGCCGCCTCTTATAGGTTACGGAATGCCGCCCCAAAGGAAGAAATTCATGGAGTGATAGCTACTCCATTAGAGATCCGGTAGAGATCCGGTGAGGATGGGTTTGGCTAGGGAGTCGCCACGGGGCATAGCTCGAAGCGATCGCCTGCCTTGGGTTCCAAGATTTTGGTAGTCAGATGATTTTGCGCCAATACGGCCTGCACATCGGCCACGGTGCCTGTGGCTCGAATCACCGACATTAGTAAACCTTCTAGGGTGACATCGCCCCCAGCTGCGGTAGGCAAGATGACCTGAGGCTTGAGCCACTGAGCCACTTGCAGAGCCGTTTTGCCACCCTGAAGAATTGGCCCTAGCAACGGCAGCTCTAAATTGACCAGGGGGGTAATCACTACATCGACGGGCGCGGCTTGCTGTAGGGTGGGCGAATGGAACCCATGCGGTTCGTAATACAAACTGCTGCCTGTGGTTAGCCCTCGCATTAAGTAGCCATTCTCGGTGAGCAGTGGCCCAATTGGAGAACCGGGAACGGCTTGGATCGTGACCCGCTCAGCTAATGTGAACGACTCACCATGGGCGATCGCCGTCACCTGCTCGTAGCCTAGCTGTCGTACTACCTTGGCCGCGCTGGGTGAAGCCAAAACGGGAATGCTGCGGTCGAGCGCCTTCAGGGTCGGCGGATGGGCGTGATCCTCTAGTCCTTGGGACAACAGAATCAGGTCAATGGCGTCAGGAATGGCGCGGGGGACGCTGCGACTAGCCTTAAATAGCCACTCCTGGTTACCAAACGTCAAGTCACCGACCAGCCAGGGGTCGAGCAATATCCGCTGACCTTCCAGTTCAATTAGCCAGGAGTTGTTGTCTAACCAGGTTAAATACATACAGTCAAATCCTATAGAGTCAGCTCAAAGACGACTCAAACGCTGTAACCCTAAAGCGCTTCGCCTTTGACTCGAGATTTAGCCCGGGCGGCGCTCTTTTTCAGCGCATCTAGCCGCAATTCATACTTCTTGCGCTGAGCCTTTTTAGGGGATTGCTCAATCAAAATTTTGAGGGCGCTGCCCAGGCTCTTGTAGGCATTGGGCAAGGTGTAACCAAACCGGGTGGCTAGGGCGATCGCCTTCTCATCAGCCTCAACGGCATCTTTCAAGGTTTTCTCGCCGTTGTTGCGCTTAAATAGCCGCCAGCCCGACACGCCGCACAGACCCAACGCCAACAGCAGCAACAGCCCATCCTGCACCCAAAGTTCTCCGACTGCACCGCCTAGCCCAATGGCGAGAGCGGCCATTTCCCAACCGTCTTTGGGAATGGTGTCATTTTGCACCCGAGCGACTTCGTGCCAAAACATCAAATTGCGCTGGTCTAGCGCCAGAGCTTCCCACTTCACTAGGTCAATCTGCACTTCGACCTGGTCTTTGCCAATTTCTTCACTGGTAATTAGGGGTGGGTTCACGCCTGGAGATGCCTCTACGGTGACCCAGCTTCTCAGCTCGGGGGGGAGTAGAGACTTCAACCGACGCAGTTCACTCAAATCGGCTCTAGCAGAAGACGCAGCGTAGGATGTCATATTGGGTTGCCCTAGCAAATCACAATAAAAATATACATTTCTTCAGGAGTATAGCGATTTTTTGAGCAGGCCACAGAGTCTGCTCCACTCCTAGTTGGGATCAAGTCAGCAGTTGGGGTCAAGTCACCTAAAGCTACTTAGGAATGAGAATTAAATAACTCTGCCGTTCTTCGGTAGGGGCGAACGGCCGTTCGCCACTACTTATCTGCTTACCTACATTTATATCTTAGCGGGCAAGGTTAGCGGGTGATGGTAGCCAAGAAGCCGCAACCTGTGATTTGCCTAACGATGCATGGATTTTTTGGCTTGGCTAGAAACGCCGATGCGATCGCCCAATTGTCTCAGGGTGCGCGCCAACTCCACGTCTGTTTCTTTCAGTTGCGTAATTTTTTGGCAGCTATGCAGCACTGTAGTGTGGTCTTTACCGCCAAAGACTTCGCCAATTTTGGGGAGGCTTAAGTCGGTGTGTTTCCGCATCAGAAACATGCCCACCTGGCGCGCTACGCTAATTTCGCGACGGCGAGAGCTGCTCTTGAGGTCTTCAATTGGTATGCCAAACTGCTCAGATACCACTAGCATTACCGCTTCTGGCGACGCTTCTACCTGGTCGGCAGGCGGGTTGAGCACGGGCGCAATATTTTCGACCGTCATCGGTAATCCCGAAATCGAAACATAGGCCACCGCTCGAATCAGCGCCCCTTCCAACTCCCGAATGTTAGATGTGTAGCTAGAAGCAATGTACTCAATCACCTCGCGGGGCAAACGCATGTTCTCATATTCTGCCTTTTTCTGTAAAATCGCCATCCGCGTTTCGAGGTCAGGCGACTGAATGTCGGAAATTAGCCCCATCGAAAACCGCGAACACAGTCGCTCTTGCAGGCGAGGAATTTGATTGGGGGGGCGGTCGGAGGCGATTACCACCTGTTTGCCCGCTTCATGCAGCGTATTAAACGTGTGGAAAAATTCTTCTTGAGTATATTCTTTGCCTTCAATAAATTGAATATCGTCCACTAACAGCACATCTACCGCCCGGTATAGCTCCCGGAAGCTTTGCATACTGTCTTTGCGAATGGCCGTAATCAAATCATTGGTGAACTGTTCGCTGGAGACATAGAACACACGGGCATTGGGATCAATCTCCAGGCGATAGTGCCCGATCGCCTGCATCAGATGGGTTTTGCCCAATCCAACGCCGCCACATAAAAACAGAGGATTAAATTCTCGGCCAGGAGACTCGGCCACTGCCAAAGAGGCGGCGTGCGCCATCCGGTTGTTGGAACCCACCACAAAGCGAGAGAAGACATACTTCGAGTTCAAATCGCTCAGCTTGGGGGGACGAGGCGTTCCGGCTGGCTCTACGGGCACTTCAGCGGGCAAAGGCCACACTTCATGGGTTTCGGGCGAGCCGTCTAGCTCTGCACCCTGCCGCACCGTGATGTGCACCTCAATCGGGTGTTCCAAAATTTCTTGTACTACCTCTGTAATGGTTTTGAGGTAGTACTTTTGCAGCCAATTGCGCGCAAATAGGTTAGGAGTACAAATGACCAAACAGGTTTCGTTTAACTGTTCAGCCGTGGCAGATTTAATCCATGTTTCAAAGGTGGGACGGCTCAATTGCAGCTGTAGCCGATCGAGTACCTGACTCCAGAAGTGTTCAAGCCCAACTTCTACGGTCATCTTTTCCCCCAGGTGATTTGCCTAAAATAGACGGACATAAGCCCAAATTGAGACGACGAATCGGCGGTATCACCGCGATTGACGTGCTTAGTTAATTAGGCTGCAACCTCGTGGTCGCAGATCGAAGGCAGGAATTTCGCTGTCGAATCCCTAGCCTTGCTCTGCACCTCAATACAGTTTAACCAGACTACTAGATATAGCGTATTCAGTACTATACAAATTCTACATATGGTGCTTCACACCGAAAATTTTGAATTTATAAGGTTGGTCTTAGTAGTGTAACCGCCTTATTTGATTTTTGCCGTATGAGATTTTTGGCAATTCGTCCCCAAGCTCTCGGAAGCCATATTTTAGACAGATGATCGGTTTGAAACGCACGCTGACCCTTACTTTGAAGTCTTAATCTACTCGTTCTAGCTGCCAGAGAATTTGATTTCCTTCGCGGCGTACCCTAGATACCACCCAATTTCGCCAAACCCAATGATCACCTCGGCTAGTGACAGCACTCGCATTCACATCCATCAAGTCGGCCAGCTCGGCGCTGGTAATCAGGTAGCCATGACTGGCAATAGCGTCTGCCATTTGAAGGGTTTCGACCGTGTAGCGCAACTGCGTCACACGCACCTCTCGGGGCAGATTATCTGAATTTTCGAAGATGGGCTGAGGTGAAGAATCTACCATAACCTACCGGAAGACTGCAAACATCTGGTCTGAGTGGGGTTGCGGTACAGGTGTTCTAGGAGCTATTCGAGGTGCGGGGCAGGGTGACGGCATCACGGTTGCCGCAGGGCAGGAATTCTGCCCTGTGAGAAGGCGCGGGCGATCGCGTCACAGCGTTCGTTCCCTTCATTGCCAGCGTGGCCACGGACATACGTCCAGGTGACATGACGAGCATTGAGTCGATCGATGGTTTGCCATAGCTCTTGGTTGAGCACGGCTTTCCCGGTTGAGGCAATCCAGCCTTTTTTCTTCCAACCATGAATCCATTTGGTGATGCCGTTAATCACGTATTGACTATCGGTATAAAGGGTGATGGGTTCTTTTTGCTCCGAGGCTAGCAAAAACTCTAGGGCGGCGATCGCGGCCTGCATTTCCATTCGGTTGTTGGTGGTCTGGCGATCGCCGCCGCCAATTTCTTGGACGGTGCCATCGACAAAATAGACGGCTACGCCCCACCCGCCGGGTCCTGGGTTGCCGGAACACGCGCCGTCAGTGTAGATCGATTGGATTTTGGTGGGAAGGGGCATGGGAGGGATGGGGAATGAAGGATGAGGGATGAAGGATGAGGGATGAAGTGGGGTTAGGCGGTGTGTGGCTTGGTTTGACCTGATTTGATGTAAAAATAGCGTTCTAGAAACGCATCGCTGCATTTGAACTGTTGCAGAGTATACAGCAGATCGTTTTGGCGTACAGCAGGTAGCAAGCCTTGAATGGCAGAGATTTGCTCAATGGGTGACATTTCGCTCAAGGCTTGATTGATGATATTGAGGTAAGTTTCTTCTGCTTTGGGGGTGAGGGCAATGTCGGCACTGAAGTAGGCGCGCAGGTCTTTTAAGCCTTCGACTAAGTCTGCTGTGGGCTGGCTCAGCTCGGCTTCTAGCTGGCGGAGAAATCGGGCGGTGCGTCGGGTTTCTTGGGCGGCAATGAGCTTGAACCCTAATAGGATTAGGCGGTCGTAGATACTTTTAATATCGATGGTTAAAAAGACGGTTTCGGTACGAGCATTGAGGAAGGCAATGAAACTAAACCCAGCGCCGATCGCCTGCAAAAATAAGGCAGCATTGATCGGTGGATATTGGGTAAACAGATCGGTGATCCAGACTAAAAATACGCCTGCTGGAAATAACACCTGAATCACAATCCACACCCAAAAGCTAGGGCTTTTAAATGGCTTGAATAACAACAGCCCTCGACAGGTTTCGTCGAGCTTCTCAAACGCATTCGGTAAATTGAAAATACCTGCCACTAGGGCTGCACTGCCCAAAAGCAGCCAATACATGGTTGTCATATGGCTATGAGGTTGTCGTCACCAGATTCGCTCCTGACGTCGTCCGACAATTAAGACCGGGTGCAGACAAAAGTGACCTTTGGAGGTGAGGGTCAAGTAAGTGTCGAGATCAATTGCGGCGGCTCTGTGCTGCTCCCCCCGTAGCATAGGAAAGATGTTGTACAACACGCCGCCTGTGGTGCTGTCAATATAGCCTGCTTGCCAGAGCGCTTGGGCGATCGCCTGCACATGTTCTTGCGGTAGATTGAGCTGGTGAACGAGATGGCGAATGGTCAGGGCTTGCTGTTCTAAGGCTTTGAGCAGGTCGATCGCCTGAGCGTGGGAAATGGCGATCGCCCGCTGGAGGGCACTGATAAACACCAGCGCGTCGCCCGAGGCATGCAGGGAGTTGCCTTGGGCTTTGAGCCGTTGGAGCAGTGCTTCAGCAGCAGCCCGACAGTCATCGCTTTGCAGAATCGAGCGGGCGATCGCATCCCAGGTAATGGCCGTGCTGTCGGCGGCTCCGGCTCCCATTAAGGCTCTAGCCCGCGCTTGAGTGTCGTACTGTTGCTCTAGCCGTTCGTGTTCGGCTAGATAAAGGTTGGTTAAGCCAGCATGAGACCTAACTAACGCTTGCACTCGATCTGCCACCCCAGGTTGCTCAGTTGTCCAGGCTTGGCTGAGCAGCAGCTGCTGTTGCTGCAAGTTTTCTGGCAGCGGGGGTGGCAGCTGAATTAGTGCCAATACAACGGCTTGCAAGGCAATAGTGTCGGAAGGCACCATGGGAAGATTATCAATACTGAATTGATCAAGTTGCTTTCATTGTAGCGACCTCAGCGGTAGCGACCTCAACGATAGCGCCAACCCAGCTGATTTTTGCCGATCCTGACAGTCGTTCACGTCCTCGCTAGACTAAGCTAAGTTTGGACTTTTACTGATTTCCTTGAGAACCTGTTGCCATGTCATCGCTCTATTGCAGCCAGGGACACCCGAATGCGTCCGGTAGCCGATTTTGTAACTGGTGTGGTGAAAAAATGCCCAGTCTTGCCAACTACCAAGGGACAGTATTGGGCGATCGCTATCAAATTGTCCAAGAGTTAGGGCATGGTGGCTTTGGGCGAACCTATCTGGCAGATGATCTCAACCGCTTTAAGGAACCCTGTGTGCTGAAGGAATTTGCCCCCCAGGTGCAGGGCACCTATGCATTGCAAAAGGCAGAAGAACTCTTTCAACGTGAGGCAGGGGTACTACACCAACTGCGCCATCCGCAGATTCCACGCTTTCGAGAGCTGTTTCGCACCACGTTTGAAAACAATCCACGATTATTTCTGGTGCAAGACTATGTCAGTGGGCAAAATTATCGGCAGTTGCTCGATGCTCGCCGCTCGCAGGGGCTGCTGTTTTCTGAAGCAGAGGTGATGCAGCTGATGTTGAACCTGCTGCCTGTGCTGGAATACATTCACGGCATTGGCGTGGTGCATCGCGATATTTCGCCAGAGAATTTGATTTTACGAACTGCTGATCAAATGCCGGTGTTAATTGACTTTGGCGGCGTTAAGCAAGTGGCGGCTTCGGTGGCCTCCCAGTACATCTCTGGTGATGGCGTGCCCACGCGGGTGGGCAAGGTGGGCTATGCACCAAACGAACAGATGGAACTGGGTCGGGTCTCGTCCCACAGCGATTTGTATGCGCTGGCGGTAACGGTGCTGGTGCTGTTGAGCGGCAAGGAACCCGCTGATTTTCTAGGGGAAATGAAAACAAGTTCGTGGCAGCAAAGGCTAACTATCAGCCCTCAATTCCAATCCATTTTGGAGCAAATGCTGGCCGTGTCGCCCCAGCAGCGCTACCAATCGGCGGTAGAGGTGATACAGGCACTGAGGAGAGTGCCAGGAATAGCTCAAGGCACCCCTCAAGGCACCTCTCAAGGCGCGTTTCAGGGGACATTTCAGGGGACGCCACTGGGTGTAGTGGGCAGCAGCGCTCCAGATCGGATGGCCGCGCCACTCGCTGCCCTGTCTAATCTGGCAACCCAGGCGATCGCCCCCCGATCGCCCCAGCCCGAGCCTGCCTATGTCCCTGCCGCTGCTCCCATCCCCCATGTTCCAGAGGCTCCTCATCCCGGCACCCTGTCTGCTGTCGCTCCGAGAGCGCGGCGGCAACTGGGGTTGGACGGCTGCTTGCCAGTTGTGCTCAGCTTGATGATTGCGGCAGGGGTGGGGTCTGCGGTTTGGTGGACGCGCGATGTGTGGCTGTCATTGTTGCCTGGAAGTGACCCGGCTGAACCGACTGAAACCACGACACCTAAGCCCGATTCTGATTTTTCGGCTGAAGAAAAAGCTCGTAAAGCGGCGCTCAATGCCCGCCGTCAAGAGCTAGGCATAGACTCTGCCTATTGGGTCAAGCTCACAGATACGACCTTCCATCAACGCTACCTTGAGCTAAAGGGCCGCAGTCTCAGCAAGGATCCAGACGATGCCAGCTGGCGGCAGCGGTGGGATGCGATCGCCACCGAATGGCTAGATATATTTGAAAGCAACCTGACGTCTGACGCCCGCCGCAAGCTCGGTAACTACAGAGAAAGCGATCGCACCGCTTGGCAAGCGGCGGTAAATCGGCTCAACGTTAGCAGTCGCGCCCTCAATGATCTAGCCGATGCCAAATTCTTTAGCTTATTTCCTCAAGCCCGAGGGCAAAACTTCATCAATCGACCGATTGGCCAAGTGTGGCAGGCGATCGCCGCCGATCAGGTAACCGGGCTGCAATCAGGCAAAGCGTTGAAAACCATTCAATTTAAATCGGGTGAGTTAGCTCAAACGCTCAGCGCCACCCTCAAACCGGGCGAAGGCAGAGTCTATATTGCCAACTTGTCAGCGGGGCAGCCCACTCGCCTCAGTTTAGAAGTGGCCAAGAACACCACGCTGCTGTCTATTTATGTGCCCAACCCGACGCCGCAACTGCCCACCCTATTAGAAGATGCCACGCAAACTCGGTGGTCAGAAACCTTACCGCAGTCTGGCTATTACGAATTTGTCATTGTCTCTAATAGTCAAGACCCTGTGCAGTACCGCCTGGACTTGGCCGTCGATCGAATTGTGACGACCCCCATTAGTCCAGACTCGAAACTCGAACCTTACAATGACGAGCCTACCGTTGGCCCCGACCACTAAGATGGGTAATATGGGTAACGATCAGTTTGCCGATAAGTTTCAATTTGTAGCGCAGGCGCAGGCCGAACGGCAACAGCAGCAGCGATCGCGATCGCTGCACCCGCTCCAGCCGCCGCTCCAGCTGCCCCTCCGGCAGCACGATGCGGTGCATGTGTGGCGACAGGGGCAGCGGCTGCTGTCGTTTAGCTCTAACGACTATTTGGGACTATCGAAACATCCGGCCTTAATTGCTGCCGCGCAGGACTACACGGGGCGCTATGGCACCAGTGCGACCGCGTCTCGGCTCGTGGTCGGCACCTATGATATTCATGCTCAGCTAGAACAGCAGCTAGCAGCGGCGTGCGGTCAAGAAGCCGCGCTGCTGTTTAGTTCGGGGTTCCAGGCAAACTCAACAATTCTGCCCGCCCTCCTGGATCGCCAGTCGCTGGTATTGTGCGATCGTCTCGTCCACAATAGCCTGCTGCAAGGGATTTTGGCCAGCGGGGCGCGGTTTGTCCGCTATGGCCACAACGACCTAGACCACCTCCATCGACTGCTGCAAAAACAGGGTGAAAAAGGCTACAGCCGCATTTTAATTGTGACCGAAACGGTGTTTAGCATGGATGGCGATCGCACCGACCTAGACCAACTCATCCCCCTAGCAAATCAATACGACGCCATCCTCTATCTAGACGATGCCCATGCGCTGGGCGTGTTGGGCAAAAACGGCATGGGGCTGGCGGCACATCGACCAGGCGTGGATTTAGTCGTTGGCACCTTTGGCAAAGCCTTTGGCGCATTTGGGGCGTTTGTGGCCTGCTCCCAGGCCGTACGCGAGCATTTGATCAACACCTGCCCTGGCTTCATTTACACCACCGCGCTGCCGCCGGGAGTGGTGGGGGCGATCGCCGCTGCCCTAGCGCTGATTCCGACCCTGACGGCAGAGCGGCAAACCCTAGCCCACCATGCCGACCTGCTGCGCACCCAGCTCCAGGCGTTGGGCTACGACTCGGGGGCATCGTCCACCCACATCATTCCGGTGATGGTAGGGGCAGAAGCCGCCGCCCTTCAGCTTTCCCAAACCCTAGAAGCACAGGGCATTCTGGCTGCGGCCATCCGCCCGCCCACCGTGGCAGCAGGCACCTCTCGGCTGCGGCTGGCGCTGTCTAGTCAGCATCGCCTCGACCATTTAGACTGTTTGATTCGTGCGATTGGTGAGCGGGCGATTGGTGAGCGATCGCAGGCATCAGGTGGTTGAGGCGATCGCCTATCACGGTTGGGGGTTTGACCACAGCTGTTGGCAGCCGTGGAAACCTGCATTCGAGCGGCAGGGCATCGCGCTACAGGGGTTTGACCGGGGTTATTTTGGCCATCCGGCTGCACCCAGATTTAGCACCGTCAGCTCGCGTAAAATCATTTTGACCCATTCTTACGGGCTGCACCTGTGTCCGCCAGAGCATCTGCACCAGGCCGATCTAATCGTCATCTTGAGCGGCTTCCAGTCGTTTCATCCTAGCCAGCCTACCGCCAGACGCCGTTCGCAGCTAACGCTTCAGCAAATGATCCGACAGTTTGAACATAGCCCAAAATTGGGATTAGAAACCTTTCACGCCACCTGTTACGCCCCTTTGGCCTGGGCAGGAGACGCGGTACAGAATTTGCAAACAAAAATTGATTGGCTCAATGCTGACCTATTGCTCCAGGATTTGCTCGCCCTAAATACCGCTTGGTTGGACATCGACCCTCTCACCACCCGGTCTAAAATTCTGCTCATCCAAGGTGCCAGCGATCGCATTACCCCCCCCGAACGCGCCCAAGCCCTAGCCCAACAGCTGCCGACTGGTCATTATATAGAAGTGCCAGCGGCAGGACATGCGCTGCCCCTGACCCATTGGGCAGACGGCTGGCGATCGCTGGTGCCGCTGCTTCAAGATCTGCCGACTGCATGACTATCGCTGTGACCAATTTTGTGAGCGATCCCAACAAACAAAAAATTGCCGACACCTTTGGTCAGGCTGCCGCTGCCTATCATGCCCAGGCGACGCTACAGCGACAGGGTGCTGCCCAGCTGTTGAACCTAGCCGCCCCCTGGTTAACCCAGCTGCCACCTGGCCCGATTTTAGAAATTGGCTGCGGCACCGGATTTATTACGCAGCTTCTGGTGCAGCAGTTGGAGGGGCGATCGCTAGAAATTACCGACATTTCAACCGCGATGCTAGAGTTTTGCCAAGCCCATATCCAGATTTCACCGTCGCAGCGATCGCTATTGTCGTTTCAGCAATTAGACGGGGAATTGCTGACAGCCACGTCATCTCGATACGCCATGATTGTGAGTGGGTTTGCCATGCAGTGGTTTAGGCAGCCGCTTGAGACCCTTCACCGCTGGCTAGAACTGCTGCAACCCGGCGGTGTCCTGCTCATTTCCGTCCCCACTGCCGATAGTTTTCCAGAATGGAGACGAGCCTGTCATGCCCTCAACCTGCCCCACACTGCCCAGCCGCTACCCCAAGCGCAGCAGCTAATGCAACCATTTCTAGCTGAGCAATTTAGCGCCCTGTGGCAGACTGAAATGCTGCCAGCAACATTTGACAGCGCTGCGGATTTCTTTAAAGCGCTAAAGGCGATCGGGGCGTCCCATAATCAAACCCAAACGCGATTGTCGGTGCCACAAATGAAGCAGTTAATTCGCTATTGGGATGCTCAAAGTCCAGCGGGTGTAACAGTGCATTACCAGGTGCTATTTGGCATCATTCAGCGAGCCAAATAGCCCGAAAACTAATCGTTCTGGTGCTTGGATGCAGTGATCAAAGCACCAATTCACCCGTCAACATCGGCCTAGCTCATGCGATCAAAGCCCGCGTCTAGGGAGCTACAGGCATGCCCAAAATGTCTTCAATCCTTGGCATATCCTCTAGGGCAATCACCCGACCCTCATCCTCAAACCCAACCACCTGGTCAAAGTTGAGGTAGCGATAGAGTTCGCTAGCAAACGGGTCGATTTTCTTGGTGACAATTTCCAGGTATTCTTCTACCGTCGGAATATGGCCGAGTAAGGCGCACACAGCCGCCAGTTCTGCAGAACCGAGGTAAACCTGCGCTCCTTTACCCATGCGGTTATTGAAGTTGCGCGTGGAGGTAGAAAATACCGTGACGCCATCTTCGACCCGCGCTTGGTTGCCCATGCACAGCGAGCAACCCGGCATTTCTGTCCGGGCACCTGCCGCTGCAAAGATGCCATAGTAGCCTTCTTCGCGTAGCTGCTTTTCGTCCATCCGCGTGGGGGGGGCAATCCACAGCCGCACTTTGACAGGATCGGCTCCTTCTAGCACCTTGGCGGCAGCGCGGTAGTGGCCAATATTGGTCATGCAGGAGCCGATAAAGACTTCGTGGACGGGGTCGCCTGCACAGTCCGACATCAGCTTGATGTTGTCTGGGTCGTTGGGCGCGGCCACAATGGGCTGCTTAATTTGATCCAAATCGACCTCAATGATGTCGGCATATTCAGCATCGAGGTCAGCCGATAGCAGCACCGGGTTGGCCAACCACTGCTCCATTTTGGCCACGCGGCGCAAAATAGTGCGAGCATCGCCATAGCCCCGAGCCGCCATATTTTTTAGCAGAGCCACGTTAGAGCGCAGATATTCTGCCACGGTGGCCGCACTCAGCTTAATGGTGCAGCCCGCCGCCGATCGCTCTGCGGTGGCATCGGTTAGCTCAAACGCCTGCTCTAGCTGCAAGTCGGGCAAGCCTTCCATTTCGATGATTTTGCCCGAGTAAATATTGATTTTGTTCTCTTTGGCCACGGTCAGTTTGCCCTGCTTGATGGCGACGTAGGGAATGGCATTGACCACATCGCGCAGCGTCACCCCCGGTTGCAGGCTGCCGCTAAAGCGCACCAGCACCGACTCGGGCATGTCTAATGGCATGGCACCCAACGCTGCCGCAAACGCCACCAAGCCCGACCCAGCCGGGAACGAAATCCCCAGCGGAAACCGGGTATGGGAATCGCCGCCAGTCCCGACTGTATCGGGCAGCAGCATCCGGTTCAGCCATGAGTGAATGATGCCATCACCAGGGCGCAGTGAGACGCCACCGCGCTGGTGAATGAAGTCGGGCAGCTCGTGCTGGGTTTTGATATCGACTGGTTTGGGATAGGCCGCTGTGTGGCAGAAGCTCTGCATGACCAAATCGGCGCTGAAACCCAAACAGGCCAGTTCTTTGAGTTCGTCGCGGGTCATTGGCCCAGTGGTATCTTGGGAGCCGACGGTGGTCATGTGGGGTTCGCAGGAGGTACCTGGGCGCACACCCGCCACGCCGCAGGCTTTGCCCACCATTTTTTGCGCCAGCGTGAAGCCCTTGCCCGTATCGGCAGGCAGGGCTGGACGCACAAACAGGTCACTGGGTGGCAAGCCCAATGCCACGCGCGTTTTGTCGGTGAGGGTGCGGCCAATCAGCAGCGGAATTCGCCCGCCCGCCCGCACTTCATCCACAATGGTGTCGGGTTTGAGGCTAAACGTAGAGATCACCTCCCCCGCTGCGTTCACAATTTCGCCTTTGTACGGGTAGATCGTAATCACATCACCCGTTTCTAGCGGCGTCACATCACATTCAATCGGCAGTGAGCCAGAGTCTTCGGCGGTATTGAAGAAAATGGGGGCAATTTTTCCGCCCAAAATGTAGCCGCCCGTGCGCTTATTGGGCACGCCGGGAATGTCGTTGCCAATGTGCCACAGCACGGAGTTAATGGCCGACTTCCGCGACGATCCGGTGCCGACCACATCGCCCACATAGGCCACGGGATGGCCTTTTTGCTTCAAGATGGCGATCGCCTCCAATGAACCGGGCTGGCGGGTTTCCAGCATCACCGTGGCATGCAGTGGAATGTCGGGGCGGGTGGTGGCGAGGGGAGCTGGAGACAGGTCGTCGGTATTGGTTTCGCCGGGAACTTTGAACACGGTAACGGTAATCGATGCGGGCAAGCTGGGGCGGCTGGTAAACCACTCGGCATTGGCCCAGGCATTCATGACCTGCTGCGCGTAGATATTGCCGCTCTCGCCCAGCTCTTGGACATCGTGGAAGGCATCATAGACCAGCAAAATTTTGCTGAGCGACGTGGCGGCGGCGGCAGCGGCAGCCCCATCCTCTACCTGAAGTAAATCAATCAGCGACTGCACATTGTAGCCGCCCATCATCGTCCCCAGCAGCTCAACCGCCTCTAGCGGCGAGACCAGGGGACTGTTCGCGGTGCCTTGGGCGATCGCCGTCAAAAACCCGGCCTTGACATAGGCAGCCTGGTCTACCCCAGGTGGAATGCGATCGCGCAGCATATGCAGGAGAGCCGCTGCTTGTCCCGCTGGTGGAGCCTTGAGTAATTCGCACAGATCAGAGACTTGTTCTGCTGACAGGGGCAGAGGGGGAATTCCCAACGCTGCTCGTTCTGCTACATGGTTACGATAAGATTCCAGCATGTTCCAAAGTTCTCCAGGCACCGCCAAACGCTATTGTCAAATATTGATTGTAGTTCTACGGTAGCGTGTAGCACAGTTCCTTAGACGGCCTGCATGAACTATATTTACTAGCGAAATTTCTTAATGCAGATTTTTTGGCGATTCTTGAGGGCTAGAAGTTGCATAAAATTACAGGGTCGCATAGACCTTTTTTTTCAGCTAGGATGAGATGCGTTGAAGGATAATGTACTCGCTAGAGGATTCATTGAAGTATGACGGAACGGAAACGCGCGTTGATTACAGGGATTACGGGTCAAGACGGCTCGTATTTAAGTGAACTATTGCTAGATAAAGGCTATGAAGTTCACGGCATCATCCGCCGGACCTCTACCTTCAATACCGATCGGATTGACCACATTTATGAAGACCCACACAACGACGCCGTGCGGATGTTTCTGCACTATGGTGATTTAACCGACGGCACAACCCTACGCCGGATTTTGGAAGAGGTGAAGCCCGTAGAGGTCTACAACCTGGGGGCACAGTCCCATGTCCGAGTCAGCTTTGACTCGCCCGAATATACGGTCGATACCGTAGGTATGGGCACGCTGCGCTTGCTAGAAGCCATCCGCGATTATCAGGGGCGGACGGGTGATCAAATCCGCTTCTACCAGGCTGGGTCATCAGAAATGTATGGCAAAGTGCAAGAAATTCCGCAGAGCGAAACGACGCCGTTTTATCCCCGTAGCCCCTACGCCTGCGCCAAGGTCTATGCCCACTGGCAAACGATCAACTACCGCGAGTCTTACGATCTGTTTACCTGCAACGGCATTTTGTTTAACCATGAATCGCCGCGCCGGGGTGAAACCTTTGTCACCCGCAAAATTACTCGGGCGATCGCCCGGATTGTGGCAGGGCAGCAGAAAAAGCTGTACCTAGGCAACCTGGATGCCAAACGCGACTGGGGCTATGCCAAAGACTATGTGCGAGCCATGTGGCTGATGTTGCAGCAAGAGCAACCCGATGACTACGTAGTAGCCACGGGTGAAACCCACTCGATTCATGAGTTTCTGGGTCTCGCCTTCGAATATGTCAACCTCAACTGGCACGACTATGTGGAGTTTGACGAGCGCTACCTCCGCCCTGCCGAAGTAGAACTCCTGATCGGTGACCCGACTAAAGCCCGACAACGGTTGGGATGGGAACCCTCAGTTAGCTTTGAGCAACTGGTCTGTCTGATGGTCGAAGCCGATCTAAAGGCGCTAGGGTTGGTTCCGCTCAATGGACATACCCTTCAGACCAGCACAGACCATGCCACCATCCGCCGAGTGTCGGGTGCGCCCACGGCGTAAGAATAAGCAACTGTCTGCGGTATTGTATTGGGTAGCAAGGGCGGTTTTCGAGCTGCCCTTGCTACCCAATACATTCCCCAGCCCATCTGAAATTGTAGTGCCTTTACCCTCGCCACCCTCGCCATCATCTAAGCGGAACTGCGCCATTATTTTTGTGCATATCCCCAAGGCCGCAGGGACAACGCTGAACAAAATTTTGGCTCGTCAGTATGGGCTAAATCGAGTGTTCGCGATGAAAGCAGGCATGGAGGGGCGATCGCTACAGGATTTTGAGCAGATGCCCGCCGCGCAACGACAAAACCTGAAGGTGCTGCGGGGTCACTTCAACTTTGGGCTACACGATCTGTTGCCGCAGCCCTCAACTTATATC
>Ga0163148_10003642_pt1 | contig 16827 bp, 11 predicted proteins | sample OliLakLV19MP7P2_FD_148606 | JGI IMG/M metagenome (GOLD analysis project Ga0163148, IMG submission 148606) | Freshwater microbial mat bacterial communities from Lake Vanda, McMurdo Dry Valleys, Antarctica- Oligotrophic Lake LV.19.MP7.P2 | ecosystem: Environmental > Aquatic > Freshwater > Lake >...
AGCTAGTAGAGGAGTTGTTTTGTGGTTGGCTTCACGACCAGCTGACGGAAGTGCATCCAAGATACGATGGGACTCACAGACACGATCGGCGTCGACATGGCACAGCTTCAGTATTGCCATGAGGCGCGACTGACAAATCTCCACTACAACGTAGTGCCGCTTCTAGTAGCTAGTATCAATATTGGTAGTAAAATGCTTGTCGATTCCAGTGTCTATCGTGTTGCGAGCCAAGAGAACGGGCTTGTACCAGGTAGCAGTGTGGCAACTAAGCACGTCTCCAACGCAATAGGCTAGTAGTACTAGCTACAGTACGGTACAACAAAGTCACCTGGTAATATGTGCTAGACTACTACGTACTAGCTAGCTACTATAGTAGTGGCCTACTTGAAGCTACAAGTAGCCTGGAAGAAGCAGAAATCCCCTAATCCCCTTTAAGCAACTGGGGGCAAATCAGTCATCCCAGCAGTCTTCATGTGTACTTTTCCCACAGTGAGAGAAATAGAAATGACTTTTCTCAGGTTGGGAGAATTAGAGGCAAGCTGAGAGAAATAGAATTCTTACACCGTGTCATTAACATGAGAACTAAGAGAAATAACAAGGTGCTGGGAAAAGTCATTTCTATTTCTCTCACTGTGGGGAAAGCACTGAAGTGAGAGAAATAGGACATGCTGGGATGACCTGCGCCCCCTTCATGCAGAATGCCACCCCTTATTTGTTTAGGGGTTTCTGCTTCTTCCAGTAGCACTCGTACTACTACCTTGTACAATTGCGTGCGAACCCGCGCATGGCAAGTGAAATCTTTGAATGACATGCTGTACGCACATGTTCAGCAGCAACAAGTGGCTATGCCTAATCAATTCACCTTTCAAAGTGCGTGGCGTGAGGTGCAACATCCAACATGCATGCATGAAGCCAATGCATGATGGAGAATGACCAGCAGTGGCGAAGAAGCTGGTCATCAATGGCAAGCATGGTCACCTGCAACTTTTTTCCACTGACACCAACAAAACTCCAGAATCCCCTCCTGAACTCAATTTGCTGACATTGATTTTGAGAGCATCATGCCATTTTCCTCTTTTGAAAATCAACAGCATCTCGTTGCTGGTGGCAGTCAGCAGAGAACTTTGAGCAGCAATGAGACTTGGAAAGAAGTGGTGACAAAGGCACGATTTCATCCGCGATTCAGGCCAAGATTGCGAGTCATGTCCCGAGTTCCAGACATGGAACTGCTGTGCATCCCAAAGAACAAGATGCAAGATGTGATGCAGAACACTCCAAGGGAACAAAACAATGAGTTCACATGCCGTGTTCCATCACCATGTTGTGTGATCCTGCGGACTTGTGGCGACAAGAGCATGTTGCAATGACGAAACAGGCGCACCGTGTGATCAATCTTGTCAATCTTGCCAATGAAGATGTCGATCTTGTTGGGATGTTCGACAAACATCGGATGTGTTTTTTGGAGTGCTGCAGCACTCATGACTTTCAAATTTGTGCAAAATCGCATCTGCTTCGTTGGTGAAACATCAGAGCAGGAAAGTTTCTTTTTGAGGTGTTTGATCGTTTGTCGTCCCCAGTTTGCGGTCGAGTTTGCGGTGAAGAATTGTCGTTTGTCAGTGAGGCTGTTCGACCTGCATCATGAACACGCAGTCCCCCCAAAAAACTTTGAGTGAAACACGGATGACAGGGGACCATCTTGTCGGATGCCTTGCTGGCAACTCAATGTTGTCTTGAGTGTCTGAAGGAGTGGCTTGCAGTCAACTTAACAACAAGTTTGTTTTCTTCAGTGTCCGTCATTCATCTGACAACTGCCAACATCCGCACAAAAGCTCACATCAGAAGTGCTGGAGAAAGGACAAAATGCCATGTCTCAGTTGCTGAAACATTTGGAGAAACAAGGAGTTCCGCAAGAGTTGACACCTGCTCTGGAGGAAATCCAAACCAGAGATTGGTTTTGAGGTTCGAATTGAAAATCAACAATTCTGAGGTTCGAATTGAAAATCAACAAAACAAGGTCATTGTTGTTGCAACAAATCAAGGACGCATGTCCGGCCTGATTTGTGTTAACCAACAAGTTGTTGATGCTACAATGGACAACAAAAAATCCCTTGTCTTTTAATGTTGTCCTCCATTTGCTGCTCAACTGCACACCACCTCAGCAATTGCTTCTTCATTTTCCTTTTTTGGCAACACACAGTGACCTCTTTTGCATGCAAACAGTGAAAAAAAAAACATTTTTCCCGATTTGGGTTTTATTTGACGCAACAATCACATGCATCATGTGTGCACAAAAAATGAGACAGTTCAATCTTCTCATGCATGAAAGTGCATCTCACAAAACAACAAATTGCATCTTCCCGATGGGGCACCAACAGTTGACATCCTCAACAATGTTGTGTTCCTGTGCACTGAAACCGAACATTGGATCTTGTTTCTGAATTCTTTTCATGCAATCACGAATGCCGACACAATCAGATGATCTCTCCACAAGCTCCAAAATGAGAACATGAGCAAGAAGGGGCAAACATGAGCTGTTGCAGCTGACAGAGCTAGTGTTGTTCTTGTTTCTCTGACAGCAAGACTGTTGCTGCAAAACTTGTCCTTCTTTTGTCTGACACCTCTGCTTGATTTGAACATGAATCAATTGCAATGGTGGATCACAAAAACAACTGGTCAGGAATAGATGGATGGGTTGCATCAGAATGCACGTCTCAAACAGAACTCAAGAGGTGACAAACTTGGGACACAATGTTGAGCAAACACAAAGGACTAAGTCCAGAGGGGAGCTGCATTGTTGTCGGTAGGTGTCAACGACACAGGACCAAGAGATGAAATGAAAGCAAAGACATCAGCTTTGAAAGACAACTTTGCATTGTTCAAACAGGAAAAACAGACTCAGACAGTTGACGGGGGCAATTGTCAGTGAAGGATGGTCATCTTCAAGATGGGAGACACAGTTTTTTCTGGATTGGATGACATTGTCAAGATGGTGACCATTCCAATCAGAGGCAAAGTCTCAATGGTCAGTCACAGCTGAGGCAGGTCAAAAACTACAAGAAGGGGTCAAACACCATTGCAGATTCGTCAGAAAAACATCTTGCAAGTCATCAAAATGTGAACACACATTTTTAATGAACACTGATGCTCTCTCCACAGTTTGGCAACCTGCAAACAACATTGTCAGAGATTGCTGAGAAGTGAAAAGACCCACATTGATTGTGACATGCACAACAATTGTCAAAGCCAAATGGAGTCCCAACCAGCAAAGAGTGACTGATTCACAACAAATTGTTGGAATTGTTTCTGAGGCTGTTGCTTTGAAAGTGATTAGGAAACAATCTTTTGTTGTTGGTCTTCACTGTGCTTCCAGTTACAGCATGCACATTGCACCTGTTGACAACTGTGGCAACTTTGTGTCTTGGGCTGACTCTTTCATCATCAATTGGTCATGGAACCGGGTCTGTGTCTGCATGCACCACAGATTTCATTGTCAGAACTGACAAGAAGTTGTGGATTGGATCCACTAGATTGATTTGGAATTGCATTTCTTTTTTCTTTGGCACAAAGGACACAGTTTGGGATAGGACGCTCTGTTTCATTTTGGCAGGCAAATTGCAGAGTGGAATGTCATGCACAACATGCACAGCAGTTGGCTTGGAATCAATTTTCCCTGTCAGTTCATCACTTGTTGCAAATGTGTTTTAGTGACCCCATGGGACAATCTGAATGACACTTCACATTGGCAACACAGCGGGAACAAAGGAAGAATGCAACATTGAAGAGAAGGATGTTGCCGAATTGGTGTCGAAGCTCGATGCCAAGTGTGATGTGAATGTTGCCGCGCAGAGCAAATGTCAAAAGAGCAATCATAGCTTCATTGAGGGGAGTGACAAAGGCATGATTTCATCCACAATTCAGCCCAAGAATTTGGAACTGCTGTGCAACCCAAGGAACAAGATGTTTCTGTTTGATGGTTTTGGTTTCCCCCGCCTTTTGTCTTTGTTCGACAATGATCATCGACATCTGCCGACTGTTTGCAAAAACTGACTTCGACTCTCTTTTCTGGAAAACTTGAATATAAAAGTTATGCAGATGCTGTGATGAAACAGTGGAAAGTTATGCACTCAAATCATTGGATAAAAAAAAGGAGGGCATGCGATTTCTGACAGCTCTTGTGATTTTGTTGTTTGTTGAGAATTGTCAGGCACAAGTCAACACTTGCGCCAGCTCAATTCCACAACACAATGACATCGCATCTTTTCCTATCACATGTAGGTACACATTTAGTTGGAAGCATAACCTACAGCTGTCAGGTTTACTTTGCTGCCCAGTTGGAACCTTGATGCATCCTGCTGCTGCTTTTTTGTGGCAAGAAAGCGCACTTGTCTGGCAAATGCTTTGAGCACTCTTCAAGAGGAATTCCACGGACAAGAGCCACCCTCTTTCATTTAGACAGTTGATCTTAATTTCTTAGGGAAATTGATGCATGTACACATTCATCTGCTTTAAATGCATTGGTTACTGTGTTTCACATTGATTGTGGTCACAAATTGACCTCACTTGTTTCTTCAGCTCCGACTTGTTCAATGTGCCTGCACAAAACATCAAACATGATCATGTTGATAACCTGGATATTCCTTGATTTAATTTTTTGAATGGTCGCCCACTATAGCAAGTGACCAGTCTCTGAAATGGGGAAGAGAGACATTCCAAGAAAAGGTGACTATGAATTCTCCTGCATTTTGCAGTGCAGCTACTATCCCGTTCCCTATCGTTTTCGAATCCCGCTGAACCAATTTTAAGATTCGATCGATTCGTAATATCTTTTCCTTGCTACTCCGTAAGAATGCCGGAGAACAGAGTTTGAGATGGCGAACAATCCAGAGACGAATAGCCCTCCGAAGGAATGACCCCAATAAGAATAGTTCTATGACCAATGAATATCTCTTGTTGCCGGTGCATTAGGACTACTTTGCACAAATTCCCCCTGAATATCAGAAGGCATTTTAAAATGACTGTTGGACAACCAAACATGCTTTCTTGGCAGCAAATTCACTGGAACGTCAAAGCGAATGTTCCCTTTGTGGTGATGATGAACTTCTTCGTCATCCCATAATCTATTTTACCAGAACCGAAAACCGGTTGTCAGAACTAAGATGCAGAATAGGCATTCATCTGCTTCTTCTCGGAAGTGGCTATCCTAATTCATCCGAGACTACGAAAAGAAGTCGACGACGGCAAACTGGCGGCCGACTTACAACACTTGAACCTTTTGAGAAAAGGCCGATGCAAATGCCGAAGATCAAAGAAAAGAAGGATAGTAGGTAAATCGAGCAACGTACATGCTGCAGTGAACTGAGCCACATGCTGGGTTTCATGCAAGGTACCGGTAATTGGTTCCATGCAAGCTAATGGCTGCCGTACTTCTAGCAGTGCACTTTAATACCGCAAGATCGACCAAATCCGATCTACCTACAGTCAGTGGCAGCTACACCCATTTCTTCCATTATAATAAAGAAGAAAAGTTGTAATACTGTAGAAGCAAAACAATAAAAAAAACAATCCAGCATCACTGTGGTTGCAAACATATCGAGTTGCCACACAGCATATAGCAGCATATTATTCAAGAGGACAACACGAACATGCCGACTTCTTTGGAATATATCCACAACGACGATGATCATGATGATCATGCTATCTTGACATTGGCCGTCCAAGACGCCGAGGCTAGTTGTAGTATGATTAAAAGTCTTCAACGAAGGACTGGCAGTAAACCCAGCAAGGAGATCTTCTACGGCGGCAAAGATGACAAGTCCAGTAACATGACTAGCAGTCCCAACGTTTTTGATTGGAAGGCCTGGAGACAAAGGCAGCAGCAGCAACGACAAGAAGAACAGCTGCAGCAAAGGCGACGGAGTTATCAATGCAACAGCAAGGGCAGTCCCATGTCTTGCTCCTCCACATCGGTCACAGCATCCATGTCTTCAATGAGCAGTGATGACGATGATACAGAAGATGATGATGATGACTCGGTGTTTCAGGATGCCGTCTTGGCCAAACTGGACCTCTGGGATTCCCTCATGGAGGAGGAAGAAGAGGAAGAGATGGAAAGTAGCTCCTACCATACCTGCAAAAGCTCCTCCAAGACACGAAAGTACAGGTACAAGTACCACCAAAGAGATGATGATGATGGCTCGGATACGAGCTCTGAAATAAATTTTTCTGATTCAGACTCAGATTCAGACTCCTGCTCTGAATCGGATTCAGATTCAGACTCGGATTCAGATTCAGACTCGGATTCTGAATCAGATAGCGACGATTCCAGTACTAGCTCTGAAGAGGACGAAGAGGAAGTGGAACAGGCCAAGGAGGAGACGACTACAAGTCATGATGGATTCGGTATGGTCAAGGTTCACCACCGTCACAAGGCATTGCGGCGTTCCAATTCCACAGCCAGTGGTCATAACACCAAGAGCCATCGCCAGATCCGCAAGCCATTGAGGCGTTGCAATTCTACAGCCACTAGTAGAAGACCTTCCCAAGAAGGAATGGGCGGCGACTGGAAGTCGTGGCAGCAAGGAAAACGAAACCAGTCACTCAAGCTGAAACGGAGTGTTTCGAGTGGCAGTAGTGCAAGTGGTGCTAGCAGCTATTCTGGTAGCAGCGATTGCCGCAAGGACAGCAGTAGCCTTCGTCGTCACACTTATCATCACGCATCATCATCCTCGCAGCACAAGTTGCAACTGCGCACGCCCGAGCAGTTGCTACGCGACGCCAAGGCTGGCGAGAGTGCCTTTGATTGGAGACTTTGGAGCAAAGAACACCCAAATGACACTAGTAGCAACAGCCACAGCAGCAGAAGTAGCAGCAGCGGCAACAGCAGCAGCAGCCGCAGCAGATGCCGTACCACCTTGAAAGCCGAGACGGTGCCTGACCACCACAAGACACCGACCCCCCAAGTGAGGCGACGCAACTCTATTTGTGTGCCACACCCCAAGCTTCCACAAGGGAAGAGCCAAAAGCGCCAGTCACTCCAAATTATTGATCCAGCAGCGCTCAAAGCTCATGCTGAGATTGAATGGACAGATTTTTAAGTAGTCGTAACGAACCGCACTTTGAAATCACAATGGATGCGTGGAGCAACCATTCGAACTTTCATGGCAACGTTCTTTACACATGATAGTGCCATGTAACAAAAAACATTAAACCAATATTGTAGCCATACAGAAGTAGTCTTACGATAAATAAATATCTACTAGTAGATTAATGATGGGGCCTGTGTCATCCTTGGGCGTCTGTTTCCACAACAGACGCCAAAGGAAAGCTGTTTACAAGGAAAGTACAAAGTAGCTTGGCGTGGCATGACCCCTGTGTGTTGCTCATATAGGGCTTGATTAGACCCGGCATTCATTCTTCTACAGAATTCCAAATCGGAATCATTCCAGCCCGATTTCCAATACAATTGGAAACCAAGCAACAAAGGATTCGATTTGATTTAGCACGACTCCGTTACCGGTACGTCTTTTGGCAAAGCAGGAATGATAAAATTGGAAGAGCAGAAATGACTGCTGACATTGGATGGCTCTCTTCTTCTCTATCGACGACGCAAAAAACTAAACAAGGACCGTTTTGGCGCGGCAGGAGTCTCTGCTTTCGCCGTCGCCGTAGGAGCGGTTTCCTTTTTCTTGGCCGTGGTGGCCGTTTTGGTCTTGGTGGTGGTGATGACATCCTTTTTCTTTTTCTCTGTCGGCTCGGCTGTCTTTTTGGTTTTGGTGGCCACGGCGGCTGTTTTCTTCCGAGGGTCTTTTTCTTTGACCAGTTGCTTCGGCCCTGGATCCGAATTGCGACGTTTGGCTTTTGGTTTCTTGGTCTTTTTCTTTTCCTTGGCGTAATCACCATCGTCGTAGTCGTCATCGTAGTACTTGGACTTTTTCTTTTTCTTTTTGGCTTTTCTCTTGGCCTTTTCATAATAGTAATCATCGTCGTCGTCGTAGTATTTCTTTTTCTTCTTCTTTTTCTTCTTCCTCTCGGGATCTTCGTCGTCCTTGTCTCGTTTCTTTACGACCTTGATCCTCTTCTTTTTCTTCTTTTCGGCACGATACTCGTCGTAATCTCTGTCTCGGTCCCTTTCTTTGTCGCGTTTCTTTTTCTTTGCCTTCTTCTTATCGTCCTTGTCTTTCTTCTTCTTCTTCTCCGTCTTGTCCTTGTCTTTGTCACGCTTCTCCTTGAAAATCTTGTTGTCGTGTTTCTCCTTGTCTTTTTGTTTGTCGCGTTTTTCCTTCTCCGTCTCTTTGTCTTTTTCCTTCTCCTTGCTTTTTGCTTTGTCTTTTTCACTACTCGATTTTTTCTTGTCCTCTTCCTTTTTAGTAGTGACAGCTGCTTTTTTGTCCTTTTTCTTGGGCGACGATGGCGGTGGTGGTGCCAATGGCGGTGGTGAACCCTCGCTACTCTCCTCATCTTCTTCCTCGGAAGATTCATCGTCCGAATCCGAGTCAGAGCCCGAGCCATCCGACGATCCTTCTTCTGAATCATACGACGAATCGTCGTCCCCGCTACTGCTTTCTTCTTCTTCGTCATCGTCTTGGATTCGCGTGGCACGATGTGCATGATGATGATGATGACGATGACGCTCCTGCGCCACTTCGGCTTCTACACGTCGTCGCAAATCCGGGACTTGTAAGTTACTGTCGCTTTGCGCCATGTCATTGCGGGTCAAGCTACGATCGGTCAATTTCGTCTGGTCCCGAAAACTCCCCTCCAATTCGTCCAATTCTTGGGCTTCCTTGTCGAGATCGGCTTCAATGCTTTTCGTCAGTTTGTCCAGTTTGGCTTGTTGCAGGGCAAAATTCATGCTCATGCTATTCCCGTAGCTGGAGGGTTTATGGGTGTCCGCCATGGTGGTGGACGTTTGTGTATGAACAAAGGAACGGAACGAAGGAGAAAAAGATCTCACACGGATGTTTGTTGTGTTTTATGCCTTCTAGCTAGCTGGCTGTGCCACTCTACAGGTCGCTCTCTCACCAGTTGCCTACAGTATAGTAGCTTCAAGCTACTACTGTAGGAGGGTCGTTGAGGGAACGAAGCAGCAGTAAGACTACCTATTCAATTGGCTTACATGCAGAAGTGTGATGGTGCTAACAATAATAATAAATGAATCATTCAATTGATAGATTGATAATAATTTTGTTCGTCGTCGCGCAAGTGATCGAGAGTTCTCGTTGTTCATCTCTCGCGCATATCTCTCATTGCAATTGATTGGCTAATCGTGCGTGCAGACACAGTCAATATCATTGGACATTAACTCCAACAAAAATAACCCGTAGGAATTTTCCAAACGTTAAATCTTTGAAGCCAAATTCGTCGACTGGATTTACAGTAGCGACGTTCATTTAGTTGGACGTACACAGGTACTGTACTGCTCATAGCTAACCCCTGACTGTACAGCGTGACCTTTTAATTTTGACCTATCTTACTATTATGATTGTGAGCTACAAGCAAAGAGATGGCCAGAGTAAGTAGAGAAGAGATTCATTGTTACGGTACAGCTTGGCTACTAGAATTTAAAGAGTTGATAGCACAGCTCATCTCATCCTTGGGCCTGAAACAAGGTCCAGGGACATGCCATAGCGGCTGCGGTTTCAACGTCCTTACTAGCCTCTTCCTTTTTCCATTGTGTCCAGTTGAACGTACCATTGGCAGTCGCACGGCGCTTTGTCGTTCGAAGCGTTTTCAATTTCTGAATACGAATGCTTCGTTGCGCCCTTTTCCATGCTTTCCAATCAAAAAATTCCGGTGCCCAGTTTGTGTCGTCGTCGTCTTCTTCTTCCGATTCTACTGGTACCATGGAAATCGCATCGACACGTTGCTTGCGGTCGCCAAGGCGCCGGGAGTTTCGTTTCGTAGAGGCATCCATTTCCACGGCCAAATCACCGTAGTCGCCCACATCTACATTGTCAGCACCATCCGTTTCTTCCATCGAAGAGGACGAGGAGGCCGTGCTTTCCAGCGATACATCTTCGTCTTTGGTGCGCTTCTTCTTCTTCTTTGCTTTGGAACGCATGCCATCAGCCTCCTCGTTGCCTTCTTGCTCCACAGCGGCCGCAGAGGACATTGAAGCATCCATAGACGTTGACGTGGATTCGTTTCCCTCTAAATCCAATTGCTGCTTTTTTTTCTTCTTTTTCTTCTTTTTGGCTACCAAAGGTTCCTCCCCATCCACTTGATCCAGAAGTGAATCATCCGCCATCCCATCATTTTGCAGTTCGACGACAGAAGACGACGAGACATCCTCCATGGATATGAATTCATCATCTTCAAATTCACTTTGCCGTTTCTTCTTTTTCTTCTTTTTCTTTGGATTGGAAGGCCCAACCTCCTGTTCGTCAGATACTAACAGAGAATCGTCCGCTATTATCACATTTGTGAATACTTCGGGCTGTGCAAGAGAGGCGGATGATGATGCTGCTACGCGAATGGATGCCTCTACACCATCGTGCTCACCATCGTTCTCACCCTCTCTTTGCTTTTTCTTCTTCTTTTTTCTCTTTTTCGAGTCGTCCATGGCGAATGACGACGACGCTGCGGATACGTCCATGGATGCATCTACACCATCATCATTCTCACCTTCGCTTATTTGTTTTTTCTTTTTCTTCTTCTTTCTCTTGCTCGAGTCATCCATGGCGAAGGATGATGATGCAGATACGTCCATGGATACATCGGCATCATCATCATTCTCACCACCGTTTTCCTCAGTTTGCTGCTTTTTCTTTTTCTTCTTCTTTCTCCGGGCCGACTCATCCATACTGGTGTCTTCGACACTATTCACGGCAGCAGCTACAGCACCCGCAGCAGTGGTATCTGCCTCTGCTTCTGTAGCATCCTCGCTCATGATCTCGGTGGTGGTGTCATCTGCCCGTTTCTTTTTCTTCTTTTTCTTTTTGGTAGGTGTTGTGTCATCCGTGGTCGATTGTTCCGGTACACCATCCACTGAAGTAAGAGTAGCTACAGAGTCATCGCCAAGAGCAGCAGTAGTAGTATCATCCACTTGTGTTTCCCTCTCATCGTCGCCTTCGACGTGTTTCTTCTTCTTTTTCTTCTTCGTTTTGGGAGATACGGGTTGTACTTCTTCTACCTCTTCATCAAGAGTCGTTGGTGGTGAGACTTGGGCATCTTCCGTACCGCCCCCCATGTGCGCAAACGCGGCAGCAGATTCGTCGTCCTGTTCATCCACAAGGTTTTCTCGTGTCTTCTTCTTTTTCTTCTTTGTGGACGATTCCGCTTGTGCTTCCCCCTGCTCTTCCTTTGTAGTAGTAGAGAATTGTTGTGCCTGTGTACCGACATGATCCTCCCCATGCGAAGACATTGTCTCGTCAGGGACTGTAATAGTTTCATTCTCAGCAGACCCGCCTGCCTGCTCCTCCGCAAGATCATTGTGTTTCTTCTTCTTTTTCTTCTTCTTCTTTGTGGGCAATTCCGTTTGTTCCTCTTCTACCTGCTCTTCCTTCGTAGTAGATAGCTCTTGTGTTGGTTCGACATCGTCCTCCTCTATAGGTTCTTGGTCACCATCCAGGTTGTCCTGTGGTTTCTTCTTTTTCTTCTTCGTTTTGGGCATTTCTGCTTTTACGGCTCGATCCTCTTCTTCCTCTTCCGCAGCGTAATCGTCGTGTGGATCCTCCTCCTCCATGACAGTAAATGGCGGAGGTGGTGGCGATTGTTGTTGGACGTGTCCTTGGGCATTGCGCAAGTCTTCGGCCATTTGCGACACATCGAGTATAGCTTGTTTGACGTCCTCTTCGAATTCGTCAATCATGGAATGTAAAATTGCGCGTTTTTCATGCAATTTTCGCAATCGTTTGGGAATGCGATGGTGTTTGTCGTGCTGTGGTGGTTGTTCCTGCGGCGGATGCTGTGACCCTTCTTGATTATGGCTGTTGTGGAAGTTGGTGCTGCTGTCGTGACTGCTGTTGAGGTCTGTCGTCGTATGACTGTCCCCCATGGACATTGCCGTCGAAGAACTGTCATGAGGATGATGCTGGTGGTGTTCCTCTTCGATGGTACCCATTTTGGCTTTACTACTTGCCTTCGCTGCAGTGGCTGGATCAATGTCCATACTTTGCAGCATTTTTTGGAGCCGGCCTTGTTGGTGTTCAAAATTCAAACTGAGATTCAAATCCATGCGTCGTTCCATGGAAGCGTAGCCCCAACTATCGGTACTATGAGTGGAACCAACACCATCCAAGGAAGAGTTGCTGCCTCCTCCTCTGCTGGTGGTAGGACTCGTAGTAGTAGTAGTACTGGTGGTAGTACTCGTGGTGGTATTGCCAGCACGACTTGGCGAAGAAGAGGAACCGCCCTGGCCAGCAAAGACATCCTCCAAGCTCAGTTCCGCTTCGGGTTCGCTTACTACAGATGTAGGACTAATACTACTACTACTCGTAGTATTGCCAATAGTTGTAGTCATGGCAATGTTTTCTTTGCTGGTCGTCATGGTAGGTGCTCCCATACTTCACAGAGCTGCTAGATATTGTTGGGATCCTTCAAAAATATATAGAGTGAGCAGTCTTGGATAGATCTGAGGGAAGGGAGGTTGGAACACACAGTCAGTACACCATCAACACTGAATGTTACTTGTTGCTCACTGTTCGTTTGGCAGTGTTGTTTTGAATGAATGTCACTCGTCCATCACATGCATTCTTTCTTTGCAAGGCTGTCGCGCTCGATCTTACTACTTTAACTATCTAGTCACGAATTCGAAGGGCAGTGGTCTTTGAGCTGGTATGCGCTCTTTTTATTTAACCCTTCTATTTCAAGCCACGACTGGCAAAAAGAAGACAACATTTTTAAATTAGCACGCACATTTGCTCATCAATGAGTGTGCGTCCAAGTGTGTTCATTAATGACTGAATGCCGCCAAAGAAGGCGAGGAGGAGCAGACAGCTGATAACTAACGTGGATTCATTCATTCAATTGTTACGTTGTCTGTTGATACCAGTAGTTGACCGTGTTGGGCAAACCAAGAAATAATATCCAGATTTCCAGATATCAGAAGGTAGGGTAGCATCATCTACTACAGTAAGTTTGCATATTCTCCATCGCAGATACTGTCGATCCAAAGTTAATAGCTGCCTTGCAAAGCTACTACTACTAGCTAGTAGAAGTTGGTGGATAAAGTTGATGTTACCTTCTTTCGAAACGAAAAGATAGCAGTAGGGAAAAGATTAATTTTCATGTACAGTATCAAGAGGCAGACTCACTGTTCGAATCTCTCTCCACATTCTGAAAAGTAATAGTGTAGAGACTAGCTAGCACGGCACACCTATCAGCTGATAAATCGAACACGAGCTACCAGTCATTACTAACTATCAGCTTACCACACTACACAAACAACATGTCGTCCACAACCACCTACGAAAATGTCAAACTCGCCAAGTCCGATGGCAAATTGACTTTGTCGGATACCGACTTGTCTTTTGAAGCCACCGGTGGCAAGACCCTCAAAATTCCATGGAAAAATGTTTCCAAACACCAAATGAATCCCAAATCTCATGCCAAAGCACTCCTGAAAATAGTCTTTGCCGCCGAAGACAAAGCCGCCAAAATGTTTCAAATGGAATCACGACAAGTATTGGAACGCATTCACAAGGATGTTCAAAAACGATTGCAATCCTTTCCGGATGAGGGAGCGAGATTCAAACCCAAAAAGGATGCCGTTGCAGGAGCCAATGGCGATACAGGTGGAGAAGGAGGTTCGTCATCCGCATCCGCCGCCATGGATGGATCTTCCAAAAGCAACACCCAAACTTGCAAACGAAGTGAGGGAGTGTATGGAGGAGTCACCTTTCGAAATGTCGTGGGAGCCCTTCATTTATTGGATGATCAAATCGAATTTCAAGCCGAAACCAAAACCGAAGCCAGTAGCAAAAAGCAAAAGTTGTTTTCCTTGCCCTACAAGGAAATCAGTAAACAACAATCGAGTCCTCCCAAAGTTGCCAAGTGCATGCTCAAATTGATCAAGACGACACCCGACTCCAAGCCCATTACTCTGGAAGTTTCCTCGAGGGAAATGTTGGACCAATTGGCCACAGATGTACAAACGGCACGAACACAATTTGCTACCACGGGCAGTGGGAAACCAAAACCCAAGAAAAAGGATCCACCGGCAACCACAACTTCTGTCACTGCAGACTTACGGACGGAAACGTCCGACGGAACCATTGTATATTCACAAGTCGAATTCAAATCCACGACGGGAACTTTGACGCTAACGTCCGACCAATTGACATTTGCAACGGACAAAAATTCCAAAAGTGTCAAATGGAGCAAACTATCCAAATGTCAAGGAAATCCTGCCAGTCATGCCAAAGTCTTAATGAAGGTCGTGCTCAACGATGACAGTAACATGCTGTTTACGTTAACGGATCGAACGACACAACAACAACTCAAAGATGACCTGGCGACCAAAATGGACAGTGCTAAAAATGCACCAGCCAAAGACAGCACCGACAAGAAGAAAGACAATAAACAGGAGGATAGTACCAAAAACGAGGCAGCCGCATCAGGAGAAGCGGCTTCCTCGTCTTCAATGTACAAGGGTGTCAAATTCGGATCTCAAGAAGGTACGCTGACGTTAACCAAGGATGACATATTCTTTGATGCCAACAATAAACGATATAGCTGGGGCGATCTTTCCAAACATCAATGCAGTCCTCCCAAAATTGCCAAGCCCTTGTTAAAACTTGTGTTGGCGAGTCAAGACAAACCTGTGACCTTTCAAATGGTGAATCGGGATGATCTCAATCGAATCAATAAAGACATTGCCACGAGGTTGCAAGACTTCAAAGATAATGAGCAGCAACAGCAGCAACAACAACAACAGCCGCAAAAATCCAAGGAAGAAAAGAAAGAAAGAAAGCAAGAAAAAGTAGCAAAGGAAGAAACCAAAGAGGAAGAGCGCAAAGAAGAAGAAGAAGAAGGCAAGCAGGAGCAGCAAGAAGAACCCAATAAAGTAGACGAAGAAGTAGAGAAAAACTACGACCAGGAACAAGAGGAAGAAGACCAAGCTACGAAGGAGGAGGATACAAAGCCCCAAGAAGAACCAACAGTGCCCGACACAACCAAAAATGATCAGGATGAAGCTCCGCCTTCACCTTCTAGTAGCACGAGTGCAAATGAGCAAGACGAGGACGAAGGAGAACAAGATAATGCCTCCACTCCTGATATTGTTCCCGCAGTCACGACAGATGAGAAGGAAACAGAGCTTGAGCCAGAGCCAGAACCTGAACCTGAACCAGAAGAAAGTCCCCAGGAGGTAGCCAGCACGGCAACGGATGAGGATCAACCTGTAGAAGAAATCAGTGCTGCTAGTCAGCAAGAGGCAGAGACGTCAGATGGGCCGGAAGCTAGCACTACACTGGAAACCGCGAAACGGCCAAGTGCGGTAAGTCGAACTATCGCTGGCTATTTGTACTACGAAAAGACTTCGTTGCGTCGTTGTTTGGCATGACCGATCGAAGCACATAAGTCATGCAGGGTTGGTTTGGAATGATCACTAACACCATATATTATTCTTTCAATTGTGATACTAACTTCTAGATAATGGGAGACCTACTCGATATTTGCTCTGTAGGCTCGAACGACTCTACGGAATTCAAGGCTGACAAGCGACAATCGGAAATAATTAGCGACTTGTTAGCGGTTCCCAAGCGTAAGCCTTTAGGCCAAAAGGAACAAGACAAAAGTGAAAATGCGGCATTGTCGTCCATCTCCGAGCCTGTTGACGAAGTAGAAGAAACGGCACCAACAATTAGCAAAGATCGGGGTCTGTCCGATGTGATTGGTGGCAGTTTTGCATCTTTATTGTCAGATCCCGGTTTTATGGATGATGACGACTACGACTTTCAAGATTATGATGACGATTTTTCTGTTGTGACAATGGAAACTACGAAGAATGTTGACAACAAGAAAGTAACCGCTCTACCAAAAGAATACAAAGACGTTGCCTTTGAATCTGTCAAGGGGGTAGCAACGCTTACGAAAGATCACTTTCTCTTTGAACCCGACGAATGGGATCATCCGGAAGAGGAGCCGACAAAGATCCAGTGGAAGAATGTAGATGAGCACCATGGAAGCCCCGCGAAAAACAAGAAAGCGCTTCTCAAAATCGTTACGCATGATGGCAAGTCCCTGAATTTTACGCTTCCGAGCCGAAAGGATTTGGAGCTGATACGTATGGACATGACTAGTCGACTGCACGAATATCGCAAAATCAGTTCGGCTACATCGGTCTTGGATGGCCTCGCTATCGGTAAATCAAAGCGAGACACTGCAACAGGCAAATACATCCCCACTTACAAAAAAACTCCGACGGGGGCGAAGTCTTCGTCTGCGTATCACCCAGTCCAATATCAGGAGACGGAAGGGACCTTGTTTCTGAGCTGGGACCAGCTGTCATTCCAGCCGAGTGGTCTTGCCGACGTAGAGTATGCGCGGGCAGCATTTTGGGACGCAGTCGCTAGCCAAGAGGCCTCTAAAGATGCGCCTGTGTTGACGTTTAAATTGGTGGAAGGGGAACCTTTGCCGTTTCAGTTTAAAAACAAGAAAGAGTTAGGAAAATGCGAGAAAGACGCTGGTACAAGAATGAGTTCCTACGGCGATGAATTTGAAACCGTCTCGCAAAAGCAGCCGTCCGACAGCGCCAAGAACAAGGATAAGAAAGCTGACACACAGCCAAAGCCCGCCCCGAGACGAGATTCCTACGAAGACGACCCAAATTATAATATGCAAGCACTTCTAAACTTGTCAAATTCAGAGCTCGACGATGGTCAGGAC
>Ga0163148_10003645_pt1 | contig 16812 bp, 13 predicted proteins | sample OliLakLV19MP7P2_FD_148606 | JGI IMG/M metagenome (GOLD analysis project Ga0163148, IMG submission 148606) | Freshwater microbial mat bacterial communities from Lake Vanda, McMurdo Dry Valleys, Antarctica- Oligotrophic Lake LV.19.MP7.P2 | ecosystem: Environmental > Aquatic > Freshwater > Lake >...
AGCTATTAGTGTTGATCCAAAGTTTGCCTATCCTTACAACGGACTTGGAAACGCTTTATACGATCTTGGCAGAAATGAAGAAGCAATTGAAGCATTTCAGCAAGCTATTAGTGTTGATCCGAAATATGCCAGTCCTTACAACGGACTTGGAAACGCTTTATACGATCTTGGCAGAAATGAAGAAGCAATTGAAGCATTTCAGCAAGCTATTAGTGTTGATCCAAAGTTTGCCTATCCTTACAACGGACTTGGAAACGCTTTATCCGATCTTGGTAGAAAAGAAGAAGCAATTGAAGCATATCAGCAAGCTATTAGTGTTGATCCAAAGTCTGCCTATCCTTACAACGGACTTGGAAACGCTTTATCCGCTCTTGGCAGAAAAGAAGAAGCAATTGAAGCATATCAGCAAGCTATTAGTGTTGATCCGAAAGATGCCGGTCCTTACAACGGACTTGGAAACGCTTTATCCGCTCTTGGCAGAAAAGAAGAAGCAATTGAAACATATCAGAAAGCTATTAGTGTTGATCCAAAGTTTGCCTATCCTTACAACGGACTTGGAATCGCTTTATCCGATCTTGGCAGAAATGAAGAAGCAATTGAAGCATTTCAGCAAGCTATTAGTGTTGATCCGAAAGATGCCGGTCCTTACAACGGACTTGGAAACGCTTTATCCGCTCTTGGCAGAAATGAAGAAGCAATTGAGGTATATCGGACGTTTATAAAACTATTTAACGGTGATGAATATTGGATAAATAGAGCAAAAAGAATCATTGAAAAACTACAAAAAGGAGAATAAGGAGTTTTGAAAAATGGAAGGGGAAAAAAGTGTCAGGAACATTTTTTTTTAAAAAAGTTTGGGCTTGAAATTATAAGGAGGAAACGAGGCAGACCAAAAAAATGTTCCTAACACTTTTTTTACCTATTTTACCTATTTTTTTTATACCCCTTCAAATTTTGCTATACTATACTCATGAAAAATATAACAACAATCATTGTATCTTTAGTGGTTAGTGTTCTTATTCTTACGATTAGTCGTATTAATCCTGATCCTACACTTGAAGGTCTAACAGGTCGATTGTGGCTTTTGCCGGTATATTTCGTAGTAGTACCAATAATATTTGGAATAGTAGGGTTTCTCTCTAATAAAGAAAATCGCTTTAAAAAGGCCCTCATTTCTTTTGGACTTTCGTTCATAACTGCACTAGTCGTACTGATTCCTTTTGCTCTTACGAGTGCTGGAAAGTAACTGAGACATCTACCATTCTTCAACGTTTTGTGAATTGTAACAGCTCCTTATTGGCCCTTTTATCCGTATAATTAGGTTCACAGGCATTTATGGTTAAAAAAGATATAGTTAAAAAAACTGAAATGTTTGTTAGAGGAAAAATGAAGGGTGACCCAGGCCACGACTGGTCGCATGTTAATCGTGTACGAAACGTAGCCTTATATCTTGGTAAAAAAGAAAAAGCTGATTTGTTTGTTATAGAGTTAGCGGCTATTTTACACGATGTGGCTGATCATAAATTTTATGGTGGGGATGATAAAGTTGGTAGTAAAACTGCCACAGAGTGGTTAAAGAAAATAAAAGTTGATGAAGAAATAATTAAACATATTTGCCACATAATTGACGAAGTATCTTTCAAAGGTGCTGGAGTAAAATATAATATGAAAACCATAGAGGGTAAGGTTGTTCAAGATGCTGATAAATTGGATGCCTTAGGGGCAATAGGAGTAGCTAGAACATTTAGTTACGGCGGTCATTTTAATGTTGCGATGTATTTACCCGACAAAAAACCTGTTTTCCATACCTCCTTTACTCAATATAAAAAGAATAGCGCAAGCACCATAAATCATTTCTATGAAAAACTTTTACTACTGAAAGATAGAATGCACACGAAAAGTGGCAAAGAACTTGCAAAACACCGGCATACATTTATGGAACTTTACTTAAAAGAATTCTTTAGAGAATGGAAGTTTCTTAAATAACTTACCATATTTTAATACTATATAAAGGGGTCATATTAAATGGGTCAGGTACCTTTAATTTCTATTGAGGATGTATTCTGAAAACCGACACCAACAACTGTCATGGGAAAATGGGGACAGTCACCATTTAATTCGTTTTAGAGTAGACATTGCGAGGAGTCGGAAGACCAAAGAAAATATAGTAGTTAAATGGTGGCTGTCCCTATTTTATCCAATTTTTGAACACTACAAATATCCTATCGTTAGTACGGACAATAAATCTGCAGAAATAGTAACGAAAGAAGTGGAGCGGATTATTTGTGCATAAATAATTTGTATGAAGAAAAGGTTCCTGACACCTTTTTCAAGAAAAATTAGAACACGTATTTTATTAAAATATCGAACAACTACTTACTTACCTCGGTGGTTGATTCTCACTCCTCTGATCATGTGGATCAAAGATAGATTGCTCTACTTTCTCATTGTTTAGAAAACGGGAGATGTGCATACCACCAAATATTGAAGGTAAAATACCAACTCCATTGCACCCAAGATTATACAAAAGTGTCGGATTGCATGGTTCGGGTCCGATAAGCCGAATGCCGTTCGGAGTATATCCCATCAGTCCATGCCAGCAGAATGAATACTCAGTTTCCTTTGGGTGTTTGTCATAGTTACTTCTCATAAATTCATCAATCAAAAAACGAGCATCTTCCGAGTAAGTATCCTCACTCAAATATACAGCTCCATTAGGGAGTACTTTTTCCGGTCCACCGGCACAGACTAAATTGTAAGAATTCTTGCCTTCGTGTTCATGTGGACGTCTTGTTAAATAAAAATAATTCTCACCGGTCGGGTCAGCGCTATACTGATCTGTTTTTGGAAAATAACTGATTGCGGTGGGTGGATTATTGAGGGGCTCAATATAACCGGACATATAGCCAATACGTCCAGATACCGAATGATGAAATTCGGTATCGATATCCACTCCTAGTTCGTTAAGTATAGAAAAATTTTCGAATCCATTGGTACACAAAACAACTTGTTCTGTCTCTACGACATATGTTAAAACTTCGAGCGAGGCTTTAGAGCCCTTTAGTCGAACCGTCGTAACCGGACTGCCTTCATAGAAAGTGAATCGGTCATTGTAGGTGGCGATAAGATAGCCGATTAATTCCTCCGAAAATAACGCGCTATTCATACAACCTTTCTGGTATGACAAGCAGGCAATGTAGTCGACATTATTTGTCTCGAGCAGTTGGAGTAAATCTTTTTGTGTAGCAAGCGAATACAAGTCTTTAAATTCTTTTGGTATGTCGGCAAGCCTGTCCCAATGATCGGCAAGTATGATTGATTCCGGGATCAATCCGTGATCTGTCCGGTATCGATTATTTTTGAGATGGAGAACTACCTGATCAAATTTTGATAATCCAGCGTAGCCGGTAAACCGGTAGAGAGGTGTTTGTAATTTTGCTTCTGCTACGATTTGATCAAGCAGTATCCATGCGGATTCGATTGACCTTTGTCCATCAATCGCAAGTTTAACGCCAAATTTTTCAACTAAATCCGATAGTGGGCGCTCAAAGTAGCTCGCGATTTGTCCAGCATTATGTCCAGTGGCCCCATGAGCAATCTTGTTAGCTTCAATGAGGATCACTGTTTTGTTTGTATTACGCAACGTAAAAAAAGCAGTAGTAACACCAGCAATACCACCTCCTACAATAACCACGTCAGATGACACGTTTTTATCAAGCGGAACTACAGGTCTAGTGCGTTTGAGTTGTTTTATCCACGGTGAATGGTTGGGGAGCATAATATTTTTTTGGTTTTAAAAAATTACAATTAGCAACCTCTCGTGCCAAGGAAGTAAGTTTTCAGCTTTCTTAATCTTCTCCTGTACTGGACTTCTTTTTTTGTACACCAATCTTGTATTGAGTTAATTGTATTCCACCCGCGTTTTTTTGCAAATTGCACCGGTGACATTCGCAAGACTCCTGCAGTTTATTCTCTCAGGTACGTGAGAGTAATAGGGAACTGTGCGATATTTTTAAGAAAAATTAGAACACGTATTTTATTAAAATATCGATCGGCTTCCCATTTTTACAAAAACGTAAATTTTATTTATTTTAACTCTCAATTTACGTTTTTCTTATATCGTAAGGACTATTATGGGCACGGATCAGTGGGGCCAAGCAACAAAATCTTTCCCCTTATTAGCGACGTAAGACGAATGAAATGAGAAAGCAAAAAAATTGCTTTCTCGTTGTCTCCGCTGAGGAGTTAAAAGAAATGGCACATGACCTCCGGGCTTCTGCCCTGCAAAAGTACGAGCAAAGCGAGTACAAGATTGGGTCCAGAGCTCTGCCCTGGGGTTCAATACCATTTATTTCTTTTAGTTTGTCTCAATCTTTGGTATAATTTCAAGCAATGATTTTATATAGAAGATACTTTTTTATATATTTGCTTATTGCTACCTTTCTTCTAAGTGGTGTGCATTCGACATTTGCCGCAACGGTGAACTATTACGTTGATCCTGCCGGTACCAACTCTGGAGCTGGTACTTCTGCCGGCGCAAGTGCGTGGCAAACAATACAGTACGCGGTAACGAACGTTGCCAATCCGACTACCGACACAATCATTATTAATATTTCTGCCAACACCTACACGACAAGCAACGATGATATTAGTATCGACCGTGATTTCCTCAATCTTACTCTTCGAGGAGATTCTGCGACCTCGACCATTGTCCAGTCAGCGGTAACTCCAGAGAGCTCTACGGCACGCGTCTTTGTGGTAGGTTCGAGTGAAAACGTTATATTCGAAAAAATGACTATTCGCTACGGGCGTATCACTTCAGGTGCTGGCTCAGCGATTAGCGGAAGTGGTGGTGGATCGATGATTATTCGCGACACCGTAATAGACGACAACGACGGCTCAGGAAGCTTCGTATCGGGTGGCGTATTTTCGAATGCGTCGACCACGATAGAACGCACCACATTCACAAATAACAACGGCGGTTACGTCAACGCATACTTTGGGAATAGTACGACCAACACAATCACAAACACGACCTTTTTCAATAACACGGGTGGCACGGTCGGTGGTCTGTATATAAGTTCCGTCGGTAACACGACCTTTACAAACTCGCTCTTCGCGTCGAGTTCGCTCTTCTATCTCCAAGACACACAAACTGTCAGAATGAAAAACTCGATACTCCTTGGAACGCCTAATGGAAATGCCATCTATTACTATAACTTTTTTGGTACGGTCAACGACAATGGCACCAACATCATCGGTGGCGAGTCGGGCTTTGGAGGCTCAGTCGGCCCCTTTTTCGTGAACGGTGTTAATGGTACGGTAAAAGTATCAAACGCGACGACGCTCTCCACGCTCAATATTGCCAACTCACTTGCCGACAATAGCTCCGCAAACGGAGTCCCAACGCTCGCACTCCAAAGTGGAAGCCAAGCTATTGACGGCGGCTCGGGTGGTGCGAACAACAGCGTCACTATTCCACCAAAGGATGCACGCGGGCTATATCGCGGCTCCGTACCTGATATCGGGCCGTATGAATATAATGCGACAGCGAGTGCTCCATCTTTTTCCACACCTACCGTCGCAGCGACCAGTATTTCTATAGGGTCAATCTCGGCAGCATCTACTACTATGTCGTGGACGAATGGTGATGGCTCAATGCGCGCTGTATTTGTAAAAGCTGATGCGACGAGCGGGGCGGCGTCCCCTGTGGACGGAACCGTGTACTCGGCAAACAGCGCCTTTGGGAGCGGCTCGCAAATAGGTTCGAGTGGTTGGTACGCAGTATACAACGGTACGAGCACCTCGGTCACCGTCTCTAATCTAAACAGTACCAAGAATTATCGAGTACACGTAGTTGAATACAATGGGCCGTACGATGCGACAACCCTTTATTTCACTACCGCAGGGAGTGGTAATCCTGCAACAAAAAGCATATACGTCGGCACTACCATCTATTCTAATAGTTCAAGCGGCAGTGACTCAACTGGCAATGGCACGAGTGGTACTCCGTACAAAACTTTTCACAAGGCATATACGGTAGCAGTTGACGGAGACACGCTCGACTTGACCGGCACGTTCAATTGGACTGATGCCGGCGAGACTGGTGATGTTTCGACCCACGGCTACCGTATCTACAAAGGTAACCTCACGATACGTGGGCAAGGAGCGGCAACAACAACGATTCAGGCTTACTCTTCACTCAGCGCCGCGAACGATCGCCGCGTGTTCACTTTTTACACCGCGGGCATCTCACTCACCGTCGATGGCGTAATGGTCCGCCATGGCGACTCAACGAGCTTCGGTGGATGTTTTGGATTTCAGGTGGCGAGCACAACATTGACTATCCAGAACTCGCGTATGAGCTCGTGCAGAACCAGAAACGGTGGCTCTCCGGGCGGCTCCGCAATTTATGCTAACCAAGACAATACATTGGTACAGATTGTGAATTCGTCATTTGACGCAAATACCATCACCTTGTCATCAAACGGCGGCACGTTATATTCAAGCGGTACTGGAAATATCTTTTATATTACGAACACGACGTTTAGTGGGAACCAAATGTTAAGTGGACAAGGTAACACGCTGTTCTTTGCTTCGAGTGGAGGTAGTGCGCACTTTACAAATACCACCATCAAGGGGAATTATGGAGGCTCAAGCGCGATCGGACTCGGAGGGGGGACAATATACATGAAGAATACTATTTTCGCCGAGACCTTCACTTCAAACTTATATAGGAGTAGTGGTACCTATACCTCCAATGGCTACAACATTCTCGGTGTGTACAACACAGCGTATTTCAACGCAACATCAACAGGCGACTGGACTGACCGCACGGGCTCCGGCACATATTCGCTCTACCCATCTACGGGTACTACCGGAACGCTCTCTTTTACTGCCACCACGACAGCTGCAAACGGTACTATTTACGTACCACTATCTGCAGGGTCAATCGGTATTGAGCATGGTACGACTACGGCGAACGTGAGTGTGTCTATCCCATCGACAGACCAGCTCGGTGTCACCCGAACTGCCATACCTGATATTGGTGCGTACGAATATTTCTCATCCGATTCGTCGGCCCCGACTGTGTCGCTCACGCTTCCTGACGACGGGGTCACTATTTATGGCAACGCGATAGGGATTACGGCGACTGCGAGTGATGATACGGCAATTGCGGGAGTGCGATTTTATGTAAATGGTGTCGGTGTTGGCTCCGAAGACACTTCTTCTCCGTATTCAATTGTATGGAATAGTTTGTCGGCAACAACATCGGGCACAAAAATGGTGCGCGCTGTAGCGCGAGATACGTCAAACAATTATTCGACTTCCTCTCCGCGCACTGTGACGCTCGCCAACCAACCTTCGCCGTCTTCGCTTTCATACGCTTCTGCCACGACTACCGCGGCCTTAAGTTGGACTACTCCCGTTGAAGGTTCGTCAAAAATGTTTTTCGGATTTACAACCGCTCTCGCATCCACAACACCAGAACAAAACACCTCATCGCGTGTCACAAGCCACTCGGTAAACTTAAGTGGTTTACCTAAGTGTACTGTATTCAAATATCAAACCGTCAGCAAAAATGAAGCTAGCGAAACCGCGACAAGTACGGAGTCTACATTTAAGACCGCAGGTTGTTCAGGAAGCGCCGCAATTCTTGCAAATAACGAGGGTGATATTACTGCCGCAGGTGGTGGCACTCTCACGCAGGGAGCCCTCACGCTCAGCGTTCCTGCTTCATTCACTGCGACCAGCTCCCAAGCCACATTCCAGGCGAAGAGGCTTGATGGAAGTACTTTCTTTGCAAATGTGACGGCTCCAAGTGGTAAGACAAGAGCGGGTACGACTGTGTACAATTTGTCTGCATATACAGACACGTCAACAACACTTGACACATTTAGTTCAGCGCTCTCAGTCACACTTACATACGAAGCATCCGATATTACTAGTCTCGATACATCGACACTCAAAATTCAACGTTACGATGGCACAACATGGTCAGAGCTCTCTGGATGTTCGGTAAACACATCGGCTCGAACGGTTACGTGTACGACCACAGCATTTTCTGATTTTGCTATATTTGGCGATCCAGCTCCAGCCCCATCTTCTTCTAGTTCGGGTAGTAGTGGAAGTAATGGCCCTATTTTCACAGGAAGTGCCTCAACACTACCTGGCTATACAGCCCCTCGAATGCAAATTGTGTACCCTGATGGGAGTGTTGTGTACCTTAATGAAATTCAAATAAAAAATGAAGATGTTCCTTCTCCTCTTGATGAGCAAGTTGAGTCCATTAGTTCTACAGGGGCAAGTTACCAGTTTACTCGTACACTAAAAGCTGGGTCTGTGGGCGACGAAGTAAAAGAGCTTCAGCTATTTTTAAACAAAAACGGTTTTATCTTAGCAAAAGAGGGGAATGGTTCATTAGGAAATGAAACAAACTATTTTGGTCCACTGACGTATAACGCCCTCGTTAAATTTCAAGATGCGCACGCTGATGAGATTTTAAAACCACTCGAGCTTGAAAAGGGAACGGGAATCTTTGGCCCTTCAACCAGAAAATTTATAGCGTCACAGTAGTACTTTTTTTGAAGGTAATATAAATGGGGTCAGCCACCATTTTTGTCCGTGCATTAATTGAAAACATCTATTCTTAAACTCTTAAGATATATCTCTATGCTAGTGTTTTGCAAAAGACTAACATAAGGAAAATGGTATGGGTAATATGGCAAAATAACAATATGAAAAAATTGACAGACTTAAAATTTTTATTCACTGCCGTTGCTATTTTAGAATTCTCCTATTTCGCGATTGCAATGCTCCCTCCTTCAGTTATGCCACTACTCACAGGTTGGGAGCTTGGTCAAGATGGGCACTGGATAGCTAAACTCCTTGGGTTGTCAATGCTCACAATGGGTTATTTTGCTTGGATTTTTAGAAAAAATCCGCACCTTGGAATTGCCAAGGGACTAGCCTTTTACCAAATAGCCAGCGCAACTATGGATTAGGTTATGTGGCTCACCTTGAAAGATCAAGGTATATTTAATAGCACACTAGCTGAAACAACCGTAATCGCTGCAATTATTTCACACTACATTTTAGGTATCCTACTAATCATCGCAATCAAAAAAACAAAAATAGATTAATAATATTCCTGACAGTATTAATGACAAGACAAGTATTTGAGGTGAGTGAGAGGCTTTGAAAAAGGTGGCTGACCCCATTTATTTGCATTATTTGCTAAGAAAGGTACCTGACCCCATTATTTGTAAGCACGAGACACAATGTTTCGTAATAGTTTTGTTATACCTTATGATATAGATAACTTTAGTTGGATAGCTATGCAAAAGATAATTCTTTAATTTCAACAGTATGGAAACTACTACACAATTTCTGATAATACTTTCAGCCTTTTGGCTTATTGTCGTGGGAGTTTTTATGCTAATGCATCCACACGTTGTATTGCGCTATATTGGTAAATTTGCCAGCACAAATCTTATACATTATCTAGAACTTGTTCTGCGATTAATTTTAGGAGTCTCCCTAATATTTTTCGCGGATCTTTCAAAATCACCGATGACACTAAATTTTTTTGGAGTGATTCTGATTGGTACCACTACAATTCTTTTCTTTGTTCCGAGAAAGTTGCATGCAAAACTAGCCAACTTTTTTTCTCACAAGCTTACAGTGTTGCATATGAGACTGAGCGCTCCATTTGATATTGGGCTTGGTATCTTCTTGGTTTACGTAGTTTTGTAGGGAAAATGAATTAAAGAGATCAGTCACCTTTTGTCCCGTAGTTTTGGGGAGTAAGTTATTGATACTGAATATAGCTCGGTGCTGGCATAAGGTCGAGTACCTGTCTTATCGGCATGAGGCCGGAGCTCGGTGCCTTGAGGTCGTTTTTGTAAAATATCTTGATGCCGGCGAACTGCACAGGCTCGTCGGTGATGACATACTCGTAGACGCGCTCCTTTAGTTCGGGTGTGCCCCAGCCGTCCATGACGATGACAACCTGCACTTCAGGGGTCGGGATAATGAGATTGTGATTGGTTACCATCTTCTCGGTGAATCGATGGACGATGAGGACCTTGGGCGGGAGATTGTTGTCCTGTACGATCTGGGAGAGGTAGTCGATGGCCCAGTTAATGTCCGCGGCATCCACGGTGCCAATCACGGTGCCTGGGAGTTTTCCGCTTTTTGTCATGGCAAATTCGGGATCGAGGGCTAGGTGTACGTTATCTTGAGCGAGATATTCATCGAACATTGGCACTTCCTTTTGGAGCGTGCTCAATCCCACCTGTACCTCGAGGAACATGAGGCCGTTCACTTGATTAGCCATGTCGAGAGCTTTCTGTATATGGTCCTTGGGCATGCGCAGTCGATACATACCGTCGTCACCAGCAGATTTCTGGGCCGTCACGGCTATGTAATTGAGAGCCATAATTACAGGTGTTGTCGGGTCGGCCGTGTGCCATTTTTCGGCTTCGACGGCGAGCATTGAAAGTACAGTTTCGGGGGCGTATTCGCCGAGTACTCCCATGGCTTTTGAATAGAAATTACCGTAATAGGCGACGATGCGGTTGAATGGCAGGATGGCGCCGACTTTGGGATACACTGTTTTAGTCGGCCAAAGAACCGGTTTAGAAGATGTCGCGACGCTGTGCGCGAGCGTCGACGTTGCTTTTGTGTTGTCCGCCGGAGTACTTGTGGAGGTGCTTGTCGATATCGTTATGTGCGCCAGTTGATTGAGCTTGAAATCATAGAGCGCTTTATCAAGAACTGGTGGACTGAAGGTCTGGACAAATTTCTCGTTGGAAAAAACTATGGTCCTGTTGCTGTAGAAAGCTATGCCGACCAACACGCATGTCGAGACAAGGCTGATAGTGATCACCTTGAAATACCTCAGGGATTCTTTGTTCTTTTTCAACATGAGTGAATATTTTCACTTAGTATACATGTATATCAACGTCTCACACAAATTTCTTCCGAAATCCTGTTTAGTAGTAAAAACAAAAAATTCCCTATAGTGGGAAACTTTTGGAAGTTTGATCCTTTGGCCGTATACCTGCCCAATCTGAAGGATGTATTATATCTGGTGGTAAGGTCAACGATGGAGGAATTGATGAAGTACGAGTCTATTCTAAATCGAACCTAATGATACATTTCTTGGCGCGAACTCTAGGTAGATTGAGCCTGCTCCACTGCGCATCGCCACCTTTAAGACTTATAGACTTAATGCCGATCTGTTCTGCCTTAAAAGCAGCAAGTCGACTGGTGTTGCCGTGTCTACAGACAAACACGACAGACTGATATTTTTTGAGCATCCTTTTTTGTTTCTTTAGGAATTCATCAAGGTTATGAAAAGGAACGTGCACTGATTCGGGAATATGGTGATCCTCATATTCACCACCATTGCGGACATCAATAATAAACGAGTCCTTCCTCAAATCTATTTTTTCTTTATTCTTAACTTTCTCCCAAATCTTGTCAGAAGTTTTATTAAATAGTAATGGGAACACTTCTTCCGACGTAAGTTCCTTGATGATAGGAGCTTTTGTAACGGGAACAATTACACTTTCTTCCTTGAGAAGATGCTCATTTTCTATCGTAGGAAAACTTGTTGGATCAAGGTATTGAAAATATTCGTCGAGGTATGGAAATGGACTATCGGGGCATATAAACACTGTAATCTTTTCTTCGCCAGATAATTTCTGTTTAGAAAGATGATTGAGAAGTCCAATAAGCGCAAAGCCTGAACTTGGTCCTACAAGAAGTCCAGCGCGACAGAGGTCCATAGATAGTTTGAATGATTCGGTTGTCCCGACTTCTTCTTGGTGATCAAGAACTGATCTCCAATCAAAAGCGATTTCTCTTAAGAGATTACTCGTTCGTACACCTGGTATTGGATTGTTGGCAATTCGAGATACCCCGATGATTTTAATGTCAGGTTTTTTTTTCTTGAGATATGAACCGTTGCCGACGATTGATCCGGTTGTCCCAAGACCAACTGAGAGCAAAGATATCTTTCCTTTGGTCTGATCCCATATCTGAGGACCTGTCCATTTATAATGAGCTTGTGGATTTGCCTCGTTATCATACTGACCAGGGTTAAACCAATTATTCTCTTTGGCCCAGACTTTGGCTTTATAAATACCGCTTGTTGGATCACTTGGATCGGGACAAATTGGTTCTTTATTGACGATTATTTCAGTGCCAAGAAATCTCAAGATATTTAATTTCCCTCGACTTACTTCGTGCGATACGACTGCTTTTGTGTTCGGTATACCCATAAGTCGAGCGATTACTGCAAGGGAAAAGACTGTGTTACCAGAAGAATTCTCGATCACGGTATCTATTCCATCAAGCCCGCCTTTATTTTTCCTATCAAGCAACATGTTGTATGCCGGAAGTGATTTCATATTCGCAAGCGGTAGAGCGTTCATAAGTTTTGCAAAAATTCTCACACCATTCTTTCGATATGGATTGAGATGATCAGGAATTTCCACAAGTGGAGTATGTGGAGTATTGTCTGGATTAAGAAAATCAAGGACGGCATTACTTCCTTCAAAGGTGTTTAATACTTTCTGTTTGTTAGTTTTTATCTCCATAGTCAAAAGTAAATTCAGTATCTATCTGTTCTGTAAGGTCACCAAAACGCTCTTTGATAAATCCTTGGGAGACATATTTTGTATGAAGTCCCCAGATTTTCTTGAGTCGTGCATTGCGATTGTCGGGTAATGAATCGACAAGCTCAAGGATAGTTTTCAAAAGATTTTGGTTGTCGGGATTAAGTTTATCTACAGAGAGCAGTGCGCTATTTTGATCAATATCTCTTATATGTTCGTCGTCTGTAAAAAAGCCGATTATCTTCTCAGATGGAATGTGGTTCTTTATAAAATCAATATCTTTCTGATTACGTATTTTATTGCCAATTGCTCGAACACTTTCAGCAACACCTGCTTCGCTCCCGAGGTCAATGTATTTGGTATAGACCTCAATGCTTCGCATGGTTGGTTCAACAATGAGGCAGGTCAGATCAAACTGAGCATGAAGCGTGCCAGCAAAAGAATCAACTCCAGCAACCATGTCTGTTACCACGTATCCATGCGAATCGTCGGTATGACTCAAAATACTTTCGAGAATAGCAAGGTTGTTATGGTAGCAACTCGCACCGATATCTTCTTCCTGATACGTACCAACCGCAAATACAGAAAGGTTACCCTTATGAAGTCCGTATGCTCCAAGTGGAGTGTTTTGAATTGATTCCAGTCTTACAAGATTTGATTTTCTAGTTGGTGGCGTGGATTTACGAAAGGCACCAGGATTCTTGATATTATTGTTACCGATAAGCCATTTCTTTATTTCATCAGATGGTCCTGGAGCAGATATATGTTTGTCGAAGGGAATAGTAATAAAGCCAAGTAATTCCGGAGCATGGATATTGAGGTCAGCATCAAACACAACAACTGGCTTAGTTGTTTGACTCGATACATATGAAGCGAATGAGGCGCACAATGTGCTTTTACCCGATCCGCCTTTTCCAACAAAGGCTATTCTCATATTATTTTTTACAGTTTTTGCAAGTGCCTCGAACTGTAATATCTGATATGAAGGCATCACGAAGTAGACTTTTTCTACTTACATGAACTTCCTCAATTTTGCCGCAATCATTGCAAACGAAATGATCATGGCTTTCTTTGGATGATTCATAGGCAACCGATTTGCTATCGACGAGTACTCGTTTGATGGCATTGTCCTTAAGTAGTTGTTCGACATTACGAAAGACTGTCGAATAATCTGCATTTGGAATAGCTTTGTGAATCTCGGCAATGGTGAGTAGGTGCTTCTTTTTAAGCAGTTTTACTATTTGGTCTTTGTATATATTAGTTCTCATAATGCAAGTGGTTTGCATAATAAACTAAATGAGGAATAAAGTAAAGACTACGCAAAAGACACAAAAATTGCTAAAATAGCAAAACATGAATCGATTAAGCAAAATTACACTGGGTATACTACTCGCCATTTGCTTCTTTTCCCCTTTGCAAAGCAGTGCCCAAGAACTTATTCAGGACAAGGTTGAGATTGTAAAAGCAAGAGTACTTGAGGTGGTGAGTCAAGAGAAAAAGGAAGTCCCAGGAACCGATGTTCAGAGTGTATATCAAACAATTAAGGCCGAAATCTTAGAGGGAGACAAAAAAGGCCAGACAATAACAATTGAAAACGATTTCTTGGTCCTAAAGAAAGATGATAAGTTTTTTCTGCGTCATAGTATCGATGGATTGGACGGTCGCGAAATGTACGCCGTAAGAGATATTGACAGACGTGGCGCCGTTCTCGGCTTCATTATTCTTTTTATGATGGTCGTGATTATTTTTTCAGGAAAGCAGGGGTTGCGATCCATACTCAGTCTGGCTGGAAGCTTTTTTGTTATTTTGTATGTATTGGTCCCAAGCTTGCTCAAAGGCTACCCACCGATACCTACAAGTATTGCTATTGCTGTAGTTATACTCTTTCTAGCAATTTTTCTTACTCATGGCTTTAATAGAGAATCAACAGTTGCCTTCACAGGCACTGTGATTGCAGTCATTCTCACAGGAATACTTGCATACCTTGGTGTGACATTAGCACATCTCAGCGGCTTTGCTTCAGATGAGGCAGTCTACCTAAACTTCAATACGCGAGGGATGCTTGATTTTGCTGGTCTGCTTCTCGGTGGCATCATGATCGGCGTGCTCGGTGTACTTGATGATATTGCGATTACTCAAGCTGCAGTGGTAAGTGAGTTATATAATTCTGCATCACATCTTTCTAAAAAAGAAATTTACAAAAAGGCTTTACGGGTAGGAAAAGAACATGTCGGAGCTTTAGTAAATACACTTGCACTTGCGTATACAGGTGCGTCACTTCCTTTACTGCTTCTATTTTCAACATCAGATTCTTCGATGGCAAGTATTATCAATCAGGAAATTTTTGCTACAGAGATTATTAGAACAGTTGTGGGTAGTATCGGTCTTATTCTCACCGTACCAATTACTACGTTCTTGGCTGTATATATGCTGAAAGGATATAAAGGAAAGCATCACACTCACTCTCATACTCATGCACACGGAATATCTTAAATTTACTAATGATAATTTTAGTGACTCAATATTAAGTTTCGCAAGTGTTATTTTAGGTTTTATTTCTGTTTCGGTTGTGTATCTATTAACTGGTCTCACGTTGAGATATTTAGGCATTTGGACTAAGTAGTAATTTACTAAAAAAATAATATGGACGAAGATATTAAAGAATTAATGGACGAATATGATCTTGATGAAACTGAAGCAGAAGAGCTTCAGGAAATTATGGATGAAACTGGTTTAGATGCAGATGATGCTAATGAGATTCGTGAAGAGATGTAATTTTTTTGGAAAATACTAATGCGGAAATATATTGAGCTTAATAAAAGAAAAGTTCCTTACACTCTACATGTGAGCGCGCGAGCACGGAGTTTGCGATTGTCTATCCATAGTGATGGGGGATTTTTTGTTACCACTCCAAAATTTGTGAGTGCTGGGAGACTTAAAAGATTTATTGTAGAGAAATCCCAATGGATTTTGGATAAGATTGATTATTTTAGTGCCTTCACTAAACATCAAGGAATAAAATACACAAAGGCTGATTTTATAAAGAATAAAGAGGTGACACAGAAACTTGTGGAAGAAAAACTTGTCGAGTACAACAAGTTTTATAATTTCAAATGGAATAGGGTTTCTATTAAAGATCAGAAAACTCGATGGGGAAGTTGTTCAAAAAACGGTAATCTCAATTTTAACTACAGACTTGGACTTATTCCTGTGCGTCTTGCTGAGTACGTAGTGGTACACGAACTGTGTCATTTGGGGCAATTTAATCATTCAAAAGATTTTTGGAATCTGGTCGCAAAAGCTATTCCAGAACACAGAGTTCTCCGCAAGGAACTCCAGAAGATTAGTTTGAGGTATATTAAGAAATAGAAAAACCCCTAGGTTCAACCTAGGTTTTTTTTGGGTCGTTATTGTTTTTTTTGATATGTATCTTTTAAAGAGATATCATAGTCTTATGGTAAAAAAGGGAAATGCAACTAGTATGGTGCATGCAATGCCAGCGGATTTTAATAAAGCAGTGCAATCTGATTCTATTGCGAAAAAGCTCTGGGTGGATATTACACTGCTTGCACGCAATGAGTGGGTTTGTTGGGTTACATCTGCTAAAAAAGAAGAAACTAGAAAGAGACGTATTGCTGTCGGTCTGGATAAAATGCACAAGGGTATGCGTCGACCTTGTTGCTGGGCTGGTTGCCCCTCGTTAGTTTGAGGTTTTAAAGGTTTTTGCGCGGTTAGCTGTCCCTGCCTTTGCAGGCAGGCTCGGAGAAGATTTATTATATAGTTTAGTTATTTTGATATAAGATAATATATTGCGCGGTTAGCTGTCTTGGTAGGCCCGGAAAAGATTTATTTATATAGTTTAGTTATTTTGATATAAGATAATATATTGCGCGGTTAGCTGTCTTGGTAGGCTCGGAGAAGATTTATTATATAGTTTAGTTATTTTGATATAAGATAATATATTGCGCGGTTAGCTCAGTTGGTAGAGCGCGTCATTGACGTTGACGATGTCAGAGGTTCAAGTCCTCTATCGCGCACAAAAAACAAGGTTTTTTGTGCGTTTATTTTACCAAATCCGAACCTATTTTCAAAACCGATGACTTCGCACGCTTCGCGTGCGTGGTGGCTTGAAACTACCCAGTACGTTCGGAGAAAGCCCCACGCACTGGCGAGTACGCCAGCAACC
>Ga0163148_10003654_pt1 | contig 16786 bp, 14 predicted proteins | sample OliLakLV19MP7P2_FD_148606 | JGI IMG/M metagenome (GOLD analysis project Ga0163148, IMG submission 148606) | Freshwater microbial mat bacterial communities from Lake Vanda, McMurdo Dry Valleys, Antarctica- Oligotrophic Lake LV.19.MP7.P2 | ecosystem: Environmental > Aquatic > Freshwater > Lake >...
ACTGTATTATTCTATAAATTCTACCAACAATAAATTAAAAACATGAGTAATTTAGAAGCAAATGATGGTTTATTAAATACGCAAAAAAGTTATGTGGAAGTTCTAAGAACTAAAAGATTTGAATATACGCTCCAAGCTGTTAAGGAGAGCTTAAGTTGGCGCCTCTCTAAAGTTGCTACACAGGGTTGTGAACTTGGATTTCTTCAAGAAGCTGGAGGTGACTCTATAATAGATGAAGGAAATCCATCTATAAATACCTTAACAACTTTAGAAATTCTCGGCCTTAGGCAAGAGTTGTTTGAATATTTAACTGATTCATCTGCATCGAGTGCTGCAAAAAGATTTGATCTTGAAAATGGTGAATGGATAGAGGTTCAGCCATATTCCAATGGATTCGCTTTTAGAAAAGGTACTCTTACAGACACAATACAGTTTGTTAGAAGATCTTTGGGTGATTTGAATACATTTAAAGCCATTGACTCTTTAATTGCGCAAAGTAATTCAAATTTAGAAATTGTAATGTCTAATATAGAAATTGATCTCAATGAAGAAGGAATATTTTTGTTAAAAATTTTATCTGATTTAGGAGCTAATCTTACAGATATAGAAGATATATCAAAACTTAACATTCTACCAATTGATCAGGCAAATCTTTTGGTTGAAAGATATCTCTTTGATAATTCCGTAGTAAATAAGAAAGCTGTTAAAACCTTTATTGAAGGCAAAGAAGCATATGTTTTCACTGTATCAAAAGGTTATTCTATAATAGTTATCAAAGACGGTACAAAATGTAGAATTGGTTATAACATTAGTTCCATGGCTGCATACTTTGAAACTCCCAATCAGCTAGCAGGACATCCATCATTACCATTTATTGAAACTCTTACAGCAAGAGATCTTTTAGGCGAGTTTAGTAGAGTTGGACTTGAATTTAATCAAGATATTGAAAGAATAATGGTGGAGGTAAGCGAAAGTGATCGATATGGTAATGTAGCAACTCATATAACCCGAGAAATCTCAAAATTGGTTAATGATAACAAGAGATCTATAGCTGAACTTTTTAAAGATACATCAGATTTATTTAAAAAAATAGGTCTTCTTGAAGAGTCGGGCGTTCAAGATAAAATTGCTAGAATTATAATTCAAATACTAAAGAATTTAGTAAATAGACAAAATGATAAAGATGATTTAATTGCAACTCAACAATATGTATCTATGCGAGATGGTTCGTGCTTTGACTCAGTCGATTATTTTGAACAAGCACAAATTTATGGAGATTTAGAGATAATTGTTGTAAATGGAAAAAGATTATTATATAAAAAACATGGAGCCAAAACATATTTAAACTTAGATACATTAATATTCAATGGTGTTGAGATTCCTGCGGGAGGTTTATTTATAAAGCCCCTAAGTTCAAAATCTGATGAATTTGCGCTAGTTAGATTAACACCCTATGCAGATTTAAAAACAGATCCTTTATATGGTGCTTTTGCACCAGAAGTAACTAAGGCTAAAATTAATAATGATTCGATAAGAGCTAAAAGAGGCTTGGAATCACCTGTAACAAGATTGAGTGACTTTGCTAGTATTTACTTTTAACACTTCACTACAACTTCATAATTCAATGCTAACTTATTTATATATTTTTCATTTATTTATATGCGATTAAACTTAGTAATAATAATATTAATTTTTGTATTTATTATTGCGGGAGTTTATTTAGTATCAAATCTAAACACTAGAGTAGATAATGAGATTTCATACACTGATTTTGAACCTACTTTTGGCAAAAACCACGGAATGAATCACGGAATAATAGGTAGTGAAAAGGATTTTATAAAAGAAATGATTCCTCACCACCAGGAAGCTGTAACAACATCTAAATATGTTTTAAGTAAGTATCCAAATACTAAAATTAAAGAATTTCTTGAAAATGTAATAAAAATACAAACAGCAGAAATTGAAACAATGAAAACCTGGTACAAACAATGGTTTAACGAAGATTATGTAGATGCGGGAACTTATGTACAGATGATGACTGATTTAGAATTATACACAGATGCTCAATTAGAAACTCAATATATAACAGGAATGATTAGTCACCATGAAGCTGCAATTATGATGGCCAGAAATTTGATGCCTATTGTAAAGCACGAAGAGTTAAGAAGTATGGCTAACTCTATTTTAAGTACACAATCTCAAGAAATCGTTTTCTTAAAAAGTCAGTACTAACTTTAACAAGATTTGATATTCTCTTTATCAAATGTTTACAAATTATCCATATAATAAAAGTATGGAAGACAAAGAAATTTACAGAAAACTTAGAAAGCCATTTGATATAAAATTTATCAACTGGAAAATAAATAATCTTAATACGGCTAAAACAAAAGCAATGATTACTTTTTATTTAGATGCAAGAGCTGTTCAGCACAGATTAAATCAAGTATTGGGTGTAAATGGATGGAGTTTCTCGTTTACAGAAATTTCAAAAGATAATGGAGTTCATGGTAAATTAACCGTTTATTTTAAATCAGAGAACCCAAACCCTAAAACAAGAGAAGATTGTATTTTAAATGAAGTAACAAGGGAAGATGTTGGTTATGCAACAACTACCGAAAAAAGTGAATGGTATAAAGATGCTGTTTCAGATGCATTAAAAAGATGTGCAGTACATTTTGGTGTGGGGCATTTTTTATATGCACTACCCTACCTATGGTTGGATTTAAAATCTCAAAATCAAAAGTATTTAGACGATGATCAAAATGATTATGTGAGGGAATGGTTACAAGTACAAATTAAGAAAATGACTACTCCCGAAAAATAAACTTAAATTTGAAATGCAAAAGACCGCCTTTAGGGGACGGTCTTTAAAATGCAGCGTTAGTAGCGGTGCTGTCTATCATACTTCCGTCTAGCTTTCTGATCATCCTTTCGCATCAGCTCTTCATCAAAGAGCGGGTATGCAATCCTCAGATTGATCTGCGCTATAAGAAAATACAATACTCCGAGCCTTAAATGGGTATTGTCGCCTGATGAGACGTACAAACCTAAAAGTAGGTAGCTACCTACAAGTCCAACAGTCCAAGACAGCCAAGCCGTTGTGGGATAATCCCACCCCACAAACATCGCGGCCCATTTAGGGCTGATGAGAAGGGGAGTTACCCCCAGCAGTAGCTGAACTCCAGCTATTACAAAGAAAAATTCCTGGAGGTCTCCTATCCCACCACGTAAAATGAATACCAAGATTGGTACCCAAGTTCCGCGCATGCGGATGAACTGATTGATGATGAATTGCTCCGACATGATATTCTCCTGCTTACTTTGAGGGTGAATTGTAATCATTAATTAATGGCTATAATTCACCCTCAATAACACTGCATTTTTAATGTTCGTAATAATTTATTACATATACAATATATATTAAATATATGCTTTTGTCCACTCCCACAAGGCTATTTAACTTAATGGGTGTAAATAATGCCCTTAAATTTACTTAAGTTTTTGAGGCAAAAAAGTAACCCATTAATTGTGTAAATATAAATCCTGCCAAAGCGAATATTACAAAGGTTACCTGAAAGCCAAATACGGTAATTGCTAACGCCCCGGCAAAAAATGTAAATGCTATTAAATAATTTATAATTGTTTCTGTGAGTATTATCACGCTAGCACGTGCATCGTTTACATGATCATTCAATAAATCATAACCTATTACCTCGGTAATACTTCCCCTAAACTCTGCATTTAATTTATAAGTTACATCAGCTAATAAAACAGAAATATAGTTAAATGAAAGTGCTCTAAATATCCATGTAAAAAGATTAGTATAAGATGCAATATTAAAAAGTTTTTTATGGTCTCTTTTATCTAATTCTCTACCAATAAAATAAGAAAGCATAATGCTGACAAAACTTATTATCCCAAAAAGAATTCCAAGCCCTGAGTAGCTTCCCGATAATATAATAAAAACATATATTGGCCAGAAATCTGTAAGACTTGAACTAAATACAGCAGAAATATCGTATAAAAATATCTTCTTCCCTCTCATTGTTATGAGGGTATCTAATAGTGGCTTTGGTGGCTTAGCCTCGATTTTATCAAGGAAGGTTACTGGAATAATCGTGAGTAAATGAAGCATAATACACATTATTAATAACCCCTGAAAACCAAATTGTTCTGAAACAAGTCCGCCTAATATTGGTGAGAAAATAGTCGCTATAATAAAAGCAATACGCCTTTTACTAAATGTCTTTCCACGACTATTATGTTTAGTCTCAGTTCCCAATAAATATATTATTGGAACATAGTGAAAAACATTTCCTAATGCATATAGTATTCCCCACAAAATTAAAATCTCAAAAGTATACTTTCCATTTGTTGAAAATATTAATAAGGCAGTAAGAATATAAAAAAATGAACCAACAAATAAACATTTCTTTAACCCTATTTTAAAAAGTGTCTTACTAAAAATAGGAAGTAAAAAGGCATGCAACAAGTGTAAAAGAATAAAAGGAGATGCTGCTAATAAAATTGAATTGAATTTTGTGTAAAAAAATATCATTCCAAAAATAACAATTGAGCTTTCAGCAATTAGAAAAAGTACTTCTGAGGTTGTTAAAAGTATTAGATTTTTTTTCATATTTGATTTTCGTAACCTTTAGCCTGTAGGTTGAATGCGTTCGCATAATATTTGCCAAGCTTAAGCAGTTCTGAATGTGTACCACTTTCAACAATCTCTCCTTCATTAAGTACAATTATTCTATCTGCTTTTCTAACTGTAGAAAATCTATGAGATACAATAATTACAGATTTATTTTTAATAAATTCATAAATATTATCAAAAATTGAAGCTTCTGATACTGCATCTATTGAGGCAGTAGGTTCATCAAGTATTAATACTTGTGAATTCCTATAAAAGAATCTTGCAATTGCAATCTTTTGCCACTGACCAGTAGAGGGTCGAATTCCTCCATCGTATTTCTCGCTTAAAATTGTATTTAATTTTGCTGGATATTTATTTATAAAGTCAAAGGCATCTGAGGTTTTTAATGCTTCTTTAATAGCTTTTACATTTTTTTTGCTATTAATATCTCCAATAAAAACGTTGTCTTGTACATCTAAAAATCCATAGGTGTTGTAATCTTGAAATAAAACCCCTACATTTTTATACCAATCATTTTTATCTAAATCGTTAAGATCAATTCCATTAATTAATATTTGTCCATTCGTGGGCTTGTAAATTCGAGTAAGCAATTTAATTAAGGTTGTTTTGCCAGCGCCGTTATGACCTACAATTGCAACTTTTTCCCCCGCTTTTAATCTCAAATTCAAATTTTTAATTACAAAATTATTAGAAGAGGAATATTTAAATGAAACATTTTTAAACTCTATAACTGGGGGTAATTTATCTAGTTTTACAACACCGTTTTTTTGAATAGGTTTTAAGTCAAATAATTCTTTAGAATCTTTAAGTCTTTGACCAGATTCAGATAAGTTTGTAATTGTGAATACCATCGAATCTAGGGTTCCTCTAAGATAAACAATGGAACTTAATAGTAATGTTAATTGTCCTATAGAAATTTGATTGTTTATAACTAGATTTAAAGTCATTACTAAACCTGTTGTGATAATTGCAGCGTCAAGGATTCTAAAAATTCCTAGGTATGCAAACCATCTCCCTCTAATGCCAAATAATTTGATAAGGTAAGATTCTTTTAATCCTAAATATTTTTTAGAGAAGAAATCACCAGATCCACTTAAAAATATCTCCTTAAAGGTTGCAGGATCAGCCATAAAGTTGCTTATTGAACCTGTCATTCTATGTAGGGGTGTAGATTCTTTATCTAGTTTCCATACTTTTTTAAGGTAGTAACTATTTGTGAGAATCTTAGGTAGTAAAAGAATAAATATTAAAGGTACTATTATAGGTAAGTTAGTTAGTAAAACTGCTCCCGCAGATAAAATTGCTGATATGTTAAGTATAAGGGCAGTAATATTTATAAACTGATTGTAAAACAAATTCATATTGTCCCTATATCTGTTTATTTTATTTTGGATTTCTGGCTTTTCGGTCTGCTCTACTCCAAGCTCATTAAGCTTCTCAAAAAGTATTAGATTAGGGATGGTATTTAGTTGCTGTCTAAAATAGCTTTCAGAATAATTCATTATTATTCTGGCTAATCCCGTAAATACGTAATAGCAGAATATTATAATAATTAATGGGGTTAATTCGGAGATTTTTGCTTTACTGTTGGTAATATTAATAACATTATCGACAAGTCTTGAAATCAGAATCGCATAAACAATTGTAGAAATCCCATCAATCATTGAGGATATAAAATTTGCAGCCAGTAGTTTTTTTGATACTTTAGCGAGAATCTGTAAATTCCAAACGTAAACTTTGAACATAAATTGTATGGTAAAGGCGAATTTATTCTATCATAAGAGCTATAAGGTTTTTGCCATACTTATTTAGATAAATTATAAAATATGACATATAATGATTAAAATTACTCAATATAAATGATTAAATTCTGGCTCAAATTAAATATTCGGACAAAAGCTATTGTTATAGTTTTCTTTGCAGTTATTATTTTATCTTTTATAGGCTGGGCTAATTATAAACAACCCCCAGTAATAACAGAAGATAACTCAAAATTTGTAGATAGAATAACAAATCGTAATCCAATTTTGTCTTATCCTGTGTCTTATTCACCAAATTGGGAAGGGAGAATTATGTTAACTCCGCTAAAAATTCGTGAACTGGAATATGCCGCTTCAAATAATGAAACATGTAGTGGAATTACAAATAGTATGGATGTTTACTATACTCCAAGCTTTGACTCTGTAATGGTGATTAATAATAAGAACTTACTTAAATCTGCTTCAGAAAAAACAAGTTTTGAAAATGCAGTTAAGATAATAAGTGGGAGAACAGATTTTGATCAACTCAACGCAGAACTTCAGAGTTTTAGAACATATTGCTCTTTCTTTTCGTTAACTTTGATAGACGAACTGGAAAATAAATTTCCAAATACAGATTTTTCAAGATCAATTTTTGGTATAGGGCTAAGGCAGGGAGAGGCTGAAAGTGTAGCCGATTTAGGGTTATATATATATGTGTATTCTATTAAGGATGATTACTTAATTCAGTTAAGTAGAAGTTTGCAAGGCAGTTTTTTATTTACACAAGAGAATTGGAATTTATGCAAAGCCAAGTCATTACAGTCAGAACAGAATGCTTGCTTAAAAAATATTTATAGTAACGATCTTAGTATGGTTAGTAAGGTAGAAAATGAAACAAATAATTTAATTGAAATCTTTAGAATTTCAGATGGAGAATAATTCTAACAATAAGTTAACAGCAATAATCTTAATACCCGTTTTCTTATTGGTACTATTTTTATGTTCATGTTGTGTGCTTACGTTTGTACTTTATAATAGTTGAAGATTTGGTAGTTTATAGTATTGTGTATATACTATTCATAGCAAATTATTAAATAAATATTTAATGTCCAGAAAACTTATAGCATTCTTAATAACAATTTTTATTATATTAGTACTTTCCTTAATAGGTGTAGGTATTACATATGTTTTAAGAGTTACAAATATAGATAGTAATGTAAGAAATTTTTTAACAGGAGAAAGTGTTACTTCGTTTACAACTGTTACTACTATCGTATCCTCTCCTGTGTCAGACTTGGATCAAATATTAGATACTATCACACCAGTAGATATTACAACCTCTAAGCTTACATCCGAGGTATTAAAATTGAGTTTCAATTATCAGAATGATTTAGGAATCTTTTCAGTATTTACTACCAAAAAAGGTAATAAAATTTCTATTAAATCAGCCGATATGTCAGAAACTGATTCGCAATATATAGAGCTTTATTCAAAAAAAACAGATGAAAGTTTTGAGGATGCTGTTAAAAGGATTTTTTTGGACGGAGTACCTCAAAACTTTTGTTACTATAATTCTCTAGATGCTCCATATAAATTCGATAATCCCAATTTTAGTTTTGGATCTATATTTGCAGGAACAGGCGTTCAGACTGAACAGTGTCCTGCACCATATACTAACGATACCTCCAAGGGTGAGAGATTTTTTGTATACGACCCTAGCTTTCCAGATAGATTTGGATTTGTATTCAAGGGAAGTACATTCGTACTTGGAACTACAGGATCTTCAAGCTGGTTCCAATCGCTTCAGTTTAATTAAAATTAATTCGTAGTAGGTTAGCTTGTCTGGATAAGATTTAATTTATAGGCACATATTAGGATTGCAAGATATTGTTAATCTTTTATTAGCTATTAACTATTCCTTTCTCAGTATGAAGAACGGCGTTCTGTCACCATTTTCTGACGACCCGTACTTATCTATAATCCTTGCCTATAAGGATTATGTAAATTCATTGTTTGCGCCTACTTTGCAACAGCAGCAATTGTTGACATTCGTATATAATGAGGGTATAATATATATGTTCTTAAAAAATAAATCCCAACTTGGGAGGAGTATCCGAAATGGCAACAAATCACTATGGTGACCGCAAGGAAACCAAATTCTCGCTCTTGGATACAATCCTTGGGCTTTTCGAGCTTCTCCTCTCGAGGGAAGCATTTCGACTCTATTTCGCCGTTGTGATTGGAGCAATAACTTCAATCATTCTTTACGTCGGCCTTGGGGAAACTCTGGGCAAGTTCGATGTGAGTGTAACTCAGCGCCTTCAGCTCGTGGGTTGCGTCTTTACATTCCTTGGTTTTGGTTGGGTGACCTTATGGTTATCTGAGCCAAGGGCAACAAAACGGAAAACGGGGCTTACTCGTGAAGAGAAACGAAAAATGGTGAATAGCTATTTTAAATAAGAACAACGCAAAGAGCGCCACATGAACTAATTATTCGTGCTGGCGCTCTAACCTTTTCTGGACTACACTTTATAGCCAGACTTTCAATTTACACTAAGTTTAATATACCAGTCAAGGTATACAATCTAAAAACACTATCTAACTATACAAAAAGGAAGCTCTCGCTCCCTTCTTTGACTTTAATTATCAAGTTACTTTTTTGAGGTCTTAATTGATATTGTCTTTTGTTTAACTTCCTCCATTTTTGGTAATGTAATTGTTATTACCCCATTTTCGAATGTAGCTTCAGCTTTTTCAGCATCAACCTTTGAAGGTAATGGTATTGCTCTTACAAAGCTTTCACTTTTAATTTCTTTTATGTGATATTTTTTATCATTGTTGCTCTCTTCTGACTCAAGATTTATTTTCCCTTCGATTGTTAAAATATTATCCTCAGTGGTAATAGATACATCCTCTTCTTTACACCCAGGTGCCTTTGCTTTAACTGTAATATCAGATTTAGTTTCAAACATATCTACATCAACTTGTGATGCCATAATTGTGCTTAAGCCTGTAGTGTTAAAAAACTCGTCTAAAAAAGTATCAAAAATTTGAGATGGTCTAACTACTGTAATTCTTCTTTCGTTCATAATTCGATATTAAAATTTAATTTAGCAGCCAACTTGTAAGTCTTCTAAATTTTATAATATACTTTAAATTTGTGTCAAGAGTTATGCTGCATCTTCAGGCTCATCTAGTACTTGTTTAATCTGGTGTATTGAATTAAGTAATTGATTAGACTCTGTGTGTATTTGCACTACAGCAATTAATTCCAGGAAGTTAATTAAGTCTTGAACGTCTTTCCATTCCATATTTCCTTTACTACTAAATTGAGTATAAGTACCATTAAATTTTGTTGCCAGTACATCAATATTGTTTCTAGCGAAAGTTTCTGTAGTTGACATTGCTACCATCGCAAATAAATTGGAATTAGGATTATTTACTAAAGTATCTATATACCCAACTATTTCAGTTTGTTGCTCAGGGGTAATCGACTCCGATTTAGATAACTGAGCATATTCAATTATTTTGTTACAATTATACTCAACTCCTATTTCAAGCAATTTCTGTTCTGGAATACTATTGCTTGTTAGCCCTTTTATTAAAGAGTTTAGTAATTGTAATAATTCAAGTAGATCACGCTTGGATAGCTCATCAGTATCGGATAACTTAAGAAACCTTTTCTTAAAATATTCTGCGTAAATAGTAGTATTTTTACAGATAAACGATTCACTATCGTAGTTCTCCAATAATTTAAAAAAACTTACACTATTGTTTGTTGCACCCTCTAAAAATGCATAAATGTCATGTAAATCCTCCGAAAATATCTCAGTATTTTGAGCGATCTGTAAAAAGTGTTCTAGTTTGGTTGCGTAGTAATTAATTCCTAAATTTACTAAAGTTTCATTATTAATTCTATCGGGGAAATATACACTAAAACCTTTGCTAGGAAGCGCTACTCCTTCAACTATTGGCTCCCTCCTCTTTCTTTCTTCGTCAGGTAAATCTTTGCTATATTTTATTTCGAAATATTCGGTTACCCTCTCTACATTTGCTAGAGGCTCCATTAATGCGAGTCTTTGCCCTGCTAAAAAAGCTCCAATTTTTCCTCCTCCTGTACTACCCGCTCCGATGCAAGGATTCCTGAATCCTTCAGTAAGTGCAGAATATAATCCCATTGAATATTCTTCATCTATTGTCCCATCAAGCGCATCATCCCAAACTTCTACATAAGTGCCTGAATCTGTAACTTTAAAATCTACTTTTACTTTAGTTGCATCCAGTTTCCGTACATTTATAAGTAAAGTTGTAGTTGTAAAAAGCATTTCTGGAGATGTTATAACAAAATTTTCGTCAATGAATACATCTAAATATTCCCCAGATGGTTCAAAGAGCCTATAATGATTAACATCTACTCGCGAAAAACCAATTGATAAAAGCATTTCTTTGGCGGCTATGGAGTAAATTTCTCGTCTATAATTTTCTAAAAGTTTAAGCATATTTATAGCTTCCCTAACAGAAATTAATAATGTTGGGATATAAATATTTAAAAACTCATACTCTTCTTCTTGAATTTGATTATCATTACATGACATTGCTACCAAATCGAGATATCCCATAATTATACTAAAGCTTTTTCTTATATCATGATCTGCTAAACCACTCATTCGAAAAAATTTACTGCTCAAATCAGTTATATCTTGTTCAATGAATATACTAAGTAAAGGGGTGACATCGTGTTTGAGGGAAAGAATACCTAGCTGAAGAGTAAGTATAATAGATATGAATTCCCCTTCTCTTTCAGTTATTAATGTGTGCAGAGCATTTTTTGAGTTTACGTCTATCTCACCAAAAAATTGATCAAAATGTTGAAGATTGGTTAGTAAATCTGAGAAGGGGGAGATTTTCTCTTCTTCATTGGTTTTTACAAGGTCTAAGTGCAAATGATTCCCCATATTAAATTATATAAATTGTAATAATTCCATTATATAATCCAACTGTGCAAAAACCAAATATAGAAACAAAACATGGAATTTTAACTTTACCTGCTTTTATGCCGGATGCTACTTACGGCTCTGTAAAGTCTGTTAGTTTTCAGGATGTTGATAAAACGGGTACCGAAGCAATAGTTACGACTACTCTACATATTGAACAAAAAATAGGCAGTTTATATATTAAAGAATTTGGAGGTCTTCATAAATTTTTTGGATGGAATAAACCCATTCTTACAGATAGTGGAGGCTGGCAAGTTTTTAGCCTTATTCAAAGTAAACAAGATAAAGGTAAAAATAAGATTTCTGATTTAGGGTGTTCTTTTGTTAATCCGGATACAGGTGAACATTCATTATTAACTCCCGAATCTTCTCAGGTTATTCAAAATAATTTAAGTGCAGATATTGTAACCGTACTAGATAACCCAATACTAGGAGATGCCTCTTATGCTCAAAGAAAAGAAAGTATAAGAATAAATACACTTTGGGCAAAAAGAAGCAAAAAAGAATTTGATAGACTAAATATTGATAATAAAGAAAGACCATTAATTGGATGCGTTATTCAAGGGGCCAACGATAACGAATTAAGAAAAATAAGTGCTAATGATTTACTTGAGTTAGATTTTGATATTTATAACTTTGGGGGAGTGCCAATGCAAACTCAAGTTACATGGCTTACCGAATCTAAAAAAGGTTTTTATCATGAGATGCTTGAATATGTTTCGGGATTAGTGCCAAATACTAAATATAAGTACGCAATGGGAGTTGGGCAACCCGATGATATTGCATTTTGTGTAGATGTTGGCTGGGATTTATTTGATACTGTTTTACCTACCCGAAATGCAAGGCATGGATTTTTATATGTGTCTGAAGGTCAGGGAGAAACTACAAAGTCCTACAAAAATTTAAGTTACGATAATCTTCATATTAAAACCGAGAAATATAAGTTTGATAATAAACCCATTGATGAAAACTGTTCCTGTGAAGCATGTAAGACTGTAAGCAGGGCCTATGTTAGGCATTTAATTAGAATTGGTGAAGCAAGCGGTTTACGTTTAGCAACAATCCATAATTTACAATTTTATGCAGACTGGATGAAAAAGATACGAACAAATTTGGTATCCGTTTTATAAATATATTGAGAGTCTTCACTCAAAAATGTGGGGCTCTATTAGAATTGTTAGTTTTATATTTTTGCAGCCGGCGAAGGCGCGTGAAAGCGAGCGATATATTTATAAAACAAACTCTGTAACTGTTTGATTTTCCTAACTCAACTAATTAATATATACTGTGGTAAGTTTAGTTTATGTATTAACAGTTTAGAACATGCCTATTTCAGTAAAAAGACCAAGACCAGTTGTACTGGTATCTATGGATGGTGTTGGAGTGGCACCACCAGGACCAGGGAATGCCGTAACATTAGCAAATACTCAAAATCTTGATAAGTTTTGGCCAATGTACCCTCATACATATTTAGAAGCTGCTGGCTTAAATGTGGGCTTACCATCAGGAACAGATGGTAATAGCGAAGTCGGTCATATGACTATGGGGGCAGGAAAAGTAATTTTCCAAAACTTACCTAGAATAGATAATGCAATACGAACGGGTTCTTTTTATCAAAATCCCGCAATTAAAGATGCATTTACTTTTGCAAAAAAGAATAACGGTAATGTTCATTTATTAGGTTTAGTAGGAAGCGGGTTTGTCCACTCCTCTATGGATCATCTTGAGGCAATAATCAAATTTGCCGCCTTAGAAAAGGTTCATCCTGATAAGCTATTTGTTCATGCAATTACAGATGGTAGAGATTCTCCTCCAAAAGCAGCTATAGAAATTTTGGAAAGAATTGAAACATGGTTAATACAACGAAGAGTTGGGCATTTAGCTTCTATAATAGGAAGAGCTTATGCATTAGACAGAAATAGAAACTGGTCAAAAGTAAAAATGGCGTATGATTTATATACTCAAGGAGCAACAAAGGTAAAAGATTGGCACAAGGCTATTGAGGAATCGTACAAAAAAAATGTATTAGATGAATACCTAGAACCAATGAGTATAGTAAAAGGTGGCGATGAACCAGTAACTATTAAAGAAAACGATTCAGTAATATTCTTTAACTTCAGGCCTGACAGAGCTTACCAAATAGACTATGCATTTGAATCTGAAGATTTTAAAGAATGGGAAAGACAAAGAATAAATAATTTGTATTGGGTTGGTATGACAGATTATGAAAACGGTTTTCCAAAAATCAAAGCATTCCCCCCTGAAAAGGTAACTATGCCTTTAGGTAGAGTTTTAAGCATGCATAATTTAAAACAGTTAAGAATTGCAGAATCAGAAAAATTCCCACATGTAACTTACTTTTTTAATGGTCAAAATAAAGAAATTACTGCAGGAGAAACATGGATTGAAGTTCCCTCTCCTAAAGATGTTGCCACATACGATTTAAAACCCGAAATGAGTCAGAAATGGGTTACAGATGTTTTAGTGGAAAAAATTAAATCTGGAGATTACGATTTTATAATGGTTAACTATGCAGGTCCTGATATGGTTGGACACACTGGGGTAATTGATGCAGCCGTAAAAGCCATGGATGTATGTGATCAATGTATTGGCAGGGTTGTGGATGCAGCATTGCAAGTGGATGGCGCAGTGGTTATTGCTGCTGACCACGGTAATGCGGAAGAAATGATAGATACTCAAACAGGAGCACCAGATACAAAACATTCAACTAACCAAATTCCATTTTTGGTAATTGCTAATAGCCTACCAGGACGAGAGCTTCCAGTAGGTGGTTTAGCAGATATTACTCCTACTATATTGTATTTAATGGGAATTGAAGTTCCACCCGAAATGACAGGTAGGAATTTATTGGGTTAACCATTCAAGAGCTTCACTAAGAGGCTCTTGAAATACGACACAATACTTATTTTTACTTTTTAGACTTCTTATACTTTTCCGCTGAATAAACAAACTCCAAAAAGAATGGATGCGGATTTAAAGGACTTGATTTATACTCGGGATGAGCTTGAGTAGCTAAAAAGAATGGGTGAACTTTTTTAGGCAACTCTATTACTTCAACAAAAAAATCATCGGGACTAGTCCCGCTAAATACCATTCCCTTACCTTCAAGAACCGTTCTATATTCGTTATTAAATTCAAATCGATGTCTATGTCTTTCGCTCACTAATAAAGTTCCATCCTTTTGCTTTTTACCAACTTTATATTTTGTATAAACATCGTATGCCAACGTATTATTTTTAATTACACAGTCAAATGCACCTAAACGCATTGATGTTCCTTCTCCTTTAATAGTCTGATATTTTGGATCGAAAGGAATAGAATGTATTATCTGATAAGGAGATTTTGGATCTGCTTCTTCTGAATTTGCATTTTTCAAATTAACGACATTACGTGCAAACTCTACGCAGGCTAACTGCATTCCAAAACATAAGCCTAAATATGGTATTTTTTGTTCTCTTGCGTATTGAGCTGCTTGTATTTTTCCCCCAACGCCTCTACTTCCCCAACCAATAGGTACAATTATTCCATCTACACCTTTAAGTAATTTTTTAGCGCTTTGCTTTTCAATATCTTCTGTATTTATAAATTTGAAATCTACTCCTACTTGAGCTCCCCAACTAGCATGTTTTAATGCGTGAGTTAGGGAGTTATATGCATCGGGTAATAGGTAGTCACCAGTTGCAATATATTTCCCAGCTATTGCAATTGTCACTCGATTTTTTCTTAAAGTGGTTACAGTTGAAACCAAAGATTTCCATTTATCAAACCTTAAAGTTCTAACGGGTAAATTTAATACTTTTAAAACCTTTTTATCAAACTCCTGCTCTTCAAATTTAATTGGTAATTCGTAAATACTTTTTAGATCTGCATTCATTATTAGTCTTTCTTTAGACATATTACATTGAATTGCTACTTTATCTTTACGTAATGAATCAATTGGTAAATTGCTTCTTAAAACTAAAAAGTCAGGTTGAATTCCAGACATATTTAAGAACCGCATTGAAAGTTGAGTTGGCTTTGTTTTTGGCTCCCCTAGGTGTTCTGGAACAGGTACGTAAGTTGCATGTACATGAACTACATCTTCGGGCATTGCAAGCTTCATCATTCTTGCAGCTTCGTAATTGAATATATTTTGATGCTCACCTGCAGTCCCACCAAGTTCAACTAAACAAATATCAAAACCTTCTCCTGCAACTTTTATTCTATCTATAATTTCATTTGGTACAGTTGGGATGGCATCAACAGTTTTCCCACCATAGCCCATCGATCGCTCCTTATCTATAATGGTTTGATAAACAATTCCCATTGTTAAAAAATTTTTTCGACCTACATCTAGATCAAGGAATCGTTCATAAGTGCCTAAATCCATATCGCATTCTAGGCCATCGTTGCACAAAAAAGTATCGCCATGTTCAATTGGGTTAATTGTTCCCGAGTCTACATTCAAATAGCTCTCGCATTTTATAGCTGTTACTTTATAACCTCGTGATTTTAGTAAAACACCTAAAGATGCCGATGTTACTCCTTTCCCAAGCCCAGAGATTACGCCGCCAGAAATGAATATATACTTTGTTTTGGAAGACATAGTGAAAATTTATAACTATGTAAGTAAGTTTATTTTACTTTGTTGTTTTCGTAAATAGAGAAAATATTATAAGCTACATTAGTTTATATAAGTTGCATTATCCAGAATCGATTTTTGTCATTAGAATCCTTTACTACCTTTACATCCCATTCATTAATAAATTCACTAGCATTAATATGTGTATCGTCAACTTCAAGGATCATATAGCCATTTGTATCAAGCCGTGTTCTAGCATGAGAAATTAATTCCCGAATTAAAACTAAGCCATCCTCTCCCCCGACTAGTGCGAGCATGGGTTCAAAATTTTTAACTGATAAATCAAGTTCTTCTATTCTTTTTGCTGGTATATAGGGTAAGTTTGCAAATATTAAATCAAACATTTTAGCCTTTGGGTAATTATTAAATAAATTTGATTCTATAATCTTTAGTGGGGAGTTTTGATGTGTAGTAAAGCAATTTAGATGCTTATGTGTAAATATTTCATCTACATTTTGCTTTGTTACTTTAAGTGCCTCACTTGAAACATCAGATAAATAACCCTCAAAGTTTAAATTTTGATCAATAAGCCAGCTTGCGTATGTAATTCCTATCACACCACTTCCAGTACCAACATCACAAAATGTAATTTTCTCCTTATTAAATTTAGAAGTTAAATCTTTAGCAATTTCTATTAATTCCTCAGTTTCCGGTCTAGGTATTAAGGTATTTTTATTGACATTGAAAACATGCTTATAAAAATCAACTTTGCCAGTAATGTACTCTACAGGAATATCGGGATTTACTA
>Ga0163148_10003657_pt1 | contig 16778 bp, 16 predicted proteins | sample OliLakLV19MP7P2_FD_148606 | JGI IMG/M metagenome (GOLD analysis project Ga0163148, IMG submission 148606) | Freshwater microbial mat bacterial communities from Lake Vanda, McMurdo Dry Valleys, Antarctica- Oligotrophic Lake LV.19.MP7.P2 | ecosystem: Environmental > Aquatic > Freshwater > Lake >...
AATATCTACCGTACCAAAATGATTGATGGTTTGTTTGTACATTTCAATCACCTGGTTTTCTTTGCTCACATCGCATTTAATGGCAATAGCATCGCCGCAGGTCTTGTCCACGCTAATCAAATGTGCAAGTTCTTCGGCGCTTTCAGCATTAGAAAAATAATTGACAACTACATTGGCTCCATCACGGCCAAGGCCATGAGCTATGGAAATACCAATCCCTGAACTAGCGCCGGTTACAATAGCGGTTTGGTTGCTTAATCTTTTGTTGGGTTTTTGCATTTTTATTTGTGTTGGTTTTTTAATAATCCGGGGGGCGCTGCTGGTTTGTAAATTGCCCTCGAAACGCACAAAGGCTAAATGTCGTCGAGCCAGCTTCCTTTAAATTCTGCGTTTGTTAAGCCATTGCGGATATAAGGACATTTTTTCATCAAAGTCCACATCAAACCGGACCGATAATTTTCTATCATTAAAATGATGGGGCCCTGGTTTAGTCCGAATAACCATTCTGAAATCCATCCCATCTTTCCGGTGGATTTATCCTTATAAGTTGGGTTAAAGCTGGCAACCAGTCCTTCTGTACCAGGACTATTTTCTTTAAGCCTGTGTTTAGTATCTCTTGAAATTTTCAATACAATTTCCGGAGCAAATGGAAGGCATGCAACCGACCCCCAGGGTGCGACAGTTCCGTCATCAGGTCCAAATGGTGCTCCCCTGGCAATATAGTTGTGAAACACCCTCTCCGTTTCATCTATAACAATGGTATTTGGCCCCGGCCCATCACTTGCAGTTAAGCCCCAACAATCATCTCCGTAACCTTCAAATTTATTTTTATTTTCAACAGCGTACGCTTTATGTACATGGGTAGCACGGCGGCTATTTTCAAAATAATCAAAGCCATATTTTCTATTGGCGTCATCGTAAATATTTCTAAAGTCAATCCATATATGCGAAAGCTGGTGTATGAACAAAGGGCCGGCGTAAATGTATTCGATGTCGTAGGCTGTCTTACATTCGAAAGTTGATGTCCATTCATTATATCCCTTTGCAGGAATGGGAAATGTGGGAGACCCCAGGGCCAGTACATACAATACCAGTGCTTCAGAATATTCGCAATCCCAATGTGGTTTTAAAAACCCTGACTCGGGCTTCCATCCATGGCTTATTGTATTTGTGCCATTCAAAGCCCAATCCCACTCAATTCTTGTGTATAATTTTTCAGCTAACTGTCTTATTTCAGTTTCGTTCTTTGTTGTTCGGGTAAAATAATTAGCAGCAGCGAGAACACCAGCTATAAAAAATGCTGTGTCAATGGTTGACAATTCCGATTCCAATGCTCTGCGGCCAGTTTTCATATCAAGAAAATGATAAAAGAATCCTTTGTATCCCATTGCATCGGTTTCCTTTCCCTGGTGGCCTGAGTAAAAAAATCGCAATATAGTAAGCACCTTAGTAATACCTTCTTTCCTTGAAAGCAAACCGTTTTCTATACCAACAATATAACAGCCGATGCCTAAACCTGTAACTGCAATACTGGAGGCTGAGCCGGGTTCATTTTTATCTGCTATTAAACCATTTTTGGGATTTATTTCGGTTAGAAAATAAGGGAAGGATTCACGTAATATATTATTGAGAAGTTCTGCGTCCGTGATATTTGAAGCTTTAGTTATTTTTTTCATGAAGTGATTTTATATTTTCATTTGTATAATAACGGATTGTAGTTATTTAATTTGTTTCAAGTGTGATACACGCAATACCCTGTGGAGGGATGTCAATATTAATTGTTGTTACTTTTTCTTTGGATTTAATGTCGCATGGTTCTTTAATCAAAGAAGATGACTTCTCCAGTGAGGTCACCTGGGCTGCTGAAAGTGAGCCAGGGCTCCCCATCGCTATCCACGCATTTGTAGCATTGGCATGGGTAGCATCAATTCGTTCAACATAAGAGGCAACGACTTTTTCTTCCATTTGCAAAACGATATTTACGAATTCCGTTTTTTGAGGATGAGTAGGTAAAATAGAATTGAGTAATAATATTTGTGTGGAAGTAGCTTTCTTTATTATCCAAATGTCTACTGACTGATACTGCCCCTGTACTTTAAAGAGCTTGTCGCCCAAGTTATGCAATAGCTGATAAGCACGGTAAGCAGGCTTTGGGATACCATAAATATTCAATAACCCGAAGCCGCCATGAAAAGGTATAGATGAAAAATAATTCTCTTCAAAAATATCTGAAAACGTCCAATAGCTGTATCCTTCTACGTATTCACGTGCTTCCATAATTGTTTTGGTAATATACGCTGCAGCATAGGCGTGGTCATGCAATTCATCAAAAGGATTGGAGGAAGTACTCCACTCTGTATAATATAACGGCAGTTTACCTGCCTGCTTCTTTGCTTTTTTTACATCTGCTTGTAAAATACTTCGTTTGCTTTTTGCAAGTTGGGTAATAGTATCATCGCCCGGCTTGCCAAAAGCGTCTGTAGGATAATGATGAGTGGAAATAAAATCAAGCGGCAATTTGTTTTTCTTACAAAAATTTATGAAGGGGGTTATCCAGGCATTTTTAGCTGTGGCAGGGCCGCCTACTTTTAAATCGGAATGTACTTTTTTTATCGCCTTTGCAGAAACCTGGTAAAGTTTAAAATAATCTGCCTGCGTTCCTGTCCAAAATGTTTTTAGGTTAGGCTCATTCCATATTTCAAAAAACCATTCTTTTAGTTCGTCCGTTCCATATCTTTCTTTCCAGTGCTCCACCAACTTAAAGATTAAGTTTCCCCATTCTGTGTAATTATTGGGTGGGGTAATATTTCCCCGGTATTTGAATACGGTATCACTTCCGCTGGCCAAAGCGAGGGGCATAAAAGAAAGTTCCATAAACGGCCGCATATCAATTGAACGTAAGAAGTCGCAAATCTGGTCAGCATTAAAAAAGGAAAAAATCATCTCATCATCTTGGATAACCAGCGTACCCATATCGTCTGAGAGGATGCCATGAAAACGCACATGCCGGAACCCTAATTCCCTTTTGCAACGGGTAAGTTGCTGCTGCCAATCTGCCCTTAATGCCAAAGTTGCATGTCCGCTTCCAATACAGTGCTCCCAAAAATGATGAAATGGAGCTGGTGTTGATTTTATCAGATTAGATGAAAATGTAACTGTGCTCATAAAAAAGTAGATTTAAAGTATATAGTAACCCAAACAAAACTTCTTTTTATACATGTTAATTACTCAATATTATTAAACTGTTTCATTGCTGATTTCTTTCTTAACGGGCAATATTCAAATGTGCGTTCATTTTTATTACAGGCGCTGAATGATTGTTAGCTTTTTCAAACTGAATTTCGTCCAATTTTTGTACCAACCGGCTGTTTTCCCTTAACATTTTTTTACCCTCGCTGTATGACAAAAAGGGGAATCCTTTTTTCTTATTCTGTATAGAAATTTCATACAGCATTTTCCAATGGCGGATAATTTCTTTCCAGGCAAAGAACAGGGAATGTTTTGGGTCATACATGTGAGTAGGCTCACTACCGGCACCGTTTAATTCAATGATGCTCCAGTTTTTGTCAGCAACCAGTTCTTCAAAGCTGTTGAAGCGAATATCAAGGCGGCCATAATAAAAGCCATTAACTGACTTGCAAACTTTGTCAATTAATGCTTCTAACTGTGGATTGTTTTTATACGTGCTGTCAAGAAATAATGAACCCCTTACATGGTTTCCATAAGGTACTAAAACCTCTTCTTCATTTTTTCCCGGAATAGAGCGTATTCTTTTACCCAATGTTTTTCTCAAAACAGGCAGTTGTAAAATATATCGTGGAGTTTGATTTATCAATTGCTCTATTGTGTTTACCCCATCACCTGTAACAGTAAGAAATTCCTTCTCCACTATTCCTGTAATCTTTCCAAATTCATCATTGGGATAGCGAACATAAAATATACCCATCTCTTTGGGAAATGGGATAAAAGGCTGTATGATATAATCAACGGTAAACCGGGAAGCCGCTGATAGTAATTCATAATTACTATCCACTTTTACAACAGCCTTTCCCTGCATTCCAATATCCGGTTTTATGATAAGCGGATAGTTTAATTTATGTTCCCTTATGCTATCAATAATGATTTCCGGCTTAGTATCAAATGAAAAGAACAGCGTTAAGGGTTTGTATTTTTCCGGGAGAAGTGCATCAATTTCTTGCTTTGATTCCATCAGGAACCCTGCATTTTTTATAGTGGGGTTGGATGCGCCAAAAAAGAAAAATGATTTCGCTTTTAAGCTATACCAGAACCACACCGGGTAAATGGGACTGTACACTACAGCGAAGGGCCAGTACTCCCAATTAAACAACTTAATAAAAAATGGAATTGATTTAATTTTTTTGAGCAGTTTCATTATCGGTAATTGCGGGTGAAACAATTTGAGTGACATTCATTAAATCATATTCCAGTATCGACTCAACATTCTGGATATAATCTTTATGATAAAAATGGGCTGTTTGATTTTGAATACACAATGAAGTAATACTTGTTGTAGAAATTTTGTTGTTCCTCGAAATTCGTAACCCGAACTCTTTATTTTCAGCTTCTGTGTTGCTGTGAAAGTGTAGAATATTTTGTTGGTTAATTGGGGTTTGAGAAGTTACCCAATTATGAAACCAACCATGACGTTCGGTTATCATCGCTTTATCATACAATGTTACAGACGACCAGATATGTGCTTGGCGGGGATTATGATTTTTAATGTTTAGTTTTTTACCATCCCATTTTATCTCTCTTAATTGCTCCTGCTCCCAAAGTATGATGGTACAATTTTCAATACCTGAAAAGTCATATTGCTTCATAGCCTCAAAGGGAGAGTCTTGCTGAAATAGCTCTGGCAATACAAGTCCCCTGCTTTTTCGGTAAGGGGGAGCGGGTAAATGCTTTTCAAATGCCCCGTTTAGTAATACGCCTGTATCTCCATTTTCATTGCTGATAAACCAGGTGCCTCCAGCTTTTGTATCTTTTGGGAAGGCCAGCTTTCTGCCATGTAGCATATAAAATTCAGGGTATTGAGCAATGCCACGGCTTACATGTTCATCCCTGTTTGAAGTAAGAATTACGCCATTTTTAATTGGAATAAATGAAACTGTACACATACCTGTTAATGAAATTGCTTTGTAGATAGGAACTCCCGGTTATAGACGCTAAAATAACTATGACCTTACAAAAGACTTAAAGATAAGTTGAGCCCTCATTATCTGTAAGTTTCTGTCTCTTCATACGTCTACAACAAAAAAATCAACCAATGAAAAAAATAATATTGCTTTTCAGTTTATCACTTTTGGTGTTTTCTGCTGCCTTTTCACAGACCAGTAAAAAATTGGTTGTAATGGTTACAAGGGCTAATTGGTGCCCCACCTGCAGAGCCAATGAGGGAAAGATAAAAAATGAATTAATTCCCGCCTATTCGTCTTCAAAAGATGTTTTAGTAGTTATCAATGATGTAACAAATAAGCGAACAAAAAATAAAGCAAAGCCATTGCTGCAATCGGCAGGCGTATATGAAATAGCACAGAAGGAACAGGCTACAGGAGTCATCTCTCTTATTAATCCACCGACAGGAAAAACAATCAACCGTATTTATGTTTCCTACTCATTAGCTGAAATTAAAAAAGGAATAGAGCAGGCTTTGCCCAAGAGTTAAATACTGTGCTAATAATTATTAATAATGCAAAAATCACTCATGAAATATTTCCTGATTTCTTTTTTAAGCATCATAACCGCATTAAATTCTATTGGCCAGATAAAGGACCATGCCAACTGGAAATTTGCTGTTGAAAAAATAAACGACAAACAGTTACAGGTAGTATTAACAACAACTTTAGATGATGGCTGGCATATTTATTCTTCGCAAATGGAAGATGGCGGGCCACAAAAGACCGTTGTAAATATAGAGCCGGGTAGTTCATTTAAAATTGAAGATAGTACCACAGAAACCGGAAAACTGATTGAAAAGTATGATAGTAATTTTGATATTACGCTGAGGTATTATCCTAAAATGGCAGTATTTAAAAAGCTGATAGATATGAAAGATACCTCGGCTTTTACTTTGAAAGGTACTGTGTCTTACATGCTTTGCACCGATGAAGTTTGTCTTCCACCGGCAGAAAAAGAATTTTCAATTAATGTTCCCGGCATTTCACAAATACCAGTTTCTGGTGATGAAAGCAAAACGACGACTATTTCAACCGTTGCTAAAACAGAAAGTTCAAAATCATTAAGCAATCATTCTTATCTCTATATTTTTATAGCCGGATTCCTGGGCGGATTAGCAGCGCTGCTAACGCCCTGTGTATTCCCTATGATACCAATGACAGTGAGTTTCTTTACAAAGCGAAGCAAGACAAGGGCACAGGGCTTACGCAATGCTTTTACCTATGCACTTTCCATTGTTGCTATTTATGTTTTATTGGGTTTTGGCGTATCAAAAATATTTGGTATCGATGCATTGAATGCTTTATCAACCAATGTATGGTTCAATCTTATCTTTTTTGCATTGCTATTGATTTTTGCAGCTTCATTCCTTGGTGCTTTTGAAATTACTATGCCTTCAGCATTGGTAAATAAAGTAGATAAGCAATCAGGTAAAGGTGGGTTAATAGGTATTTTCTTTATGGCCTTTACATTATCGTTGGTTTCTTTTTCATGCACCGGTCCAATCATCGGCACGTTATTATTTGAATCGGCTGCAACCGGTAGCGTTGGTGGGCCGTTGTGGGGCATGATTGGGTTTTCATCTGCACTGGCATTGCCATTTGGTTTGTTTGCCGCTTTTCCGGGATGGTTAAATTCATTACCAAAATCTGGTGGCTGGTTAAATTCAGTAAAAGTAAGTTTAGGCTTTTTGGAGCTGGCGTTGGCATTAAAGTTTCTTTCCAATGCAGACCTTGTTGTTCAGGCCAATATCCTTACACGGGAATTATTCTTAGTAATATGGATCATCATCTTTACGTTATGGGGTTTTTATTTGCTGGGTAAAATAAAATTTTCACATGATAGTGATGTGCCTTACATATCGGTGCCCCGTCTTTCGCTAATCCTTGTAGTATTTACATTTGCCTTGTACCTTGTTCCTGGTTTATGGGGTGCGCCATTAAAACTGATCAGCGGATTTCCGCCACCAGATTTTTATTCAGAATGGCAGCATAATAATTCAACAACTGCATCATCAACCACTCCCGTAACTGGTACAACAAATGAACATTGCCCCAATGGATTAAATTGTTTTCATGATTATGAACAAGGATTGGATTATGCAAAAAAAGTAAACAAGCCTATCCTGCTAGATTTTACAGGATGGGCCTGCGTTAACTGCCGCAAGATGGAAAACCTGGTTTGGACAGACCCGGTAATTGATACAAAATTAAGAAACGATGTAGTGCTGATTTCCTTGTATGTAGATGATAAACGGAGTTTACCGGAAGCTGAGCAAACTACTAAAACATTGGGTGGCCAAACATATAATATTAAAACCATCGGTAGTAAATGGAGTTACTTCCAGGCATCCCGGTTTAATATTAACTCACAGCCTTATTATGTGTTGTTAGATACTGATGAGAAGGCATTGGCTATATCTGAAGGCTATTCACCCAATATAAATACATATAGTAAATTTTTAGACGAGGGTATTAGCAAGTTCACCGGCGATAGAAAATAACAGGCAGGATTTTCATTGTTGGTTGTTGGGTATATGGCTGCCGGAAACGGCGGCCATTTTTCGTTTTTAGAAAGGAACAGCTTCCTTAATCGTCAGAATAATAAAAATGAATTAATAAAATGTCAAAATCTTTATTTAAAAACAAAACAGTCCTGATAACGGCAGGCCCCACAAGGGAAGCGATAGACCCGGTTCGCTATATCAGCAATCATTCATCTGGCAAAATGGGGTATGCCATTGCCGAAGTATTTCTACAACAAGGGGCTAATGTTGTTCTGGTGAGCGGACCTGTTAATCTGCAATTGCAGCATCCAAACCTGAAATTGATTCCTGTTATTACCGCTTTTGAGATGTACCTGGCCAGTCAATTACATTTTCAGAAAATTGATATTGCAGTTTTTGCAGCGGCAGTAGCTGATTACAAACCAGCAGTTATATGTGATACCAAAATTAAAAAAGCGGGTGATGAACTTTACATCAAATTGGTGAAGAACAGAGATATAGCTTTTGAATTTGGTGAGGTTAAACAGATTAACCAACTATCTATTGGCTTTGCACTGGAAACAAATGATGAAATGAAACATGCAATTGAAAAATTGCAGCATAAGAATTTTGATATGGTTGTGCTCAACTCAATGAATGATGCCGGAGCTACATTTGAACATGAAACCAATAAAGTAACAATCCTGAAAAAGGGTAGTTCTGTACATCGTTTCCCTGTCAAACACAAAGCCGAAGTCGCAACAGACATTGTAATGGAGGCAGGTTCGATTATCCTGCAAAAGCAATTCTGTACAGTGGAGAGAACATCCTGATTATTTATTATTTTCTCAATAGGAGCATTATTCTATTTAACTCAAAGTTATCTTTTATTTTATACTTAAGAATTTGCTTAAATAATTAATATACTATACCTTTGTTTCCAAATCAGTAAGAAATGACAACTTGTATCCGTTTATATGCCGACCCGGTGCAGATAAAAGCCTGCAAAGAAAAAGTAGAAAATACTGCCAGTGCCTTTTCAACAATGGCATCGGTACTTGCTTTGGCCGGTAATGAGGTGCGCCTCAAAATTTTATACTTATTTGAACAAGAAAGAGAACTCTGCCCCTGCGACCTGAGTGATATCCTGGGTATGAGCATCCCGGCCATTTCCCAACACCTTCGTAAAATGAAAGATGGCGGTATCATCCGTGCCCGTAAAGAAGGACAAACCATTTTCTATTCTCTGAAACCTGAACATTTAAAAATGCTTCGCTCCTTATTTAAATATGTTAATGAATTAAACACAAAAATGGAATTAGCATGAACACAAAAAAATCAAACAGCAAAACCTGGGTAGCCGGGTTATTAACCGCTACCGTTGCCTCTTTATGTTGCATTACTCCGGTGCTGGCTTTATTCAGTGGCGCTACCGGCATTGCATCCACGTTTTCGTGGATGGAACCTTACCGCCCTTATCTTTTGGGTATTACAGTTGCGGTGTTGGCTTTTGCATGGTATCAAAAATTGAAACCCAAAAAAGCCGATATAGATTGTGCATGCGAAGCAGACAAACCATCCTTCTGGCAAGGCAAAACATTTTTAGGAATTGTTACTGTATTAGCTGTTGCACTGATGGCTTTCCCAAAATATTCCCACATCTTTTATCCCAAAGCAGAAAAAAAAGAAATAATTGTTGTTGACAAAGGCAGTATTCAGCAAGTGGAGTTTAAAATTAAAGGAATGACCTGCGAAGCCTGTACAGAACATATAAACCTTGCTTTGTCAAAAGTGCCAGGTGTGCTTGAATATAAAACAGACTATAAAAATGGCAGCAGCACCGTAAAATTTGATAATTCAAAAACCAAAGAACAGGCTATTACTGATGCTGTAAATGAAACAGGGTATAAAGTAAGCGATATAAAACCTGTTATTGATAATAAATAAAAATTTTAAATGAAAGAAGAAAAACTATCACTGGAAATTACGGGTATGACCTGTGACCATTGTGCCATAAGCATAGAAAAATTATTGGAAAAAAAGAATGGCATTGTATCAAAAAAAGTAAGCCATGCCGAAAGCAAAGGCGAAATTACTTTTAATGAAACTGTAATTTCCAAAGAAGAAATTATCAATGCTATCAACGAAACAACCAATTACAAAGCAAAAGAAGTAAGCAATATCAGAACAAATAATTTTGATTTAATCATTATCGGTGGCGGTTCTGCCGCATTTTCGTCAGCCATTAAAGCCAATGAGCTGGGTTTAACTACACTGATGGTAAATGCCGGCCTGGACTTTGGCGGTACCTGCGTTAATGTAGGTTGTGTACCTTCCAAAACGCTTATCCGTGCAGGAGAAACTGCTTACCATGCTACACATTCAAACTTTGCAGGCATAAAACCCAAAGGCGTTGACATAGATTTTGCACAAGTGATAAAAGACAAGAAACAATTGGTAAAAACCCTGCAGCAAAAAAAATACATGGATGTGGTTAGTGATTTCGCAAACCTGACTCTACTTAAAGGTTGGGCTGAATTCATTGATGAGAAAACAATTCTTGTAGATGGAAAAGAAAAATATACCGCTATAAAATTCATTATCGCTACAGGTGCCACTACCAATGTTCCTGACATTGAAGGTCTGAAAGAAATTGGCCATCTCACTAATGCATCATTATTTGATTTAGAAGAAAAACCGGAGAGCATCACAATTATGGGAGCCGGTTATATTGGTCTTGAAATAGCAATGGCTTATAACCGCCTCGGCGTAAAAATCAGAATCATTGAATTTACTGACCGGGTATTAAGAACTCAAACACCTGACATAAGCGAAGAGTTGCAAAAACATTTGGGCAATGAGGGAATCGAATTCCTTCCAAATTTCCGTGCTGTTAAGTTTGAAAAATTGGGAAGCGATACCATCATTCACTGCAAATGCCCGGATGGCTCATTTACCAAATTAACAGAGCCTGGAAAAGTGGTTGTTGCCAGCGGCACAAAACCCAACACACAAAAAATCGGCTTGCAAAATATCGGTTTGCAACTTACTAAAAGCGGGCATATACAGGTAAATGAAATGATGGAAACAAACCTCAATAATATTTATGCTGTTGGCGATGTTACCAATACACCTGCATTTGTTTATACTGCCGCTTTTGAAGGGAAGATTGCTGTAGAGAATGCCTTTACAGGTTCAGAGCAAAAAGCAAATTATTCATCTTTACCGTGGGTTGTGTTTACAGACCCACAAGTGGCCGGGGCTGGTTTGGATGAAACACAGGCAACCGCACAAAATATTCCTTTTGAAGTTTCTAAAATATTTTTAAGCGATGTGCCCCGTAGCATTGCAGCCAATGACACAAGAGGATTTATAAAACTTATCCGCAATCCTGAAACAGATAAATTATTGGGTGCAAGAATAGTAGCTCCCGAGGGCGGAGAATTAATTCAACAATTAAGTATGGCCATTAAATACGGCATCACCGTAAAAGAATTAGCTGAGAGTTTTTATCCGTACCTGACTTTGGGGGAAGGAATAAAATTAGCCGCCATTACATTTGGAAAAGATGTTGCTAAACTGAGTTGCTGTGCAAGTTGATTTTTAAAGCTTATTTGCATATAGAATACTTCTATTTTATCGCTGTAAGGTATTAGGCAGTTTGCCGTCATAATTGACAGAATACAGTTGTAAAATAAAATATTAGTTTCTATGAGGCATATTATCACACTTTCATTAATATCACTGTTAATACTTTCCTGTCAGGCACAAACCAGGCAAACGGCTCTCCCCATCAATGAATTTGAAAAGGCTATCAATGCGCCAAATATCCAGGTGCTTGATGTAAGAACAGCATCCGAATATAATTCCGGCCATCTGAAAAAATCTTTACAGGCAGATTGGTATAACCAACAACAATTTAAAGACCGTACCCAACATCTTGATAAATCAAAACCTCTATATGTTTATTGCTTAACTGGCTCCAGAAGCGCAGCAGCCGGTAAACTTTTAAAACAAAATGGATTTACCAATGTGCAGGATATGAAAGGCGGTTTAACCGCATGGAAGCAGGCTGACAAGCCGGTTGAAGGTGCTGTAAAAGTGAAACAGATTACTACGCTGCAATATAACACACAGGTTACTTCTTCAAAACCGGTGCTGGTTGATTTTGGCGCTGAATGGTGTCCACCTTGTAAAAAGATGGAGCCTGTAATCACCCAACTTAAAAACGGTGCTGCTGATAGATACAGCGTGGTAAATATTGATGCCGCCACACAAATCGATATTTTAAAGCAAATGAATATTGAAGCACTTCCGGTTTTTATTGTTTATAAAAATGGAAAAGAAGTCTGGCGCAAACAGGGTATATCAACCCTGGAAGAATTAAAGTCAAAACTTCTCTAAAAATAATTATTCACTTTTCTCTTAAAGACAAAATTAATTTATGAAAAAAAGCATTTTTATTACGTTGTTGTTTGCTGTAATCTTAAGTACGACTGCAAGTGCATCAGATACACTTTATGTATATGGGCCGGGCGGCCCTTTCGGGCCATTTAATGAAGCAGCTGCTGTTTTTTCTGCAAAAAATAATATTCCGGTAAAAGTTATTGCTGGGCCCGAACCCAACTGGATAAATGCAGCCAAACAAAATGCGGATATTTTTTTTGGCGGGGCGGAGTACATGTTGGACAATTTTATTCTTAAATATCCCGAACTGGTGAATACTTCAACCAGAGAAGGTTTGTATATCAGGGGTGCTGGTATGTTGGTTCGCCCGGGCAATCCTAAAAAAATAAAACTGGTAACGGATATGGCAAAGCCCGGTGTAAAAATTCTAATCGTTGCCGGATCAGGACAAACGGCTATGTGGGAAGACTTGCTGGCACAAAAAGGTTTTATGGACGACGTACGTAAGAATATTTATTACGTTGCTGATAATACGGCCACTGCAATAAAAAAGTGGAAAGAAAATCCCGAAATAGATGTGTTTATTAATTACGCATCCTGGTATTACCGTTTGAAAGATATTACTGAGTTAGTGGCCATTCGCCGTAAAAAGAATATTTACAGAGGTACCCCGGTTATGGTCAGCAAAATTACTGATCAGCAAACAGCGGCTTTACAATTCATTCAATTCTTGAAAACACCTAAAGCTCACAGTATTTTTAAAAAATGGGGATGGGAATAATTTGATAAAAAATCACTTTTAAAATTTCAGTTTTATGGACAATCAGGACAATACGTACAGAATTTCATTGGCACCAATTAATCTTGACAACGCCAATGAAAGGGCAAAGCCATTGTTGGAGGCTGCAAAGAAGCAGGCCGGTATGATACCAAACATGTATGAAAATATGGCCAACCTGCCAGCGCTTTTAGAAACTTATGGCACAGGCTATCACCTGTTTCGCAAGGAGGGAGGTTTTACCCCCGCAGAACAGGAAGTTATTTTTCTTACCATCAGCAAAGAAAACGGATGCGATTATTGTATGGCTGCACATAGTGTAGTGGCCGATATGATGAGTAAGGTGCCGGTGGCTGTTACAGATGCTATTCGCAATGATACAGACATACCCGATGCCAGATTAAAAGTACTTGCCAATTTTACCAGCATTATGGTTAATAAAAGAGGCCGCCCAAATGATGAGGATGTAAAGGAATTTTTAATGGCGGAATATACTGAGAAACATATCCTGGCAATTATTCTTGCCATATCGGTTAAAACAATCAGTAACTATTCTAACCATATTTTTCATACTCCTGTTGATACGATGTTTAAAGCAAGGGAATGGACAGCGTATAAAGTAGGGAGAAAATTAGTTAATTTTTTCAGATAGACTACATTATAACCAAAACCAACATGAATCATTTAAAACGCACCGGAATCATCGGCCTCATAGGTGCTGTTATGGTTGGTATCGGGGAATTTTTATTACACTATAATGCGGCTGGTTATAACGAAGCCCATTATGGTTTCTTTGTTTCCATTGCCAATTGGCGGTTAATAACAGGTCATTTTATTACTGTGCTGTTTGTACCTTTCTATATTGCCGGTTACTGGCATATTTATTTAGCGCTCAAAAAAGGAAGTAACAAAATGGCATTGGCTGTTTTGATTTTAGGCGTATTTGCATTTGTTATTGGAGGTATGTGGATTGGCTCCCGTGGCATGCTGGGATTTATGGCAAAATCTTATGCAGCCGGTGAAACTTCTTTGGCCCTGCTGGATAAATACCAAATGCTGATGGAAACGCTGGTGCAACTTTTGCGGGTGATTGTTTTAGCCATCAGTATCGTTTATGTTACAGCCATTTTAAAAGGCAGTACCATTTACCCAAAATGGATGGCATGGTTTAACCCGGTATTAATCTTAGCGGCAGTTTTTCTTTTATTCTTTTTAGTGCCTTCAATTGGGATTTTTTTAGCACCAACGGCAATGAAATGTTACACATGTAATAGTTTTTTCAGCATCATTGATTGCACTTAAAAACAAACAAACAGCTTTATGAAAAAAGTAAAAATAACCTTACTCGTCATTGCCGGAATTGCTATTATAGCCGCAGCTATAGTTACCTGGTTTTTTTATAAGGATACAAAAGATCCCTATGTTAAGGCATGTGATTATACGGTTGTGGATTCGCTCATTCCTAAATTCACAGAAGTGCCGATCCCATTTAAACATGAATTTAATGAAGAAAAGTCTTTACCAAGTTTAGGATCGGCAGTTATTGATATTGATGGCGATGGCATTGATGAACTGTTTATAGGAGGAGGGTATAGCCAGCAGGATGCTTTGTTTACATTTAATAAAGATAGGTTTGAACTATGGAAGGGAAACCTGCCTCAAAAAACAAACGCTCCTACTTTAGGAGCGGTATCTTATGATTGGGATAAAGATGGCAAAACAGATTTGCTGGTTACAAGAGAAGATGGCGTTTTCTTTTATAAAAATGAAGGAGATAAATTCAAAGAAACCAAACTGGATATAAAGCTCAATCAAAAATCCAATCCTGCTACTATTACATTAGGTGACGTAGATAAAGATGGTTACACTGATATTTTTCTTTCTACTTATCTAAAAAAAGATTCGATGGAAGGTCAGACAATTTTCACCAAAGAAAATTACGGGTCCAGCAGTGTATTGTTGCACAACAATGGAGATAATACATTAACAGATATAACGGAAGCGTATGGCTTAACCTATGTGCACAATACTTTCCAGGGTTTGTTTGTAGATATAAATGATGACGGCTGGCTTGATCTGGTAGTAGCCTATGATACCGGCGAACCCAGAATTTATAAAAATGAAAAAGGTAAAAAGTTTTCTCTTGCACCTAACCCCATGACAGGAAAATTTGGTTACCCGATGGGTATTGCGGCGGGGGATATAAATAATGATGGCCGGATTGATTTATTTTTTTCCAATACCGGTTCATCCATTCCAAAATTTTTGGCAAAGGGAGATTTAAAAGATGGTCAGGAACTGGTAACTGATTGGTTATTGTTTAAAAATGAGGGTAATTTTAAATTCACCGATGTTGCTAAATCTTTAAATGTTGCCGATTTTGAATTTTCATGGGGCTGCATTTTCGAAGATTTTAATTTAGATGGACGCCAGGATTTAGTAGTGGCAGAAAACTATGTAAGCTTTACGCCACATGCATTGTTTCCCTTGCCCTGTCGTTTTTTAATTCAGCTTCCTACCGGCAAATTTGCCTCGGTAGAAGAACAGGCCGGTATAGTAAACAAACATTTTGCCATCACCCCGCTCACCAGCGATTTTAATAACGATGGATATCCTGACCTGGTGAATATTAATATTAAGGGTGAATCAAAAGCATTTATCAATAAAGGCGGCAATGCCCCTTATTTGAAAGTAAGAATGCCCGTTACGAATGAAGCAATTGGGGCAAAACTTACATTAAATTTTTCTGATAGCACGTCTATAAGTAACTGGAATATGGTAGGTGAAGGATTAAGTACTGACCAGTCAAATATGTTGCATTTTGCAATTCCGGGTAAAAAAGTGCCTTTTTCTTTAATAATAAAATACAACAGCAACCGGGTTGACACTATCAATAATATTAAATCGGGAATAACCATAAGGCCCTGAGTGCTTGACTTTAAGGAAATGTTAAAGCAAAAGCATGTATTGTAAGGAAAATGGCAAAAACCAGTCTATAAAATAAAAATGCGTATGAAAATGCTTATTTCAGGACTGCTGGCAATTGCAGTCATAGTAATTTTTGCCTTTGTGCCTAATGCTAAAACTTCGTCCGCTTTAAAAATAGCTGGCGTTGAAACAAACCAGGGTATTCAATTTATTGATGCCGATTGGAACAAGGCTTTGGCAGAAGCTAAAAAACAAAACAAACTTATTTTCCTGGATGCCTATGCCTCCTGGTGTGGCCCTTGCAAACTCTTAAAGAAAAATACTTTTCCTGATAAAGAGGCTGGCGAATATTTTAACAGCAACTTTATAAATGTTGCAATTGATATGGAAAAAGGCGATGGCCCGGCCTTATCAGAAAAGTTTTCAGTTACTGCGTATCCAACATTAATAATAACCGATGCCAATGGTAAAATAATTACGTTCACACAGGGTTACATAAAGCCAAAGCAACTGATTGATTTTGGTAAACATGGCATCACACAATCAAAAAAATAGTAGCATGAATACATTGTTAAAGTCGCTTGGTTTATTTACATACGAAAGTTATTTAAGGCGTTTTGAGGAATGGGCGAAAAACGGGGAAACAAGTTCACTGAATCCATCGCAGGCATTAATAGATTTTACAAAACTAAATCTTGCAAGAACACAGCGCATTCATAAAACCATATCGATAAGTCCCGCACTAAAGAAAGCTGTTGAAAACCTGGAACATAGTTATACGTGGATGGTTATAACAGAAGCATGGTGCGGCGATAGCGCTCAAAACCTGCCGGTAATTGCAGAACTAGCAAAGCTGAATCCTGGCAAAATCAAACTGTACATTTTATTGAGAGATGAAAACGCTGAATTGATGGATAATTATCTTACGAATGGAGCAAGGGCAATACCCAAATTAATTGCCGTAAATGAAACATTGGGTAAGGA
>Ga0163148_10003660_pt1 | contig 16767 bp, 13 predicted proteins | sample OliLakLV19MP7P2_FD_148606 | JGI IMG/M metagenome (GOLD analysis project Ga0163148, IMG submission 148606) | Freshwater microbial mat bacterial communities from Lake Vanda, McMurdo Dry Valleys, Antarctica- Oligotrophic Lake LV.19.MP7.P2 | ecosystem: Environmental > Aquatic > Freshwater > Lake >...
GCGAAACTCCGCAACCAGGATGTGGTGATGTTCGGTAACATCATCCTGACCTACGCATCGGAAAACGCCCTGGCAGCACCTCCCCTCCCTGAAACCAGCGCGAAAGTGGTGGTGAGTGGAACCGGCGGTGGCCGTCCCCCTGGTTTTACCAATCTGGCTCCCTTTTCAAAATCCAAACCCAAGTCGGGGGGATTTCCCACTCTCGTTTTGGTGGGAGTTTTGGTTGCCCTGGGTGGCGCAGGGTTCCTGGCCTACAAACTCTTTTTGTAATAGTGCTACCCTGCAAAACTATTGCGGGAGGCAACAGCGGAATTCAAGGTGTTGCTCCGGCTTTCCCCTTCAATCACTCCTTTTCTAAAACGTTCAGAGCCCATCAAGGAAGAAAATCCTGAGCGACACATACTTAACTCCTCTTAAGTAATTGACGTCTTTCGCTCGGAAAGTCAGAGGGGTAAGCAAAACTCAGACCGTGTCCTCAAATAAACTATTATTTTTAAATGAATTTGTTGACACCCCGAGCTTGAATCCGTAGAACATTCCTTCCCTTTCACTCATTTAGTCTGGACGTGTGCCTTGTACAGATGAAATGGGTGAAAGGGAAACTTGGTAAAATACTTTCAGGACCGAGCCGTAGTCGGTTCGGTGGGTTTTGCCCACGTAGCTCAGTTGGTAGAGCACGTCCTTGGTAAGGACGAGGTCGACGGTTCAAGCCCGTTCGTGGGCTGTCCACCAACGGGTGACGGCAGAAAAAATAACGCAGGTTCCATAGGAGGAAACGCAAAACAGGCACAGAAGACAGTGATAACGACAGATTAAGGATATATTTATGGCAAAAGAAGCATTCGCACGTATCAAACCCCACGTTAACATCGGCACCATCGGCCACGTTGACCACGGGAAAACAACCCTCACCGCAGCCATCTGCACAATCTTGTCGAAAAAAGGCTTCGCTGAAGCCCGCGACTATTCCTCGATCGACAACGCTCCTGAAGAAAAAGAGCGTGGTATCACGATCAACACGACGCACGTTGAGTACCAGACCGAGGCCCGCCACTATGCCCACGTCGATTGTCCAGGCCACGCTGACTATGTCAAAAACATGATCACCGGTGCTGCCCAGATGGACGGAGCTATTCTCGTTGTCAGCGCCGCTGACGGCCCAATGCCTCAGACCCGCGAACACATCCTTTTGGCCCGTCAGGTCGGCGTTCCTGCCCTCGTGGTCTTCATGAACAAAGTTGACATGGTTGACGATGCTGAATTGCTCGACCTCGTTGAACTCGAAGTTCGCGAACTACTCACCAAATATGAATTCCCCGGCGACACCATCCCTATCGTCCGCGGTTCCGCTTTGAAAGCCCTCGAAGCTGCCGATATCAACGCTCCCGGTGCCAAGTGCATTCTGGACCTGATGGAAGCTGTCGACAAATACATCCCCATGCCTGAACGCGCCAAGGATCAGCCCTTCCTCATGGCTGTGGAAGACGTCTTCAACATCGCCGGCCGTGGCACCGTTGTTACGGGCCGTGTCGAACGTGGTGTTCTGAACAAGAACGAAGAAGTTGAAATCGTCGGCATCAAGCCCACGGTCAAAACAACCGTCACCGACATCGAAATGTTCCGCAAGCTCCTCGACAACGCCGAAGCCGGCGACAACGTGGGTCTCTTGCTGCGTGGTGTGAAGAAGGAAGACGTTGAGCGCGGACAGGTTCTGTCCAAGCCCGGTTCCATCAAGCCCCACACCAAGTTCAAGGCGACGGTGTATATCCTGAGCAAAGATGAGGGTGGCCGTCATACCCCCTTCTTCGCGGGTTATCGTCCCCAGTTCTATTTCCGCACAACCGACGTGACCGGTATCGCCAACCCCAAAGAAGGCGTTGAAATGGTCATGCCTGGAGACAACATCGAGCTGGTAATCGAGCTCATCACACCAGTGGCCATGGAGCAGCAAATGCGCTTCGCCATCCGTGAAGGTGGCCGCACTGTCGGTGCAGGTCGTGTTGTTGAAATCATTGCGTAAGCCGCGCGGCTAGCGTAGCTTGGAAGATTCGGAAAGACGCCAAATCCGTCTAAAGCGGGTTTGGTCTTTTCCTTTGTAATGTAAAGGGCAGTAGCTCAATTGGTAGAGTACCGGTCTCCAAAACCGAGGGTTGTGGGTTCGAGTCCCCCCTGCCCTGTACGAAGAAAGATAGAATGGAAGCTTTTAAAATTGGTGGTAGCTGGCTGGTGGCGGCTTTGGTTTACGGTCTGGTCGTTCTGGTTCTGTTTGTCGTTATGGCATACAGAACCCGGATTGTCAGGTTTGTCCGTGAAGTCAGGGTTGAATTGGCTAAATGTACGTGGCCTTGGGATCCCGAGCAAACGGGCTTCCGAAAATACAAGGTGCTGATCGATACCACGATTGTCATTTGCGTGGCCACCCTTCTGATGGCGGGTTACATCACAGGTTTTGATTTTGCGATCAACAAACTCGTCGGTTGGCTGGTGAATTTCTAAAATCATGAGTGACGAAACATTAGATACAACGGGTGAGGTGGAGCAGACGCCCCGCAAGTATCCTTCCCAGTGGTTTGCCCTACATGTCCTCTCCGGTCAGGAAGACAATGTGCGCAAGCACATGGTCAGCCGCATGCGGACCGAAGAAATGGGTGACAACATCCATGAGATCGTCATTCCGACCGAACGTATTTCCGAAGTTAAAAAAGGAAAAAAGATCGAGACCGAGCGCAAACTTTATCCCGGCTATGTTTTCGTTTCCATGTATCTTTACGACGAGGAAAAGAAGATCGTTGGTGAGACCTGGTATTTTGTGCAGGAAACCCCCGGTGTGATCGGCTTTGCCGACGGCCAGAATCCGATCGCCATGCGTGCTTCGGAAGTGGAGGGGATGCTTTCCCAGATCCGCGAAAAAGAAGAGCGGGTCACCCCGAAAATTTCCTTTGCCATGGGCGACAAGGTTCGCGTTGGTGACGGGCCTTTTGAAGGACAGGAAGGTCTTATTGGCTCCGTGGATGAAGAGCGCGGACGTGTCCAGGTGGATGTCAGCATTTTCGGGCGTTCCACTCCTGTGGAGTTGGAATATTGGCAGGTTGAAAAACTCTAGTTTTTCGCGATCCGGAATCCGGATTGCGGATAGAAGAAAAAATTTATGGCAAAAGAAGTAGTAGCAAATATCAAGTTGCAGATTCCAGCCGGAGCTGCGAACCCTGCGCCCCCGGTCGGTCCTGCTTTGGGTCAGGCAGGCGTGAATATCATGGCGTTCTGCAAAGAATTCAACGCCAGGACTCAAAAAGACGCGGGCAACATCCTTCCTGTGGTGATCACGGTCTATAAGGACAAAACCTTCACCTTCATCACCAAGAGCCCCCCGGCTGCCGTGCTTCTGAAAAAGGCCGCCAATATCGCCGCAGGCTCCAAAGAACCCAACCGTGTCAAAGTCGGTAAAGTGACCAAGAAACAGGTCGCCGATATCGCCAAGTTGAAAATGAAAGATTTGAACGCCCGCACCGACGCAGCTGCCTTCAAGATTATTGCTGGAACGGCCCGTCAGGCAGGTATCGAGATCGTTGATTGATTTATTTCGGGTCTGTCCTGAGCCAGCTCCGGACGGACATCTAAAGCAGGAGGGTCGAGGCCGCAAACCAAAACCCGCTGGAACTGCAACAAAGGATAAAAAATGGCTAAAATAGCAAGTAAGCGCTACCGCAAGGCAGCAGAGCTCGTTGATTCGAGAAAAGAATACAAACTGGAAGAAGCCGTGCAGATTCTGAAAAAGATGCCTGCCGGTAAATCCGACCAAACGGTTGAACTTTCCTTCAGCCTCGGTGTCGACCCCCGCCAAAGTGATCAGATGATCCGTGGCACGGTGGCTCTCCCCAATGGTTCTGGAAAAAAAGTCCGCGTGCTGGTCTTCGCTACCGGTAAAGCCGCCGAAGACGCCAGGGCCGCCGGTGCCGACTTTGTCGGGTTCGAAGATCTTATCAAAAAGGTTACCGAAGGTTTCCAGGGCTTTGATGTTGCTGTCGCCACCCCCGAAGCCATGACCGAAGTCCGTAAGCTCGGCAAGGTTCTTGGACCCCGTGGCCTCATGCCCAATCCCAAAACTGGAACCGTTTCGGAAGATGCCGCCAAAGCTGTCCGCGAGTGCAAGGCCGGTCGTGTCGAATACAAAATTGACAAGACTTCCAACCTGACCGTGGTCTGCGGAAAAGTTTCCTTCGACGAGAAGCTTCTTACTGAAAATGCGGCGACCGTACTAGCTGCCATTTCCAAGGCAAAGCCCTCCAGCGCGAAGGGGAAATACATCAAAAACTGTGTTCTGGCTTCAACTTTTTCGCCTGGCATCAGAATCGAAGTCTCCACCAAGGCCGTCGATTAATCCGGAAAGAAACGCAAACCTCTAATAAGACTACCATGAGAAAAGAAAAAATTTCCGTTGTCAGTGAAGTTCAGGCCTGGGTTCAGAACTCGCCCTTCATCCTTGTGACCGATTACACCGGCATCACCGTCGACCAGTTCAGCGAACTCCGCAACCGTCTGGATGCGGTGAAATCTGAAATCCATGTGGTGAAGAACACCTTCCTGCGTCGCGCCCTGAGCGATGCCCAGTTGCCACAAGTTGACGATTACCTCAGCGGCCAGACCGCCGTTGTTTTCGGTGAATCGGACATCGCGGGCACGGCCAAGATCCTGAAAAACTTCAAATCAGAGTTTGAGAAACCCAAGATCCGCGTCGGCATTGTCGACCGCTCGATCCTGAGCTCGGAAGACGTGTTGGCCATTGCCGACCTTCCTTCCCGCGAAGTGCTCCTGGCCAAGTTGCTTGGCTTGTTCAACACACCCGCTCAACGTTTGGCTTCGATCATCAACGTGCCCGCCTCGCAATTGGCACAGGTCATCAAGGCTCACGCGGAGAAAGGCGACTAAAACTTTTGATCCTGCTTCCTGAAAGGGGACGGGATCGAACAAACAAAAAGGCAATGTGTTTTCTCTAGCCCGGAAGCCTTTCCGGGATAATTGGACAACAGGTGTTGTCCGCTAGAAAAACCGAAAACCTGGAGTATAGATGGGCTGGAGTTGCGGAAGCAACAAACGTTCATCTCCAAAATAAAAGTATGGCAGCAGATCTGGAAACATTGGTAAGTCAGCTGAGCACCTTGACCGTGCTCGAAGCCGCTGACCTCGTGAAGAAACTTGAAGAAAAATGGGGAGTCAGCGCAGCCGCACCTGTGGCCGCAGCAGCCCCTGCTGGTGGCGCAGCCGCCGCACCCGCTGAAGAAAAGACAGCATTTGACGTTATCCTCAAGGAGGCCGGATCGAACAAGATCGGCGTTATTAAGGAAGTCCGTGCTGCCGTCGCCGGTCTGGGCTTGGCTGAGGCCAAAGCTTTGGTCGAAGGCGCACCGAAGACCCTCAAAGAGGGTGCAACCAAGGAAGAAGCAGAAGACATCAAGAAAAAGCTTGAGGCTGCTGGCGCCAAAGTTGAGATCAAGTAAGATCTCTTCACCTACAGGATCGGGAGAGGGCAACTTCTCCCGTTTCCTGACATTTTTATAAGAAATGCGGAGGAACGATATCCGCAAGTGGCAGAGTAAACGTTAAAAGACAAGGCAAGCACATTATGGTAACGGCACATACCGGCGAACGCATTAACTTCGGAAAAATTCCGGACGCAATTGACGTCCCCAACCTGATCGAAGTTCAGCTTAAATCCTATGATGATTTTTTGCAGACCGATCTCCCCGTGAGTAAGCGGACAAAAGAAGGTTTGCACGCGGTCTTTTCCGAAGTGTTTCCTATCGAAAGCTATGATGAAAAGATCAAGCTCGAGTTCGTCGGTTACGAAATCACTGAAGCCAAAATGTCCTCCCTGGAATGTCAGCGTGAAGGTGCGACCTTTGCCGCCCCGCTTTACGTGACGTTCCGCCTGCGTAACGAAGGCAATATCATCGAAGAAAAAGTCTACATGGGCGAACTGCCCATGATGACCGAACGCGGAACGTTCATCGTCAATGGAGCCGAACGTGTAGTGGTCAGCCAGTTGCACCGTTCCCCCGGCATCTGCTTTGAGTCCAGCATCCACGCCAACGGCAAGACACTCTATTCCTTCCGTATCATTCCTGACCGCGGATCCTGGCTGGAAGTGGCTTTCGATACCAGCGACCTGATGTATGTGCATCTTGACCGCCGGAAACGCCGCCGTAAATTCCTTATCACAACCTTCCTCCGTGCTTTGGGCTACAGCTCCAACGAAGAAATTCTCAGCCTTTTCTATCAAATCGAAGATTTCGAGCTGAACGCGAACCTTGATGAAGAAGTCATCAGCTACAAAGTTCTGATCAATGAAGTGCGTGATACCGCCAACCAGGATCTGGTTGTGGCCCGCGCCTTCGAACCCCTGACCAAAACGGTCGTCCGCCAGTTGCTGGACCTCGGCATCAACACGGTCAACGTTGTCGATATCCGTAATGACGACACCATCATCCGTTGTTTGAAAAAGGATCCGAGCCGCGACACAGAAGATGCGCTCAAGGATATTTACAAACGTCTTCGTCCCGGAGATCCCCCAACCGTCACCAACGCCAAGGCTTTGCTCAAACGTTTGTTCTTCGATGCAAAACGTTATGACATCGGCCGCGTCGGTCGTTACAAGATCAACCAGAAACTCGGCCTGGGCGTAGAACAGGAAATGCGCGTTTTGACGAACGAAGATATCATCGCCTCCACCAGCTATGTGATTAATTTGAAGCAGGGCGAAGGTTCCACCGATGACATCGATCATCTGGGCAGCCGCCGCGTCCGCGCCGTAGGTGAGCTTTTGGCCAATCAGTGCCGCACGGGTCTTGCCCGCACGGAGCGCCTGGTCAAGGAGCGCATGACCTTGTTCGACGTGAACACGGAAGGCATGACCCCCCAGAAATTGATCAACCCGAAAGCGTTGTCCGCCGTCATTCGTGACTTCTTCGGACGCAGTCAGCTTTCCCAGTTGATGGATCAGACGAACCCCCTGTCCGAGCTGACCCACAAGCGCCGATTGTCGGCCCTTGGACCCGGAGGATTGAGCCGCGACCGCGCAGGCTTCGAAGTCCGTGACGTTCACACATCGCACTACGGCCGTATCTGCCCTATCGAAACCCCTGAAGGTCCTAACATTGGTCTGATCTCATCGATGTCGAGCTTTGCCCGCATCAACGAATTCGGATTCATTGAAACGCCCTACCGCAAGGTCATTAGTGGCAAGGTTACGGAAAAAATCGATTATCTGACTGCTGACCAGGAAGAGAACTACGTCGTTGCGCAGGCGAACGCCTCGCTCGGCAAGAACGGTGAATTCCTCAGCCCGAAGGTTTCCGTCCGCTCCAAGGGCGACTTTCTTGAAGTCGATCCGGCCAAAATCCATTACATGGACGTCTCCACAAAACAGCTTGTTTCCGTGGCGGCAGGCCTGATTCCGTTCCTTGAGCACGATGACGCCAACCGCGCGCTCATGGGCTCAAACATGCAACGCCAGGGTGTGCCTCTCATCCTGACCGAAGCTCCCCTCGTGGGAACCGGCATGGAAGGCAAAGTTGCCCGCGATTCCAAAGCTGTTGTGCTGTCTGAAGGTACTGGGAAAGTTGCCTCGGTCACCGCAAACGAAATCATCATTACCAAGGACGGCGAACTGCCTGAAGGCAAGAAGAAGTCCAAGACGGATGCCGAAAATGGAATTTTCAGCCATAAGCTTCGCAAGTACATGCGCTCCAATGCTGGTACCTGCGTCAACCAACGTCCTTTGGTCAAGAAAGGCCAAAAAATCACCAAGGGCCAGGTCATTGCTGACGGTCCTTGCACGGATCAGGGCGAACTGGCTCTGGGCCGCAACGTGCTCGTCGCGTTCATGCCCTGGAATGGTTATAACTTCGAAGATGCTATTCTCATCAGTGAGAAGATTGTCAAGGAAGACATCTACACCAGCATCCACATTGAAGAATTCGAAATCTCGGCCCGTGACACAAAGCTCGGACCTGAAGAAATCACCCGTGACATCCCGAACGTCGGCGATGAAGCACTCAAGAACCTCGGACCTGACGGTGTCGTTCGCATCGGTGCGGAAGTCGGACCTGGCGATATTCTCGTCGGTAAGATCACCCCGAAGAGCGAAACTGAACTGGCTCCCGAAGAACGTTTGCTTCGTGCCATCTTCGGTGAAAAAGCAGCTGATGTGAAAGATTCCTCCCTCGTTGTTCCCTCTGGAACCTATGGCATCGTCATGGATGTCAAGGTCACGGCCGGCAATACCAAGGTCAAACTGGAAAAACTTTCCCCCACTGAAGCAAAACGTCAGGGCAAGGCCATTGGCGACAAGTATGCCAAGAAGACTTCCGAGTTGACCGAGGAACTTACCCAATCGCTTTCCAACATCCTGCTGAATGAAAAAATTCCTCTCGATGTGGTGAACGCCGAAACCGGTGAGATCATTATTCCTGCCAACCGCAAGATCACCAAGACGCTGCTTCGCAAGATGGCGGCTGTTTACGATCATATTGAAATTGATCCAAGCCCGATCCGTATCAAGATCCGCGAGATCATCAGCATGTTCGAAGCGAAGTTCCAGCAGTTGGAAAACGAAAAGGATATGGAAATGGACCGCGTTGAAGCAGGGGACGACATCGATCCCGGCATCATCAAACAGGTCAAAGTTTATGTCGCCTCCAAGCGCAAGCTTTCGGTCGGTGACAAGATGGCAGGTCGCCACGGAAACAAGGGTGTTGTCGCCAACATCGTTCCTGAAGCCGACATGCCTTTCCTTCCCGATGGATCTCCCGTTGACATCGTCCTGAATCCTCTCGGCGTGCCTTCCCGCATGAACGTTGGTCAGGTTCTGGAAACCCACCTCGGTATCGCAGCCCGCATCCTTGGTTTCAAGGTCGCGACTCCGGTTTTCGACGGCATTTCTGAAAATCAGATCCGTTCCTACCTCAAGGAAGCCGGTCTGGATGAAGACGGTAAAACTGTTCTTTATGATGGACGCACCGGTGAATCCTTTGACCAGCGTGTGGTTGTCGGACAGATTTACATGTTGAAACTCGGACACATGGTCGCGGACAAGATCCACGCCCGTGCGGTCGGACCCTACTCGCTCGTTACACAGCAGCCTCTGGGTGGTAAAGCCCAATACGGCGGTCAGCGTTACGGGGAAATGGAAGTCTGGGCCATGGAAGCCTATGGCGCCGCCTACACCCTCCAGGAATTGCTCACGGTCAAATCCGATGACGTTCCAGGCCGCACCCGCATCTACGAGAGCATCGTCAAGGGCGACAACTCGCTCCAGGCAGGTACTCCCGAATCCTTCAACGTTCTGATCAAGGAAATGCAGAGCCTATGCCTCGACATCAAAGTCGGTGAGCGCAGCAAGGACGGTTCCGATCAGATCAAGAACCACAATGACGATTACGGCGCTTCCGCCCGATCCTCCTAATACGATTACGAATCACGCAAGACACCAAAGAACGACGAAATAAAGCACACTATGAGCAAGGAAATACAATCAGCACGTGAGATTCTCGGCGCGGAGCGCGCGGTCGGGTTTGATGAAGTGGCGATTTCCATCGCCTCCCCTGAGACAATAATGTCCTGGAGCCGCGGTGAAGTGAAGAACCCTGAAACCATCAACTACCGCACGTTCAAACCGGAATTTGGTGGACTGTTCTGTCAGCGCATATTCGGACCCGTCAAGGATTACGAATGTGCCTGCGGAAAATACAAACGTATCAAGTATAAGGGCGTCATCTGCGACCGTTGTGGCGTGGAAGTGACCTTGGCTCGTGTCCGCCGTGAACGCATGGGTCATATCGAACTGGCCGTGCCTGTCACCCATATCTGGTTCTACAAATGCATGCCCAGCCGTATCGGTCTGATGATGGACATGACTGCCCGTGAACTCGAGCGCGTCATTTATTATGAAGATTACCTGGTCATCGATCCCGGCAACACGCCTCTGGAAGCCAAACAACTCCTGAGCGAAATCGAATATCGCGAAGCCATTGATCAATATGATGACGGTTCATTCCTGGCTAAAATGGGTGCTGAAGCCATCCGTGATTACCTGAAACGCATTGATCTCGGTGCCCTGATCCAGGAACTGGAAGTTGCTTTGGTTTCGACCAAAAGCAAACAGCTCCGTAAGAAGATCTCCAAGCGGCTGAAATTAACCAATGGGTTCCTCGGTTCCAACAGCCGTCCCGAATGGATGATTCTGGAAATTCTTCCTGTCATTCCTCCGGATCTGCGTCCCCTGGTTCCTCTCGAAGGTGGACGTTTCGCCACCTCCGATCTGAACGACTTGTATCGTCGCGTCATTAACCGTAACAATCGTCTCCGCACTTTGCTGCAGCTCAAAACCCCGGAAGTCATCATCCGGAATGAGAAGCGCATGTTGCAGGAAGCTGTTGATGCCTTGATGGACAATGGACGTCATGGTCGCCCCGTTACCGGTGCCGGCAACCGTCCTCTCAAATCCCTCTCCGACATGCTCAAGGGCAAGACCGGTCGCTTCCGTATGAACTTGCTGGGCAAGCGTGTGGATTACTCCGGCCGTTCCGTCATCGTCATTGGACCTGAACTCAAGCTCAACCAGTGCGGTCTACCTAAGAAGATGGCCCTCGTCCTGTTCGAACCTTTCATCATCCGTCGTTTGAAGGAGCTCGGCTACGTGCACACCGTGCGCAGTGCCAAGAAGCTCATTGAGCGCCGCGAACCGATCGTTTGGGACATCCTCGAAGAGGTGACCGTGGGTCACCCTGTCCTCCTTAACCGTGCTCCGACGCTTCACCGTTTGTCCGTCCAGGCTTTCGAGCCTGTTCTGATCGAAGGCGATGCCATCCGTGTTCATCCCCTGGTTTGTACGGCTTATAATGCCGACTTCGACGGTGACCAGATGGCGGTTCACGTTCCTCTATCGGTCGAAGCCCAGTTGGAAGCCCGTATCCTCATGCTGGCCACCAACAACATCTTTGGACCTTCCAACGGACGTCCGATCACGACACCAACACAGGACATCACTCTGGGTTGTGCCTTCCTGACCGCCAATCCCAAGAAAGCGCCCGTAACAAAGTCCGTTGAAAAACCACGTCTTTGCATCATGGATAATGCCGATGAAGTTCTCTATGCCTATTCCGAGGGCATGTTGACATTGCACTCACCCTTGCTCTTCAAGAACCCCGACCTCGGTAAGGACACCATCTACGGTGACAAAGCCAACAAGTTCATCGAAACGACACCGGGTCGCGTGATCTTCAATGGCATCTGGCCCGACGAAATCGGCTTCTACAACAAGAAAGCCGGCAAGAAACAGCTGGGTGACATTATCAACCGTTGCTATCAGGTCTGCGGCCATGCCCGCACCGTCCGCACGCTGGATGACATGAAAGAAATCGGTTTCAAATACGCCACCAAGGCCGGTATTTCGATCGGTATCGATGACATGATCATTCCCGAGGAAAAAGGAGAAGTCGTCAAGAAGGCCTACGAATCGGTTGCCACTGTGCATAAACAGTACAACCAGGGAGCCATCACCGACGGCGAACGTTACAACAAGATCGTCGACATCTGGACCCAGGCTACCGACGAAGTTGCCAGCGTGGCGTTCCGCGCTTTGGAATACAACAAGGGCAAGGCTGAAATCAACCCCGTCTTCCTGATGGTGGATTCCGCCGCCCGAGGCAACCGCAACCAGGTTCGCCAGTTGTCCGGCATGCGCGGTCTGATGGCCAAGCCCTCCGGTGAAATCATCGAACGTCCTATCGTCGCGAACTTCCGCGAAGGTCTGACCGTTCTGGATTACTTTATCTCCACCCATGGTGCCCGAAAAGGTCTCGCCGATACTGCGTTGAAAACCGCCGACTCCGGTTACATGACCCGTAAGCTCGTTGACGTGGCCCATGACGTGATCATCACCGAACCCGATTGCGGAACGGTCAAGGGCATCTGGGTCGAAGCTGTTTACGAAGGTGAAGACGAAATCGTCAAGCTACGCGAACGTCTTATCGGCCGTGTATCCTGCGATGACATCGTTGACCCCGTCAGCGGAAAAGTGGTCGTTGGTGCCAGCGAGCTGATCGACGAAAAGAAAGCTGAAGCCATTGAGGCTCTTGGCCAGGAGAAAGTTCGTATCCGTTCCGTCCTGACCTGCGAAACCCGTCGTGGCGTTTGCAGCAAGTGTTATGGTTTGAACCTTGCCACCAACAAAGTGGCAAAATTGGGTGAAGCCGTCGGTATCATTGCGGCCCAGTCCATCGGGGAGCCCGGCACCCAGTTGACCATGCGTACCTTCCACGTCGGCGGAACAGCTTCCCAGGTCTTTAAACAGCCCCAAATCAAAGCCAAGAACGACGGTATTGCCCAATACACAGAACTCAAGACGGTGCAGGCCCTTGATGGAACTTACATCGCCCTGAACAAGAGTGGAACCATCAGCATCCACACCAATGATGGTCGTGAGCTGGAGAAATACACCATCGTTATTGGATCCGTCATCACGGTTGCCGAAGGTGCCAAGGTCAAGAAAGGTCAAACCTTTGTCACTTGGGATCCCTACAACGTTCCTATTCTGACCGAGAAGTCCGGAAAGATCGAATTCCGCGACATTATTGAAGGCGTGACCATGAACCGCGAGGTTGATGACACGACTAAGATGGTTGAAACAGTGATCATCGAACACAAAGAAGATTTGCATCCGCAAATCCTCGTGGTGGATGACGCCGGTCAGCCTCTGGCAGCCTATTCCATTCCTTCCGGTGCCCACATCGAAGTGCAGGAAAACACCAAGGTCAAGGCCGGCCAACGTCTGGCCAAGACTCCACGTAAAGTGGCCAAGACCAAGGATATCACCGGGGGTCTTCCCCGCGTGGCAGAATTGTTCGAGGCCCGCAAACCCAAGGACGCTGCCGAGATCGCCAAGATCGATGGCGAAGTCAACATGGGTGGAACGTCCCGCGGCAAGAAGCTCCTCACCATTAAGGATAAGGAAACCGGTCTGGAAGAAGAGCATCAGATTCCTCTCTCCAAGCACCTGATCGTGTATCAGGGAGACTTGGTCAAGAAAGGTCAGCAGCTCACCGAAGGACCTGTTGTTCCACACGAAATCCTGGAAGTCTGCGGACCCCAGGAATTGCAGGAATACCTCGTCAACGAAGTGCAGGAGGTTTACCGCCTGCAAGGCGTGGAAATCAATGACAAGCACATTGAAACGATCGTGCGCCAGATGCTTCGCAAGGTCAAAGTGACCGAGCCCGGTGATACGGTGTTCCTCTGGGGCGATCAGGTGGATCGTCTTCAGTTCGAAGAAGAGAACCGCAAGGTCTCCGGTGTGGGTGGTAAACCTGCCGAAGCCACACCAGTTCTCCTTGGCATTACTAAAGCCTCCCTCGAAACGGAAAGCTTTATCTCGGCAGCTTCTTTCCAGGACACGACACGTGTTCTGACCGATGCGGCAACGCTGGGTAAGACAGACCGTCTCCGTGGGTTCAAGGAAAACGTCATCATGGGTCACTTGATCCCTGCCGGAACGGGGTTCCATACCTATCGCCGCATCCGCCTGGTCAAGCTGGGTGAGGAAATCGGCGAACCCTTGGTGGGCATGGAAGATACGGCCAAAGACGAAGAAGCCCAGCGTAACAAAGTTGCCCTGGAAATCCCCGCCTTTGCCAGCTGATCTTCAAGAAAGAAATCGACTGTCGAAAAGGCCCGCTATTAAGCGGGCCTTTTTCTTTTACAGAATCGCAGGCATCTTAAAAAGTTGTCTCTGAAGAATTGTCAGGTATTTTTTGCACATAGACCAAAGCAAGTTGACTTGGCGACCCTAAAGTAGCTTGGGCATCTTGCCCAAGTCTTGAAGTCCTTTGGATTCCCAAGTATTTGTAGCGTCGGCCTCAGAGCTTTGTCCCCTTCTTTACCGGGTCAGCCCGTTAATATTGTATAAAGGAGTGGAGCAAGTCGGCAAGGTATCCACTATGATGAGAACGCCGCGATTGGAATGGGAAGGGTTATGCATCACGTGATACCCCGTGGCAATGAACAGGCCTGGTAGAATGGGTCAGAGAGCTTGAATATCTGGAAAGAGGAGGAAATTTTTTGATTGTAAAAAAGTTGGAGCACGAATAAATAAGAACGGGAATCGGGAGAAAAATCTTCCATCTTAGAAAAATTGTTAAGGGTCGACGACTGACCCGAATGGCACTAAGACAAGGTTGTTTTAGGATTCATTTTCTTACCCAAGCCATCTAAAATCGCGAAGATCATAAGCTTATCTTAGTGCCATTCGGCTCAGCCTACTACATTTTACATCTTTTTTGTGTTATATAGATTTGTTGGGCCGGGTTTAGTTAGGTTTATGGGCTGAATAGGAAGTTCTTGTCGAGAAGGTGGGAGACATGCTTAAAGGCAAGAAGCGTGAGATGGATCAGACTGAAGCTGGACGTTTGGCAGGGACGAGTCGTTCTGTTCCTGTGGAGAAAGTTCGCCGAAGAAAAGGAAAAGCGACTACGCATTTTAAATTGAGTTCGATTATTAAGGGAGAAGTAAGCAGCCTTAGCTGAAGAACTAGGCTATCAAATCAATAAGGGAATTGATCAAACAGTAAGGAGACTCGATAAACAACGCCACAAGAAAAACGCGCTTAACCAAAAACCTAGCCAATACAGCAAAGTGTGCAATTTAGACTGACCCCATTTACATTTACTCGTTTGTAATCGGAGCGAAATCCATGAAGCCGAGAACGAAACTAAACTTGGCTCTTGGCCTGCTCCTATTGGCACTACTGATTTGGTGGTTATAGCCCTCCGCGTCAGACTCCGGAACAGCGGGTTCAACTTTTCCAATCAAATCTCCCATATCCCAGATGTCTGGTCATGATTCCGAAGCAAATGAGGAGCAAACAGCCCAACTTGCATAAAGCACCCCCCAGCATAAAGAGGCTGCGAGAAAAAGTGCAGCTGATAAAATCGCCTCGGCTTACAAGACGCCTACCAACTTTTATGAACGAGTCGTGGATCAGCATGGGAATCCGGTGGATGGGGCAGCAATCAAGTACAGTGCTATCGACCGTTTTTTTGAGTCTGGGTCTAAGTATGGAAGTTACAGGTGATGAGAATGGTTATTTCTCAATTGAAAATATCAAGGGAGCCGGGCGCTCAGTCTCTTTATCCAAGGAAGGCTACTATCCGATTGACGAAAAACCTCGGCTGCATTTGCTTATGGTGTAGGAGCAGATTCGACAAGAAAAGTGCCTCCCTCCAAGGACAATCCGGCTTTTTTTGAACTTCAAAAAATGGGGGAAACAGAGCCTTTAGTGCCAGTTGAAACCGGTGGAAATGTCAATTCCGAAAAACGGAACTCCAGTTCGAATCAGCCCTGCCACCGGATTGAAAGGCAGCGCGGATCAGGCGACAATACAAGTGGAGGCTTGGACCAATAATCAAGGTGTGGCTCCTAACTCAAATCAGTTATATGATTGGCGTTTTAGAGTTTCAGTGCCCGGTGGTGGCCTTGTTGATCGCATAGACCAATTTGGGTTTGAAGCCCCTTTGGGAGGATATAAGGCTTTTGATGAAGTTGGTTATCGAAAGGGAGACCAACCTTGGAAAGCCGATTTTGAAAAAGAGTATTCCGCTATTTTGTCCAATGACACCTATGCGCGGTTTAAACTGTTCTTTACTACAGGAGGCACCCATTTCATTGAACTTGAATCTTACGTCAACCCAATTCCAGGTCATCGCAATCTAGAGTTTGATCCTAAAAAATCAGCTAATCTCTAGCAATCAAGTCTTGACGTCATCGAGGAGCTATTGGGCTCACTTCTCAGCGGGCTGCTGCCGGTTTGAAGCGGGGACATGTGTTAACGGGGTCAACTGGTAGCTTTTAACACATTAGAACACCCAAGGAGCCTTTGGTTGGGCCCCTCAACTTGGTTTGGATCTGAGGAGGTTTTTTCTGATTTTTTAAGACACACCTCTTTTATCCAGGAGCAAAGAAGAGATCCGCTCTTGACTTGTATTTCGACAACTACTGAAAACGACCTGCAGTTCACTTAAAATAGTCCTAAATCATGACTGAAATTGGCATTGCTTTGCCATTGACCGGACAAATCTCCGTTTTATGATGTTCGGCTATGTCAGACGGTGTAGCAGATCTGGTTCCGGTAGGAATTTTGTGCAACATTTCCCCCCAGGACTTGGAAACCTTGAAATTTTATGGTGTGTTCGGCGAATTCGGGCCGGGCGAAATCGTGGTGGAGCAAGGCGTCCAACAAACGTGCCTCTTCATCGTGATATCCGGTTTTTGGAAGTGATGATTACCGGGCAGGCCAAAGATGTAAAATTGGGTGAAATTGGTCCCGGTGACTGTATCGGGGAAGTTAGTATTTTCGAGCCAGGAACTGCCTCTGCATCGGTTCGTGTTGTGGAAACATCCGTCCTCTGGAGTCTGGATGTCCAATCCCTTCAAACCTACTTTGAGCAGCTTCCAGTTGCGGGCGGGCAGTTAATGCTGGGAATCGCCCAGTTGCTTAGTAAACGTCTTCGCCAAGCCAATCAGACCATCCTTTCCAATCAGATCGTTCCTGTTCACCTCAGTGTCCGGGCCGGCACCCTCCGCGAGCCCATTAAGGCCAGCACGACTGAAACGAAAGAGTCCGGCGGCGGGCTCTTTGGCGGTGTCTTCGGTTCCAAAAAGCCGGAAGCCCCCAAGATCTCGACCCGGATCAAGAAGTAAGCAAAAGGTTTCGCACCC
>Ga0163148_10003666_pt1 | contig 16744 bp, 19 predicted proteins | sample OliLakLV19MP7P2_FD_148606 | JGI IMG/M metagenome (GOLD analysis project Ga0163148, IMG submission 148606) | Freshwater microbial mat bacterial communities from Lake Vanda, McMurdo Dry Valleys, Antarctica- Oligotrophic Lake LV.19.MP7.P2 | ecosystem: Environmental > Aquatic > Freshwater > Lake >...
GCGCCGACTGGCTTGGGCAGCGCGAACCCTTCGATGCAGCGTCACGTGCCGCTGCATCGAAGGGTTCGCGCTGCCCAAGCCAGTCGGCGCTGAAGCCCGCCACGTCAGTGCTGCTGCGTGGTTGTGCTGATGACGCCACTGCCGCTGTTGCCCCTGTTGCCACTTTTTTTGCCGCCACCTTCATTCCACCCCCTGCAGCACGGCAGCAAAAAGCGCCGCCTGTTGCTGCCAGGTCGGCAGTTGCTGCCCGGCGGCCTTCGCACCTGCGGCCAGCCGCGAACGCAGCGCCGGGTCTGACACCAGCATTTGCAACGCTGCTTGCAAGGCCGGTACGTCGCCTGTGGGAACCTGCAAGCCGGCTTGCGGCGGCAAGGTCTGCGCCAGCGCACCGGCACGGCTGGCCAGCACCGGCAGGCCAGCAGCCAGCGCTTCTGCCACGGCCATTCCGTAGCCTTCATGCCAAGACGGCATCACCAGCAGGTCGGCGGCTGCGTAATGCGCTTGCAGCGCGGCAGGGCTGACTTCGCCATGCCACTGCACACGCCCACGCAGACGGGGCTGCTGGCTTTGGGCCAGCACTGCGGCAGCCGTTGCGCTGTCTCGCGTCATGCTGCCTACGCAGTGCAGCGTCCAGTTCAGCGTGCTCAGACCCGCCAGGGCATCCAACAGCAAGCCGTGGCCCTTGCGCGGCGTGACGGTGGCCACGCACAGCAGTTGCACCGGGCGCTCGGAATCGGTTGGCTTGTCTACACCGCCACCCTCGCTGGCCGCGCTTGAAGTCGAAAACCCCAGATGACGCTCGGTTCCAGGCTCGACAACCGCCACGCGCGAAAGCGCAACCCCCATCGCCACCACATCTTGCTGTGTGCTGGCACCGGTGACGATGGTCTGCCGCGCCAGCGCGAGGGCTTGCGTTTCGCTGTGCAGCAACTGTGCTTTCTGCACTGCACCCAACCCTGTTTCCATGTGCAAAGGGTGGTGCAGCAACGCCACCCAGCGCAGCCGCTGTGCATGTGCTGCCACGACCTCAGCCAGCACGCCGAAGGCCAGGCCGTCTGCCACCACCAGCGTGTCGTCTGCCAGCGCGCCGATCTGCGCTGCTGCACGTGCCAACGACGCTGTGTCGGGCGCAGGCCAGTCGGCGTCGATGCGCAGCACCGTCACGTCCCAGCCGGACTCGCCCATGGCCTGGGCCATCGCGCGCAAATAGCGGTAGCCGCCAGTGGGCGTGGCCCAGTCGCCGGGTATCAGCAGCGTGAACGAGCGTGGGTTACTCATCAGCGATGTTCAAACCGGCGGCAAGGCGCCCTCGTAGGCCGCCCAAGCCACATGCGATTCGTTCAGCGTCACGCGCATCCACGCCAACCCAGACTGGCCAGCAGCGGGCAACGCGTGCGGCCCCAATGCGCCATCGGCAATGCGTGCGGCAATGCGGTCGTAGATGACGCGCGCCATGAATTCCGTCGTGGTGTTTTGGCCGGCAAATTCCGGCAGTTCGTCGAGGTTGCGAAAGTTCAACGCCGCCAGTTCTTCCTTCAACACCTGCGTGGCCAGGCCGATGTCGACGACGATGCCGTCGGCGTCCAGCGCCGTGCGGCGCAGTTCCAGGTCGACGACGTAGGTGGCGCCATGCAGGCGTTGCGCTGGCCCGAAGACTTCACCGCGGAAGCTGTGGGCGATCATGAAATGGTCTCTGACGTTGACGGTGTACATCGCTGCTGTGTTCTGGGTTCGGGGTTGTGGGTCTCAGGTGTCAGCCTGGGGGTAGTCGATGCGGTGGCACAAGACGTCGGCATGGGCATGGCCCGCCAAGCCCGCCAGCACATCGGGCAATTCTGCAAAAGGTGCGGTGTGGGTGATCAGTATGTCCAGCGCGGGGTCGGTCAGCAGGCTCAAGGCCAACGCCAAGCGGCGGCGGTGGGTCCAACGTGCGCGCTGGGCATTGGCTACTGTGCCCACTTGCGAGCTTTTCAGCACCAAACGGCGGGAATGGAATGCCTGGCCCAGTGGCACCGACACGTTGCGGCTGCCGTACCAACTGAGCTCTAGCACCGTGGCCTCGAAACCGGCCAATGCCAGCGCTGTGGCCAAACCTGCCGCCTGGCCGCTGGTGTGGATGACAAGGTCGGCGTCGGGCTGGGCAGCATCAGGCAACACAAACTGGGCGCCCAGCGCACGGGCTGGTGCGGCGCGTGCCGCTTGCGTGTCCACCACCTGCACCTGGCAGCCGGGCACGCGCGCAGCCAGCCAGGCCATCAGCAACCCCAGCGTGCCAGCGCCCACCACCACGACGCGGCTACCGACGCGCGGCGGCGCGTCCCACAGCGCATTGATCGCGGTTTCCAGCAGTGCTGCCAGCACCGCCCGCGCGGCGGGCACGCCTGGCGGCAGCGGCAGCACGGCATCAGCAGGCACCTGAAACAGCGTTTGGTGCGGATACAGGCAGAACACGGTGCGGCCCAACAGCGTAGGTGGCCCAGCTTCCACCACGCCCACATTCACATAGCCGTACTTCACCGGCCCGGGAAAGTCGCCAACCTGAAAGGGCGCGCGCATGCGTTCGAACTCGCTGGCAGGCACTTCGCCGCGCCAGACCAGGCTTTCAGTACCGCGACTGATGGCGCTGTGCAGGGTGCGTACGCGCACCTCGCCTTCAGCCAGCGGCGGCAGCACTTCGCTGCGCAACTCGGCGTGGCCGGGGGCCGCCACCCAGCAGGACTGTGCTGTGGGGCCGCTGGGGGGTGTTGAATGGTCGGGAGCAGTCAAAGTCAAAGCGCTTGATTTGGCGTGGGGGGCAGTTGGGGATAATCGGCGGCATTAGGGGGCAAGGCAGCTTGGGCGCGCAAGCTGGCGCAGTGAAACCCTGCGGATACACGCGCTGGCTGCGCTGATGTTACGGTTGACGCCATGAACCTGCATCGCCCCTTTGCTGCGCCAACCCAGGCCGGGCCGTGCACAGGCGCAGGCGCATTCCAGCCCGCATTGCGCCAATCTGAGCGCCGCGAATTGCTGGCTTTTGCTGTCGGCCTGCTGCTGCTGGCCCTTGTCGCCAGCGGGGCCGCTGGCCTGGGCGCTGACTACGTCGTCAAGGCCATGCTGCTGTACACCGCAGCGGCCACCCTGGCCTGGCGCGCGTCGCGCGGCGGCACGCACCCGTTCCCGCGTTGGGGGCCTGCCAACCGCGTCACCACGCTGCGCCTGATGCTGGTGGCGCTGCTGGCGGCGTTGATCGGAGAAAGCCTGCTGCACCCGCCGATGCAAGCGACACCGCTGACCTGGGGCATCGTCGTGCTGGCGACCGTGACCGCGCTGCTGGACGCAGTCGATGGCGCACTGGCGCGGCGCAGTGGTTTGAGCAGCGCCTTTGGCGGGCGTTTCGACATGGAAACCGATGCTGCGCTGATCCTGGTGCTGTGCGCTCTGGTCTGGCAAAGCGGCCAGGCCGGGGCTTGGATACTGGCCGCCGGGCTGATGCGCTACGCCTTCCTGGCTGCCGCCTGGCGCTGGACCTGGCTGGCGGCACCGCTGGCGCCCAGCCGTCGCCGCCAGACGGTGTGCGTGGTGCAGATCACGACCCTGATCGTCTGTCTGGGGCCGATCGTGCCGCAGCCGCTGGCCACAGCCTTGGCGGGGTGTAGCCTTGCTCTGCTTTGTTTGTCCTTTGCCGTGGATATTCGTCAGCTGGCGCAACAGCGCCGCCCCCTGCAAGGGGCATAAGTAAGGAGTGCTGAACATGCGTACCGAAACTTGCCAAACCCAAACTCAAACCCAACCCCAACCAACACGCCGCACTGCGCTGTACCTTGGGGCTGCCTTGTTGACGGCATTCGCAGCGCCAGCGCTCGTGCAGGCGCAAGCAACCAGCCAAGGCGCACGCTACGAGCTCGACCCCGATCATCTGACGGTCGCTTTTTTGGTCGACCACATCGGCTACGCCAAAACCTTGGGCATGTTCCGCGCCGCGCGCGGCAGCTACAACTTCGATGAGGCCAGCAAGACGCTGACCGATGTGCGCATCGAAGTGCAGACCGACAGCGTGTTCAGCAACCAGCGCAAACGCGACGATCACCTGAAAGGCGCCGACTTTCTGAACAGCGCCCAGTTCCCGCGCATGGTGTTTACTGCCGCTACCGCCCAGCGAACGGGTGATCGAACTTTCGAGATCAAGGGTCAGTTGCAGTTGCTGGGCAAGACGCTGCCGCTGACGCTGCTGGCCACGTGGAACAAGAGTGCCGAGTCCCCCATGGGCGGCATCGGGCGCAAGCCTTATGTGATGGGCGTGTCAGCACGCGGCAGCTTCAAGCGCAGTATTTTCGGCATGAACTACGCCGTGGCCAATGGCTGGGTCGGCGACAACGTGGACTTGATCATCGAGTTCGAGGCCATTCGCCGGTGACGCCCGCCAGGGCCTGGGCACCGTGGGCACCCTGACCGCTTTGGCGCCGGGCTGGTGGCTGTGTTTCGGCCTGGCCTTTTTGCTGCTGAACACGCTGCTGACCTTCGAGAACCGCTGGCCTGGCTTTGGCGTGCTGCACATGCCGCGCTTGTCGTATGAACTGTGCCTGGCCGTGGTGGCGTTGCTGGGCTGGGTGGAGTGGCGCGGTGCGCTGTCAGGCAGGGCGGCCAGCGTCATGGCGCTGGGTTTCGTTGGCATGGTGGCGGTGCGTGGCTTTGTGGCGCGCGTCTCCGATCGCAATCGAACGGCTATCGCGCAACGCCCAGTGCCGGAAGTTCCGCCGCGAGAGTAGCTTCCCGTCCATTCGCAGGCGGCAATCGCCAAGGGATATGGCTTGAGGCCGCGTCAGGTTCACGACGGCCAGTTGCCGCGTTCGTTTGTCTGCAGCGTTGACACTCGACTCCCGATGTTTGCGTATATCGTTTTTGGTTCAGTTCACTTCGACATCGTGCGGATAATCCGCCTACCGAATAAGAACATTGTTGTCGCCAACCACGATGTATTACTCTCCTAAATAGAGGTAACACTTTATGGCAACCAATCTGACGAGCAAAGGCCAGGTCACGGTTCCGAAGACGGTGCGCGACTACTTGGGTCTGAAGCCAGGTGCGCGGGTCTCGTTCGAACGCCTGCCCAACGGGGACGTGGTGCTTCGCCCGGCAGGAGGGCGCAGCAAGCCTCGTGTGAGCCGCTTCGCCAAGCTGCGCGGTCGAGCGACGGTGCGCATGACGACGGAGGCGATTCTTGCCCTGACCCGCGGCCCGTAAGCGCATGATCCTCGTCGACACCAACGTCCTGCTAGACGTCGTGTCGGACGACCCGAAATGGGCGCAGTGGTCACAAGGGCAGCTGGAGACGGCCAGCCTGACGGATCGGCTCGTGATTAATCCGGTCATCTATTCGGAGCTGTCCATCGCATTTGCGAGGATCGAGGAACTGGAGCGCGTGCTCGTGGACGCGTCGGTGGTGGTCGAGCCGATCCCGCGCGACGCGCTGTTCCTGGCCGGAAAAGTCTTCCTGGAGTACCGACGACGGAAGGGAACGAAGCAGGGCGTCCTGCCCGACTTCTATATTGGTGCGCACGCGGCGGTTATGCAGTGGCCCCTACTGACTCGGGACGCGGGTCGCTTTCGGGGCTACTTTCCGACCGTGCGGCTGATTACGCCGGATCAGTAGCGTACGAACCGCGCCATCGAGCGGCGGCGTCCTCAGCGTGACGTGCTCGATGTTGCGTTGTCACGTCGTGGTACCGCCATGGCCTAGCAGGCCGTTGAAAAAGGCTGATGATTGATGGATTTCATGCACTCAGGAACAGCGCGACGGCGTGATGAGCATGTCATGTCGTTGCCCGCTCGCCGCGTTTGCTGCGATTCGGCTAGATGTAACGCTTCAGATCGGCTCATGGGTGCTCTCTGGGACAGGCTATTGGGTTGTCGTACACAGGCGGCTGATGCGCAGCAGATTGTAGGCCGCAGCAGTGAGCCACATCAGCTGCGCGTTGCGCTCAACGCCGTGCAGCCGGGTCTTGCGCAAGCCGCCGACGCTCTTGCCCCAGCCGAAGAACTGCTCGATGCGTTTGCGCACGATTTGGCTGGCTCGATAGGCAGGCGCGTTGAGCGTGCGCCCATCGAGTCCTCGGGTGGTGCGGTTGCTCACGCAGGCGACATGCGGTGCGATGTGCGTCGCTCGCAGCCCCGTGACGAACTGCTGCGTGTGATAGCCCTTGTCAGCGCCGACGCTCTTGGGCCGAAGATGCTTGCGGCGCTGCCGCGAGAGCAACGCCAGCGCTGCTTCCGGCTCGGTGACGCCCACCGAGGCCGTGAGCGACACATCGGTGACCAGACCATGGCGATTGTCCATCAACGCGTGACCCGTAAAGCTCAGCTTGGCTTCTGGATCGGTGGTGCTGGCGTGCGTGTCGTTGCGGCGCCGCTCGCCTTTGAAGTCCCGATCCCCACCCGCATCCGGCGGCGAGCCGCCACCGTCCTTGGGTCGAAACGACTTCAGCGACGCCCAGGCCTCGATCAAGCTGCCATCGACACTGAAGTGCTCGTCCGACAGCAAATCAAGGCGCCGCGCTTCGCGCACCACGGCGTCGAAGAACCTCAGCGCCACCTGTTCGTGCGCCAGGCGCTCGCGGTTCTTGCTGAACGTCGAGTGATCAAAAGCCGGCTCCTCCAGACTCATGTCCAGGAACCAGCGAAACAGAATGTTGTAGTCGAGCGTCTCGCAGAACAGTCGGTCGCTGCGCACCGAGTACAGCGCAATCAACAGCTGTGCCTTCAGCAATCTCTCCGGCGGAATCGATGGGCGGCCAATCTGGCTGTAAATCCCGTCCAGCAACGGCTGAATCTGCTGCAGTGCCAACTCCGTGTAAGCCTTGATCGAGCGCAGCGGGTGCGTTGCCGGCACGCGCTCCTCGGGCGAGAAGTAACTGAACAGATGAGACTGGGGATCCACTTGGCCACGCATCGCTCTATCTCCCGTTAAACACACCCCACGTCAGGCATGCCAAGATCGGACAAGTTCAGGCCTGCTTCAACGGCCTACTAGAGCCAATAGTCCACGTCGTCCGGCGCAAAATGTGATTTTCCAGTGCGCAGATCGCGGATACGGTCTGGATGCAACGTGGCCGCTGCATATTCGCCCTGCGCGAAAAGAAGCGGATCACCGTCAGTGTATTCGAATGTTTCGACCCGCCCGATGACGATAAGGTGGTCACCCGCCTCCACGATGCGATCGTTGTGACACACAAACCGTGCCAGGCAAGAGGCGAGTAGCGGAATCTCGTCGGGGCCTGGTGCCGTCTCAACGCCGGCAAACTTGTCGCCGGGCCGCGCGAACTGGTTGGATACACCAATTTGGGATGCTAGCAATACGTGCACCGCAAAATACCGGCAGTGAATAAATGCCTGCAGCGCGCGCGAACGCACTGCCAAACTCCACAACACCAAGGGAGGATCGAGCGACACGGAACTGAAGCTGTTGGCCGTCACGCCGTACCCCTCGCCCGCCTCATCCCGCGTGGTCACGATGGTGACGCCGGTAGCGAAACAGCCAAGTGCATGGCGAAACGCGCGGCCGTCCGACGGATCTCCCACGTGAATCATTGTGAGAAATTTCGAAACAGGTGACGAAGAACACCCGCCACGTGCTGAACCGCGAGATTCCCCTGGTCGATGGCAGCACCAAACGAAAAGAAGCCGTGAACCATGCCCTCATAGTCAAAATGGGTCGCATCAACGCCGGCACGTCGCAGCGTATCCACATAGGCACGACCTTCATCGCGCAACGGATCCAGCCCCGCGGTGAATACGATCGCAGGCGCCAAACCTCGATGATCCAATGCTCGCAGTGGCGAGGCCCGCGGATCGAGCACCTGATCGCCGACGTGTGTCGCGATCACGCCGGCCAGGCGCTCCTCATTCACCCAATAGTCGAGGGACCGGCGACTGGGTGTGACGGCCGCCATGTCGAGCATCGGATAGATCAGCACCTGACCAATCGGCTGCGGGATCGCCGCTCGGCGCGCTTCCAGACAGACAGCGGCTGCCAAGTAGCCACCGCCACTGTCTCCGCTGATGACCACACGACGCATATCGCCGCCGAATGTTGCGGCGTTGAGCAACAACCATTCATAGGCCGCAAAACAATCTTCGAGTGGTGCCGGAAACGGATGCTCCGGGGCTTGGCGGAACCGCGGTACGATGACGATACAGTCTGCGTCGACGGCCAAGCGTGTACTCGTCGCCGCGAAGTCCTCCGGACTCAGAGTCACGCAGCCGCCTCCGTGACAATACAGCAATACGGGCAACAGTTCGGTGGCAGCACGCGGCGTGTACGCCACGAGTTCGATGTTACCGCGGGGCCCTGGGCAAGACAGCAGATGTAACCGATGCACGCTCGTGATGGGAGGCGACAAGTGACGCCATAGTGCACTGAAATCTGCGCGTTGCGCTTCGAGTGTATCGGGCGGCGGACCCGCCGGTGCGCTCATTTGAGCTAGAAACGCCGCGACTTGCGGATGAATGTATGGCATGTCGTGTGTCCCTAGAGCGGCGCACGGCCATGCACGATCGCATAACCGCAAATCAGTTCTGGCACGGCACGGTAGTAGTCGAGTTCTGCCCGGTAACCCCCTGCGCAAGCGTCCATCGCCGCCAGCACGGCCAACCAGTTGCGAATTTCTGCGCCGCCGCGTCCGCCGACATCGCGAATCACTTCGTCGTCAAGCGAAGCGAGAGCGGCCGTGTCGCCGGTCAGTACGCGACCGAGGATCCATTGATCCCATTCCGGGTCGAGTGGTAACAACGCGTTGGCGTTTGGCCCCGCGAAGTCGATGGCTGCCTCATGGACACGCGTCGCCCGCGCAGCAAGCAGCGCGGGCGTATACCGGGTACCTGCAATGATGCGTTCCTGAACGTCGGGCGCTGCACGCTGGAATTCGGGCAGTGGCGGATCATGGGAGAGCCCGCCGCTAGCAAGCAAGAGAACGCGACGCCCCGCCACTTTGCCTAGCCAAGCACCGACAGCGCGCCCCAGCGCTGCGACACGCGCCATAGGCGGTCGCAACTCGCCGCCACAGTTGATAATGATCGGGACAGACGGCACCTCACGGATGCCACCGACAATCAGGTCCTGGGCCTGGACGATGCCGTGGTCCACCTCCATGCGATAGGAGAACGCCACATCGATACCGTCGGCGAACAAACTCTCGACCAACGACCGCGCCGCAGTTTCGTCGGTCATCAGCGGACCGGACGAGGTGCCGAAATCACCCAGCGCCTCCGCCCGCAGGCCCACGCAGAACGAAGGCATCAGTCCCAGGTTGAAGCCACTGGCATGGTCGTCGCCGAACTGCACAATCAGGTCTGGCTGGAACTGCGTCACGAACCGGGCTACGGCGGCAGTGCACTCTCGAATCTCCGCTACGATCGACCGTGGCGCTGCATCGTCGATGTTCAGTAGTGGAGAATGCGAGGTGCAGACCATCGCAAACTGCGACGGCGCCGCACGTACGAACCCATTCATATTGACTCACGCATGAATTCCAGATGCAGCCGGTTAAACTCAGCCGCTGATTCCCATTGTGGCCAGTGCCCGCAATTCTGCATCAGGTGATAGCGTGAGTTGGGAATCGCGCGCGCGATGCGTTCGCCCACTTCGGGCGAAGCGGTAGGATCCTTTGTCGTCCAGATCACGATTGTCGGTGCCTGGATTCTGCTGAGGCGCTGATCCGTCATCAAGTACTGCAACCGCGTTTGCGGCTCATAGAGTACGCAGCCACGGCGAACGGCGTCGATCATTCCAGGCAATTCATAAAGGCGGGTACGGCACTCTACGAGATCTTCGTTCACCGCCGCCGGATCAGCCATCAACCACTCGAGACGACCGCGCGTGTGTTGACGCGGGTGTTCTGCAGCCGCCATGGTACGAGTGCGCACCGTGTCAAGCACCGCAACATCCATCGTGGCCCCGCCCATTGTGTTAAGTCCAAGGCGCTCCACACGATCGGGATATTCACCAGCTAACGTGGCTGCGACCCAGCCGCCGAGCGATTCCCCCGAGATAAATGCTCGCTTGACTCCGAGCGCATTCAAGAAACACAACACATGGTCGACATAGGCATCGATCGTGTACGGCTGGTCCGGTTTGTCCGTCCAACCGTGCCCCAGCATGTCGATTGCGAAAGATCGGAAGTACTGCCCATGCGCAGCAAGATTCCGTACGTAGGCTTCCGCATGACCACCGAAGCCGTGCAGCAGCAGCAACGTCGGCAACCCGTCTTCGCCGGTCCGCAAGTACCGGGTACGGACGCCACCGGCATTCAAATACCCCTGCCGAAACTCTGTCCCGGCCATGTCGCCCCATAGACTCGCATACGCCATTGGCGGACGCCTTTATGCGGCGACGAGGTTGGACGGGTGGATGCTTCCGGTGAAGTGCGGCAGAACCTTATCGGTCATTAGCTGCAGGCTTTTCATCATGTGTCGCTGAGGCAGTAGCTCATTGCCGAGGAAAAGCCATAGATGCTCACAAGGCATGTATTTCAGCGTCCGTTCCATTTGTCGGCACACGGTATCCGGGCTGCCACAGAACAGGATCTCGCGCTTTATGTATTCCTCCATCGTGTCCGGAATGGACTTCCAGTCCTCGCCCGGCTTCGCGAGCACGGCACTGAAGCCGAATTGGCTGAAAAAGTAGGTCCACTCGAAGGTTGCCATTCTGGCCCACTCTAGCGCCTCCTCATCCGTATCCGCCACGATGCAGTAACGCGCCGAGCCAAAACCTTCCCCCAGCCTACGCTTGATTCCAAAGTCGTCCCAGCCGCGCTGCGCCTCGTGCATATGCTCGATCACAAATTCCGGATGAGTCAAAATTGCGATCGGGATCAGGCCCTTCTTCGCAGCGTTGTAGACATTGTTCTTGTGAGCTGCGAACGGTTCGAACATCGTGGGTATGCGCTTGTTATAGGTGGACGGACACACGCCGACTTCAGTCAGGTGGCCGTCAGCATCGATGCCCGCCCCCATTTCCAACGTTGACTTGGCGCCCATCCAATTAATGTTCTTCGGTGGAATCTCCCAATACTTGCCCTTGTGCGAAAATGTGTCGTTCTTCCAAGCCTTAAGAATGATCTCGAGATGCTCTTCGTAAAGCTCGCTTTTCCTAATCGTGTAGGCCATTGGATCCGTGATGTTGTCCGCCAGCCCGCGATGCTGGCCCATCGTATTGACCCAGCGCGTCTGCACGCCGCGTGCGAAGCCAGCAATGGCGCGACCCTGCGTCATCTGGTCCAGCATTGAGATCTCGGCAGCGACACGAAAGGGATCGTGTACAGGTAGCACATAGCCGAGCACGCCGAGATTGATGTTTTTGGTGCGGTCGCCGAGGTAGAGGTCCAGCATGCCAGGGCAATTGGACATCGTCATGCCTTCGATAGACATGTGGTGCTCGGTAAAGCCGATTCCGTAGTAGCCGTGGTCGTCAACGTACTGCGCAATCTCCACCAGGTGTTTGAGCATCGTCTGGTAAAGGTCGGTACGGCGTCCCGCCATTTTCTTCAGCAATTCTTCCTTCGGTCCGACGGTCGGCGGAATGAAGAATGAGACCTTCATGTCCATGGCGTAAATTCCTTCTGGGTCATGCGCGGGTTGGTGGCGCAATTCTCGCGGCGGCCTGCCTGACCGTACCCTGTCTTTAGTTAGGTTCGGCGGTGACCCCAGCTCCCGCACGCTTAACCGTATGGATGAGTTGTCTGGCCGGGTTGCACTGGTCACCGGCGCCGCTGGGGGTATCGGTCTAGCCATCACGCAGGCGTTGCTGGCTCGTGGAGCCCGCTTAGTCGCCGTGGATCTCGACGAGGTTTCGATATCCGAAAGCAGCGGCGTTCGACTGCGGTCTGAGCGCTGCGACATCAGCGATCCCGGAGCGGTTAAGCAACTGTTTGCAACGCTGGCCACTAGCAATCTGCTACCGGACATCCTGATTAGTAATGCCGGAATCTATCCGGCCGCAGCATTCGAGGACATCACCTTCGAATCATGGAGGAAGGTGTTCGCCGTGAACGTCGAGGCAGCCTTCCATCTATGCCAGCGTTCGCTGCCGACGATGCGCGGTCGTGGCTGGGGCCGCGTGATCGCCATCGGCTCGAACACTCAGCACATGGGCTGGCCGATGCTAAGCCACTACGTGGCTAGCAAGTGCGCGTTGACAGGCCTCATGCGCACTCTAGCGATCGAATACGGCGGGTTCGGCATCACGGCGAATGTGGTGTGCCCAACCCTCACCCGCACACCCGGGACAGCCGCGTTATTCGACCAGGCTTCGGGGTTGGTGGACAGCGTGGTGAACCGCCAAGCGATCCAGCGACCGGGAACTCCTGAGGATGTGGCTGGTGCCGTGACAATGCTCTGCCGCACAGAGGCAGCATTTGTGACCGGCCAGACACTGTGCGCCGATGGAGGGCTCATCAAGCTTTGATTACTTCGCGGTCTTGCTCCACGCTACCAAGCCGTGGTGCCGCCATCGACCGGCAGGTTAACGCCGGTGATCCATCGAGCCTCATCGGAGGCCAGAAACAGTGCAGCGGGGGCAACATCCTCCGGCTGGCCGATACGCTTCAGCATCAGTTTGCCACGCATCGCGGCCCACCACTCGGGAATGCCGACGAGTGCACGCGTTTGATTCGTCTCGATAAGACCTGGCGATATTGAATTGGCGCGGACATTGTGTGGCGCGCCTTCCATGGCCAGATGTCGCGTCATCGCTAGTATCCCGCCCTTGGCGGTGCTGTGTGCGAGTCCGGGGACCGCCTCGTAGGCAATCATTCCGGAGACCGAAGCGGTATTGACGATCGCCCCACATCCGCTCGCCACCAAGTGCGGCCACGCCGCCTGGGTGGCGTGAAACACTAGGTCCACTTCATCGCGCATGGTCTCACGGAACAACTCGAAGCTCATATCCGCGAACCAGGCGAAGTGAGCGCGAGCCGCGTTGTTGTAGAGGACATCTATTCGCCCGGCCTCTGCCAGCGCGAAGTTGATGTAGGCTTTGGCACCTGACGCATCCGCGAGATTCAAGGGATGCAGCGAGACCATGCGCCCGCCCGCGGCATTGACCGCAGCCAGAGTTTCGACCGCGCTCGCCTCGTCCTGATCCGTACCGACCACGAAAGCGCCTTCTCGTGCGAACAGGTGCGCCGCGGCACGCCCGATACTACCACCTGTTCCGGTAATCAGCGCTACCTTGCCCGCCAGCCGCGCAGTCACTGTCTTACTCCTCTACTGGCGGTAGCGAAACATCAAACTCCAGTTCGCTCGGTCGCCGTAGGAGCGGCCGGCGTACTCTGGCACGGCGCCGAAGAAGCCCGTCGTCCAGTATTCCTCATCCAAAACATTGTTGCCCCCAAGCGTGACGCTCCAGCGATCATCGGCCGACTGGTAGGTCACGCTGGCATCAACGAGACTGTAAGAATCCACAATCTCGCTATCGTAGTTCTGCACGCCGAGGCCGTTGTAGTGCGTGTCGACCGCTTCGTTCGAGATACGAAAAGTGACCGTACCAGCGGAGGCAAGCGCGAGCGTATAGTCGACGCCGGCTGTATAGGAATACTTGGGCGTCACTACGGGATCCGCTTCCAACCCCAATACGAATCCGGTGGGGTCGGACTGAAAAATCGGATGCGTGGATGCCGCGCTCACGTACTGCGCGTCCATGAGCCCCGCATTCACCCAAAGCCGCAGTGCCGCCGTCGGCGCCCATTGCGCTTCAATCTCAATGCCGTCGATATCGACGTCGGCGGTGGCTGCAGTCTGGGGAGACGTCAGGTCGGCCTTGTCCGTGTATTCACTCTTGAACGCAACCAGGTTGGTGCGAACGCGGCCGCCAAACCAATCGGACTTCAGACCAACCTCATAGGTCTTCACGACCTCAGGCTCGAGCCAGGTTGTCGCAGCAACAGGATCGGTCGCGCGGTCGCCCTCGAGGCTGCCGGCTTTGTATCCACGCGAGAAACTGACGTAGGCCATCGCGTCCGGTGATGCCTGCCACTTGAGGCCGACGCGCGGCGAGAAATCCGACCACGATTCGGAGGCCGCAACCGGGAATCCGGGGTAGCGCAGCACGTTGTCCTCAAACCGCGTGTCGTAATCCACTTCCTTCTTATCCTTGGTAGCGCGGCCGCCAAAGAACACCCCCAGCGTATCGGTCATTGCGTAGGTGCCGTCAACGTAGAGCGCGGAGCTGGTCGCATTTTGAGAAGTCGAGTTCCAGGAACCACCAAATGACCGCCCGGCGCCCGGAAAGAACACCGGCGAGAACTCAACAGGCACACCGATGGTGGCGCCGTATTGCGACTGCTTCCAATCGTTGTCGAAAAAGTACAGCCCGGCGGTGTAATCGAGTCGCTCGCCGAACTTGCCGGTCAACTGGAACTCTTGAGTCAGTTGCTTGAAGTCATTGAACGAAATGACAGCGCTGAATAGCGTCACGCCAAATACGGTCGACGGAACACCACGTCCGCTCAGCTGGGAGTTGAACGAGTCTTTGTATTGGCGCCAGCCCGTGATCGACTGAAAGGTCCCAATGCCGGTCTCGAGCGAGAACCTCAGCACGGCACCGCCCGAGTCGAGCTCCGCCCCGCTACCGTCGACCAGCGGCTCCTTCGCCGCTCGACTTGGTCCGAACACGGGTTGAAAGATAGCCGTACCGCGCTTCGACAGCAACTGCGTGAAATCGAGCGGGTTGGTCGGTGCGATCGGCGTGCTGAGATTCGTACCGTCGTTCTGCGTCATACCGTCAATATTGAATTCGACCGTGAGCCGATCCGACAACTTCCACAGCGAGGCAATCCGGATCCCCGTGTGGCTCAGTTTGGCGAAGTCCCCGTCTTGCACCTGGTTGGCTTCATTGACCAGAGTCAGGTACCCGCTATTCTCTGTGCGATAAATGTCGACCTTGATCGCGGCGACGTCCTGCTTGATCGGCATGCCGTAGCTCAGCGAAACGTCGCGGCGATCATGGCTGCCAAATGCAACATTTGCAGCCAGGCGCGTCTCCGCAAGATCCGGCCTACGTGGCGTCAGCTTGATAGCGCCGGTGGTGGCATTACGGCCATACAGTGTTCCTTGAGGGCCGCGCAGGGCTTCCACCGATTCGAAATCGATCATGTCGATTCCGAGACCAGCGGTCGATTGCATGTAGACACCGTCAACGAACACCGCAACGGCGTTCTCAGCGTTCCAGTTGTTGTTCGCACGCCCGGCACCGCGCATGTAGAACTGCGGCGCACCAAACGAAACAGTATTTTTCGGCGCCTGAAAGTTTGGAATGACGGCGGAAAGATCCGAGATGCTGCGGACATCGGCAGCCTCAAGAGCATTGCCGGAAATCGCTGAAACGGCTATGGGCACATCTTGCACATTTTCTTCGCGCTTACGGGCTGAAACGACAACTTCTTCAAGCGCACTATCCTGCGCGAACACTGCTGAAGGATGCAGCATTCCTCCCGCGAACAACATCGTCACGGCTAACAGCAACTTCATTCTTGGATCCCCCGTCAATATCGATTGATGCTGGCTCACGACCTGCATGGGGCGCAGCCTAGACTCGGGCGCAATCTACGGACGGCCCGTCAATCCGTACCCTATCTTTTGGATAACGCGACTGCAGATTTTTTTCGCCTCCGAACGAACGACTGCGTTGACAGTGGGACGATAGTCTCGCCAAGCGTCAAACTCTCTCCCCACGGCTGCGGCGGGCGCCGGCGTTGCGGTCTGCATCGCGGCGAAGTCCTTCGACTCGCCAAGCGCACGTTGCCGGCGCCGCCAATACGACAGCAGATTCGCCCGCACTCCATGGCGCTGCGCAACCGCGCGCACCGTGGCGCCCTCTCCCGCTGCGCGAGCGGCCGAGGCCAAAACCGCCGAGCTCGAGCGCAAGCTCGCGCAGCTGCAGGCGCGCCAGCAGCGTCTCGATGCGCGGCGCGAGATGCTCGACTCCGCGCTCACGCGTAAGGATGATAGGGCGTTGTTTGGACTGGATTGAGGGGAGGTCGCCATAGTTGAGCGTGCGTCGGCTCGAGGCCTGTCTGCCGCCACCATTCTCGCCACAGGCATAACTGCAGGATGCAACGGTCTGGGTGGATTAAAGTGCAAGTCGAAACGACGGCAGCCGGCCGTTGATCCTGGTGTTAGGCAGCACGAATGGCCAAGATAAACAGTTGGAACGGTTGGAGGCGCCTTTGGGTCGTCTTGTCTGCGGCAGCACTACTGTTCGCGCTCGTCACCGCCGTAAACAATGTCTCACCAAATCTTGTCGTCGATCAAAAGGTCGTCTCGGGATTCGACGACCCCCAATGTAAATACCTCGTCGATCTGCCTATCGACCTAACGCGCCACCAAGACCCTGAGTACAACGAACCTTGTTGGCCTATGTATCTAAGCCGCTTGTTTGAAAAAACACTACGGGGAACCGATTTACAGAGTAGCGATGACTACCGCGAAGACATACGGCGCAAACGTCGCGCAGACATCTTTGGATCACTCCTTGCTTTTCTGACACTCTGGCTCGTGGCAATAGGTCTCCTCTACGGACTCGGGCTCGTCGTCGCCTGGGTTCGACGTGGGTTCGCTCAGCCAACCGATCGTGACATCTGATAACTAGCAGCTCGTTGAAAAAGGCTGATGATTGATGGATTTCATGCACTCAGGAACAGCGTGGCGGCGTGATGAGCATGTCATGTCGTGGCCAATTCACCGCGTTTGCTGCGGCTCGGCTAGATGTAAC